>Ga0315906_10000536_pt1 | contig 60643 bp, 80 predicted proteins | sample LakEriMetagenome_4_FD_203526 | JGI IMG/M metagenome (GOLD analysis project Ga0315906, IMG submission 203526) | Freshwater fungal communities from buoy surface, Lake Erie, Ohio, United States - Buoy 2 MA122 | ecosystem: Environmental > Aquatic > Freshwater > Lake > Lake biofilm | place: USA... | reverse complement strand
ATTCCTATGATTGTAACTAACCACACCTACGATGTTATTGGCGCTTACGTTCCTACAAAAGAAATGGGTGGTGGTAGTGGTCTTAAGTATGCCGCTTCTACTATCATCTATCTCAGCAAGTCAAAAGAGAAAGATGGAAAAGAAGTTATTGGAAACATTATCAAGGCAAAGACTGCTAAGTCGCGTCTGAGTAAGGAGAACCAGCAAGTTGAAATCCGTCTATTTTATGATGAGCGCGGTCTTGATCGCTATTATGGTCTTCTGGAACTCGGGGAACTCGCTGGACTCTGGAAAAATGTCGCGGGCCGTTATGAAATGGATGGCAAGAAAATTTATGCAAAACAAATTCTTGCTAATCCTGAAGAATATTTTACCGAAGAAGTAATGCAGCAACTTGATGCTGCCGCGAAACAACAATTCTCTTATGGAACGAATTGAGACAACCATTCTCAGAAACCTAGTATTTAATGAAGACTACTCACGCAAGGTTATACCTTTCATTCAACCAGATTATTTTGAGCAAAAGACCGAGAAGGTCATTTTTGAAGAGATTGTCCAGTTCATTGTTAAGTATGGTTCAGCAATTACCATTGAAGCACTCAATATTGAGGTAGAGAATCGCACTGACTTAACGGAAGATCAAATCAAAGAAATCCGAGAAATTAATAAATCTCTGAATGATTCTGTTGTAGATAAGCAATGGTTGTTGGACACAACTGAAAAGTGGTGCCGTGATCGTGCCATTTACTTGGCACTTATGGAATCAATCCATATTGCTGATGGAAATAATGAAAAGAAGAATCGTGATGCCATTCCATCAATTCTTTCTGATGCTCTTGCGGTAAGTTTTGATAATAATATCGGTCACGACTATCTTCAGAACTATGAGGAGCGATATGAATTTTACCACCGCAAAGAAGATAAGATTGAGTTTGATCTGGAATATTTCAACAAAATCACGAAAGGTGGTCTACCTAACAAGACTCTCAATATTGCTCTCGCTGGAACGGGTGTTGGGAAATCACTGTTTATGTGTCATCTGGCTAGCTCCGTCTTGTTACAGGGCAGGTCCGTACTCTATATCACTCTTGAAATGGCGGAAGAGAGAATTGCAGAAAGAATTGATGCAAACCTTCTCAATGTTCCGATTCAGCAATTGGTTGATTTACCACGCCAGATGTTTGAGAACAAAGTCACAAACATCTCAAAGAAAACGCAAGGAACTCTTATAATTAAAGAGTATCCTACTGCCTCTGCCCATAGTGGACACTTTAAGGCACTGCTTAATGAGTTGGCACTTAAGAAGTCATTTAGACCTGATATTATTTTCATTGATTACCTTAATATATGTGCTTCCTCTAGGCATAAGGCAAACAGTTCTGTCAATTCATATTCATATATTAAAGCAATTGCTGAAGAACTTAGGGGGCTCGCCGTCGAGTTTAATGTCCCAATTGTCTCCGCTACTCAGACCACTCGTTCAGGTTATGGCAATAGCGATGTTGAACTTACTGATACTTCTGAGTCCTTTGGTCTCCCTGCTACTGCTGATCTTATGTTTGCCCTTATTAGCACTGAAGAGTTGGAGGCACTTGGGCAGATTATGGTGAAGCAACTGAAGAACAGATACAATGACCCTACGATCTACAAACGTTTTATTGTGGGTATTGACAGGGCAAAGATGAGGTTGTATGATTGTGAGCAAACTGCTCAAAAGGACATACTTGACTCTGGACAAGATGACGAGTATAATGATGAGGACAAGAAACCCAAAAAGTCGTTTGAAGGATTTAAATTTTAATGGAAACCGCTAGACACGTTAATTTTGATAAGTATGCTGAGTTTGTGGATGCTGTAACTTCTGATGCATCCAAAGACTTTCTTTCTCTTTCTGATCGTCTTGTCGCACTCGATGAGAAAGGTGCTAATATTGAACGACTCCTGACTGCTGCCGTTGGTATCAATGCCGAAGGTGGTGAGTTTATGGAAATCGTCAAGAAAATGATCTTCCAAGGCAAACCATTCAATGAAGATAATCGGGAACATATGATTATTGAACTGGGTGATATTATGTGGTATGTTGCCCAAGCCTGTATGGCTCTTGAAGTGACCCTTGATGATGTGGTTGCTCGTAATGTGCAAAAACTTCTCAAGCGTTATCCTGAGGGTGCGTTTGATGTTTACTTCTCTGAAAATCGTGCCGCTGACGACCGATGAAAAAAGTAACGCTTAAACTTGACGTTCGTGCTGCAGCAGCAGTTCGTCAAGTTCTGTTTGAAGCACAACGTGGATATGGTCTTGAGCATACTCCTGAACGTATTGTTGATATTCGTTCAGTCATTCAAGATCTTGATGATGCCATCGATGTTGTGGTAAAATAAACCTTCGGGTTTCTTGGGGAATTAGCTCAGTTGGTAGAGCGCCTGCTTTGCAAGCAGGATGTCAGCGGTTCGAGTCCGCTATTCTCCATTCGCTATTCGCAAATAGCGAATACTGCCCAAGTGGTGAAATTGGTATACACGCATGACTTAGGATCATGTGCTTCGGCGTGGAGGTTCGAGTCCTCTCTTGGGCATTCTAAATAGTTAAAAAACTATGGCGGAAAAAATTTCAGCAAATAGGGGTGATTTGTTTGAAGCTTTTTTTGCTGCTGCTGTTGCTGCACGATTTGTAAAAAGAGCTAAGAAAAAAACAGCAAAGACTCTTCCAGCAGTAACTGCTTCCGATGTTGATGAAGTTTTATCTCAAATGATGAGAAAGGGATACGTTAAGAACGTAAATGATGTTGGCAGTGCTGTAATTGATACGGTATCTGTAAGTGTATCAATTCCTAAAAAAGCGTTAGACTTTTTATCTATCAAAACAAATTGGTCTAAGGTCAGTGACTTAAGAACTGGTGCAATTAATTTTGCAAATACTCATAGCAGACTAAATGCACAGGCTAGAGGTCTTTCAATAAATGAAAGGCAGGATATGATAAAAGTTACTGCTGCTGGAACCGAAGATCAAAAAGGAACAAAGGCAGATGTAAAGATTGAAATTAATTCTCCAACCAATCCAGATAAACGATTTAGAAATATTGATTATTCCCTTAAAGTATCTGGTGGAGAACAATTTCATCAAGTATCTGGGCAGGGATTTGATAAGTTTTTAGATGTATTTGGATCTATGGGTTTGGATGTTTCTCCAGTTAATAAACAATACAATACTTTTATTAATGACTTTTTTGACACTGAGGTTTATACTCGTAAATATCCTTCTAGAGAAGTTGCCGTAAAAACTGGTGGAGGTAATCAATTAAAAGCGGGTGCAAAAATTGTTTATCAATATGCAGCTAAAGCATTAACAAATGGTCTTGGGGATCCCGAAGAAACGGACATCAAAAGAAAATTTGCTGATTATATTATTTTTGGTTTATCTAGAAATGTGAATACCGAGTTGGTAAAATTTGTGGGTGCTGGCAAAGTTAAGACTAGAGTTGCTAATAGAGAATTTAGAGATCTTTTGGTTAAAAATAAATATGATGTCTCCGTCAGTACAACTGGAGATCCCAAGATTGTAATTTCTTTGGGAAATAAAAAAATCATTCAAATTAGATATAAAATGGAAGTAGCAAGTTCTACTACAAAAACTGGAAAGGTTTATCGGTTTTATCCACGACATTACTTAGAAGCACTTGAAGGACTTTTTGAAATATGAATTCTCAAATAAAAGATATTATCCAATCATTTGAATCACCATCTAAAACTAGGGGTGCGAGATACAATGATTTGCTGGCACATATTTACATGACATTTGATAAAAAAATTTCCCTATGTAAGTCGGATAGGGAAATGAATAAATATAAGAAAATGAGGAATAGTGTCCTCAGGTACATTGTTGCAAACGAACGAGCGATAACTACTGAAATCTGTAAGTAATGAAAAATCTTTTCCAATTTTTATCCGAGGCAGCTGCATCAACTGCGGTTCAGCAAGCTCAACGCATGGGATTAGTTGGTGATGGGCATGGTGGGTGGTATGATAAAAAAACTGGTGAGTTTGTTGCAAAGACTGAAAAAGGACAACTGAAGTTTTATAATAAGCGTCAAAGAGTTGGTCAGCAAGACCCAGCACAAACTGATCAGGAAAAGAGTTTATCTCAACCAACACAGGAACCTGCGCCGCAACAGGAACCCCAGGCACAACAACCTGTGGAAATGGTTCCGCCTGAAGTGGAAAAGACTAAGGGAACTCTGACGATTGCTTTCGGTCGCTTTAATCCACCAACGACGGGACACGAAAAACTTCTTGATACTGTTGCAAAGTCCTCTGATGATGGAGATTACGTTATTGTCCCTTCACGCAGTCAAGATAAGAAAAAGAATCCTCTTGATGCTGATACAAAAGTATCTGTGATGAGACAAATGTTTCCTCAGCATAGTGAGAGAATTGTAAATGATGCTGCAAATCGTACTATCTTTGATGTGCTTAAGAAAGCGCATATGGATGGTTATGCAAATGTAAGAATCATTGGTGGTGCAGATCGTGTCAAAGAATTTGAAAAACTGACGGGTGGATATAATGGTAAACTCTATCAGTTTGATAATGTAGAAGTTCGTTCTGCTGGAGAAAGGGATCCAGATTCTGATGATGATGTAACAGGAATGTCTGCATCAAAGCAAAGAAAGGCAGCAGCAGAAGGGGACTATAAAACATTCCGTAAGGGTGTTCCTGCTTCCATGAATGAAAAGCAGGCAAGAGAACTTTATAACACTCTTCGTTCTGCGATGCAAATTAAAGAAGGTTGGAGTCTCTGGGAAATCGCACCTAAGTTTGATTGGATCAATCTTCGTGAAAATTACGTTCAAGAGAAGATCTATCAAGTTGGTCAGTTAGTAGAAAACCTGAATACTGGTTTGGTTGGACGTATTATTCGTCGTGGAACTAACTATCTGATTTGTGTAACCGAAGATCATATTATGTTTAAGTCTTGGATTAAAGATGTGACTGAAGCATATCAAGAAAAAAGAATGGACAGGAAGATGAGACTTCCTGGAAAACCTAATACTCTTGCTGGAACTTCTGGTTATACGAAGTATGCAGCACAACAAACCAAAGGATCTGAACTTGGAAAAGAGAATCTTGCATATGGTCAAATCAATTTTGGATTGAATTTCATAAATAAGTATAGAAAGAATAAGTAATTAAATCTCCTAATGGATAAACCTACAGCAGCTCCTGCCGGTGGAGCAAAGGAAAAAATTGAAAAGCAAGCAAGACAGCTAGCTTATGATACTCGTTATAAAGTAAAGCAGACGATGGCTGCTAAGGCAGGTGGCAAATCTGATCCTGTCACTGTAAAAAAAGCGTATGCTGCACAACTTCAAAAGTCTCCTGCACCCCCTGCAGTAAAGGCAAGAGCAAAGCAAATGCTTCTCGGTGAAGATCTTGTTGATACAAAGAAACTTGCAACAGAGTCAGTTGTATCTGCATTATATAATGTATTTGTATCTGGGAAAGTTGAGGAAAAAGTAGAAGAAGTTCAAAATGATTATCTTCTTCAACTTGAAGAAACGGGTGAAACAAAATATAAAGTAAGAGTTACCGATAAGAAAACTGGCAAATCTTATGTTAGAATGGCAAGCCGTGCCAAGATCTCTGAACTTCGTGCTAATCCAAATATCTCTTCAGTTGAGATGACTGGATATGGAGAACCAACGAAGTCTGAGAAGGCAAAAGGATCTTCAACTGCAAAGGCAAAAGCAGGTAAAGGATTAGACCCTGTTGGACAGGAAGACAAAGATGTTGACAATGATGGTGATCATGATAAGTCTGATAAGTATCTGATGAAGCGTCGCAAGGCAGTTGGTAAAGCAATTGCTACTCGCAAAGAAGATTACAATTGGCAAGATGGATTTGCCGAGTTGATTGAAAAAAAGAAAGAGGAAAAGACTGAAAAAAAGTTGACGGGAGAGGGTGTAAATAATTCAAGTTTGATCAAAGTCTTCCCAGATTCTGAGAAGAATATTAAAGAAGAAAAGGAAGAAAAGAAAGAAGATAAAAAAGCAGATGCTGAAAAAAAGGATGCTGCTCAAGATAAGCAGACAGTTGCTCTTCAGAAAAAGACTCTGATGGCAAAACTTCAGCAACTTCAAAAAGGAATTCCACTTTCTCAAGAAGAAGTTGAAAATTCTGAAGAGTTAATTGAAAAGGCTCCTCCTGGTGCTAAGTATGAGCGCATGGTTAAGCATGTTAAGAAATCATATGCTGATGGTGGATTAACCAAAAAAGAAAAGTCAATCGCTTATGCAACTGCTTGGAAAGCAAAGAATAAGGCGATGAAGGAAGAAGCATGTGGTTGTGAAGATGAGAAAGAACCAAAACTCAAGAAGAGTGAAGGTGGTGTTGAGGATCCTAGAGAAATCCCAACAAAACTTAATCTTGCAAAGAATAAGTTAAGAGCGATGGGACTTAAGATGAATTATGAGCCTGAGGGTGAAGTAATTGATGAGAGAAGAAAAGAAGATAAAGTAGCAGGAACTCCAAGAAAACCACGCAATCCAGCATTTGAATTAGTTGCTAAATCTATGGGAACTGGTAGAATGGGTGTTAAACCAAGAGGTGAGAAAAAAGTTCCTGGTAAGAAACCACCTGCTGCTGGTGAATATGGTGCTCCTGCATCACCTGCTCAAAAAGTAGCAAAGATTCGTGCTGCTAAAAAGAGAGCACAAGATAATATGAGTTCGAGGTTTGACTGATTCTAAATAGGACAGGATACTCTTCACACGGAGGTTATTATGTCCGCTCTAGTAGCTTGGTGTCTTGCTAACCAAACTTTACTTCTGACTCTTGCACTTGCAGTTTCAGAAGCATTGGGAGCAAACCCAAAAGTCAAATCAAACGGAATTCTTTCACTTGTTCTTCTTCAGGCACAAAAAGTCTTGAAGGATAAGGGAGCAAAAGATCTTACTCCTTGAACATAAATAGAAGGAGACCAAACTTAAGGTCTCCTTTTTTTATAAATATCTGTATACAAAGAATTATAGGTAAGGAAACATGGCTCTTTGGGGCAATAAAGATTCTTTAAGCGCGGGTCTTACTGGAACTATAACAATTAATCTTTCTGCTAAAACAGTAACTGGAAGTGGTACAACTTTTGTAACTGCTGGAATCTCTACTGGAGATATTCTAGTTGTTGGAACTGGAGCCACTTATGGGCAAGCAGTTGTAACTGGAGTAACCTCAGCAACTTTACTTTCAATTGGTTCAACACAATTCTTGATTCCATTGAATGGTGCTATTGCTGGTGCTGCATATACTGTAACTCAAAAACCAAAATATACTCTTGAAGATCATCAATATAACGCACCTGACGTTAAAGTAAATAGATTCTCCGCAGTGTTTGGTGTAGATACTATTGAAACTGGTATTGCACGTACAACGACAGTTGGATCTAAAGTTGGTGCTTATGGCGTAACTCATGCTGGTTGGGTTGGTGTAACAACCTATGTTGACAATCATGGAAACTTCAGAGTTAAGTCAGAAACCCTAGTTGCATTTAGTGGAATCACCACTGGTTCAGGAGATGCTGCTGACGACGCAAGATTCCCAGATAGCTGATAATATGATATGAGATTTGATGAATTGAATGAGAGTAATTATTTACTCTTCGCTATAAAATTTTACAATAATCCTCATGCTTTGACCATGGAAGATTTTGAGGACGACTTGAAAAGAATTAAGTATATTAAGAGATTATTAAAAAGATACAAAAATACTGGTGTATTGAAGACTCATTTAATTCTAAATCATCTTACAGTTCTCTTTAATGTATTTGATGATGCAGCAATTCCTTTGCTTTTTTATAATTTAGAGCAAAATCTTTGGCCACCTATAAAAAGTTTCTTGTTATTCTTAAATAGAATTCCTGAATATCCAAAAACAGAAATTCATGGAATACTTGAAGATCACTATTGTTTAAACGAACTAAATTCAATCTAATGGATATCGATAGAATTATTGGTATTATTCGTTCTTTAAAGGAAGAAGCACCAACAATGAATCTTGGTGCAGGTCAAATCGCTGGAACTAAAGAGTCTGGTGATGATCCTCCAGTCCGCAAAGGAAAGAAGTATATTTACGGAAAAGGATTTCGTAAAAACTGGTTGCAAAGAAGAACTCCACCTCAGTAGGACAATGTTGTCAGGATCAAAATTAGCGGTTCTTGAATCTAAACTCGGTATTTATGAAGATCTATCCCGCGAAATGTTATCAAAATTAGAATCAGCGGTCGATAAGATTTCCGAAGGTAATTCACGCATCGCTACGATTCTTGCAAAACATGATGAGAGGATTGAACAAAGTATGAAAACTGATGAACTCCTCATTCGAATGATTGATGAAATCAAAAAGGATAATCAGGTAGAGCATGATGAAATGGCAGAAAGATTTAATAAGATAGAAGAAAATATTGACAATCTTTTAAAGTTTAGATGGCAAGTTGGTGGTGTTCTTGCTGTTGTAGTTATTGTAGTTACACTTGCTGGATCTTGGTTACCCAATGTCTTGACTTCTAGGTCATCCCAGATTACAATAGAAAGAGCAAAGTAATCTTTCATAATGGATTTTGTTGACTCCAAGTATATTGGACTCGTTTCATCACGCTTGCAAAAATTTAAGAGGGTTAAGTCGGATCTCTACAACTTCCGCTGCCCTATTTGTGGAGACTCCCAGAAGAACAAGAACAAGACGAGGGGATATTTGTATCCCGTAAAGAACAATACCAACTTCAAGTGTCACAATTGTGGTGCTAGTATGTCTTTTAATAATTTCCTTAAAGAGATTGATACCGTACTATACAAGCAGTACACGATGGAGAAGTTTAAAGAAGGACATACGGGTAAGAACTTCGTTGTAGAAGAACCTAAATTTGAATTTACTAAACCCGTCTTTAAAAAGAAACTGGAATTACCAAAAGCATCAGAAGTAGAAATAGCAAAAAACTATTTGGAAAAAAGACGACTTGATCCCGAAAAGTTTTATTTTGCTAACAATTTTAAGGAGTGGACAAACACTCAAAAAGTTACGTTCGACACTATTGGTAGGGATGAGAGTCGCATTATTATACCAATGTATGATACTGAAAGTAACTTGATTGGTTTCCAGGGAAGAGCACTAGGACCTAACTCTGTTAAATATATCACTGTGATGCTTTCTGATGATGCCCCGAAGATTTATGGTCTTGACCAAGTGGATTCTTCGAAACCCATTTACATTGTTGAGGGACCCTTCGACTCCACGTTTGTACAAAATGCTGTTGCTATGTGTGGGTCCGACGTTGATATTGGGTCGTTTGGTTGGGACGATTATATTTACGTTTTTGATAACGAACCTCGCAATCGAGAAATCGTCAACCGAATCGAAAAAACCATCAATAGAGGCGACAAGGTGATTATTTGGCCAACATCCATTGAGCAAAAAGATATCAATGATATGGTGCTCGCTGGACATAATGTTATGGATGTGTTAAAATCAAATACCTACTCAGCTTTAGAAGCGAAAATTAAGTTTAACAACTGGAAAAAAATATGAGCAACGGAACGAAAGTCGTTAAGAGAAATGGTAAAACTGAACCCCTTGATTTAAACAAACTCCATGTTATGGTGGAAGAGGCGTGTAAGGACCTCGCAAATGTATCTGCATCACAGGTTGAGATGCAGTCTGGTATCCAATTTTATGATGGAATTACTACCGCAGAGATTCAGGAGATTTTGATTCGTTCTGCTTCTGACCTGATTGACCTGGACCACCCAAATTATCAGTTCGTTGCTGCCCGTCTGCTGCTGTTTGCCCTTCGTAAGCAGTTGTTTGGTAGAATGCATGAATGCCCTACCGTCAAGCAGCATGTAGAGCGTTGTGTTGGTAGGGGTGTCTATGACTCTGAGATTCTGACAATGTATTCTGATGAAGAGTTTGATAAACTTGAGTCGTTTGTTGATCATAGCCGTGACTATCTGTTCACTTATGCAGGTCTACGTCAAGTCGTTGATAAGTATCTTGTGCAGGATAGAAGCACTGGGGCACTTTACGAAACGCCACAATTTATGTACCTTTTGATTGCGGCAACCATCTTCTCCAAGTATCCTAAGGAAACACGTTTAGACTACGTTAGAAGGTATTACGATGCAATCTCAAAGCACAAAATCAACATTCCGACCCCCATCATGGCAGGAGTGCGAACGCCACTTAGACAATACGCTAGCTGTGTCCTTGTTGATGTTGATGACACCCTCGATAGTATCTTTACTAGCGATATGGCTATTGGCAGATATGTTGCACAAAGGGCGGGTATCGGTATCAATGCAGGTCGCATCCGTGGCATCAACAGCAAAATCCGTGGTGGAGAAGTACAACACACAGGCGTTGTCCCCTTCCTTAAAAAGTTTGAGGCAACTGTACGATGCTGCACTCAAAACGGGATCAGAGGTGGTTCAGCTACAGTCCACTTTCCTATCTGGCACCAAGAAATAGAAGACATCCTTGTTCTAAAGAACAACAAAGGAACTGAAGATAATCGTGTCCGTAAACTAGATTACTCTATTCAAACTAGCAAACTCTTCTATGAACGATTCATTCAAAACGGAGAAATCTCACTCTTCTCTCCTCACTCCGTTCCTGGTCTGTATGATGCTTTTGGTACTGATGGATTTGACGAGTTGTATGTTCGTTATGAACGAGATGAGTCTATTCCAAGAAAAACTATCGCAGCTCAAGAACTATTTCTTTCACTCCTGAAAGAACGTGCCGAAACTGGTCGTCTCTACATTATGAACATTGACCATTGCAATTCCCATTCTTCCTTCCTAGATAAAGTTGAGATGAGCAATTTGTGCCAAGAGATTACTCTACCAACCAAACCTTTGCAGCATATTGATGATACTGATGGTGAAATTGCTCTTTGCATTCTTTCTGCTATTAATGTTGGTAAAGTTAGGGAGCTTGAGGATCTTCAAGTTCTTTGCGATCTTGCTGTTAGGAGTCTTGATGAACTCATTGATTTTCAAGGATACCCCGTCAGAGCAGCAGAAATCGCCACCAGGGCGCGTCGTTCACTTGGGGTAGGGTTTATTGGTTTGGCACACTATCTCGCCAAGCACGGCGAGCATTACGATGATCCTGGTGCCTGGAAACTGGTACACGATCTCACAGAAGCATTCCAATATTATTTGATTCAGGCAACGGTCAATCTTGCTAAGGAAAAAGGTGCATGTGAATATTCACATCGTACCAAGTATGGACAGGGGATTCTGCCGATTGATACATACAAGAAGGATGTGGATGAAATCGTTCCAAACGAATTGAAGTATGATTGGGAGTCTCTTAGAGCACAGGTTCTACAATACGGGGTACGGAACTCAACATTGTCCGCACAGATGCCATCGGAGAGCAGTTCCGTTGTGTCAAACGCAACCAACGGAATCGAACCACCTCGCGGATACTTGTCCATTAAGAAGTCCAAGAAAGGTCCACTCAAGCAGATTGTTCCCCAGTATCAAACACTTAAGAACAATTATACGCTGCTCTGGGATATGCCTAGCAATCGCGGGTATATTCATATTGTTGCTGTTATGCAAAAATTCTTCGATCAAGCGATTTCTGGAAACTGGTCCTATAATCCAGAGCATTACCCAGATAATGAAGTTCCTACTTCAGTGATGGCACAGGACCTTTTGACTACATATAAGTACGGTTGGAAAACCAGCTACTATCAAAATACACACGACATGAAGAATGATGAGGTTGAAGAAACCCGTCAGTCTCTTGAAAATTTAGTTTCCGATATTCTAGAATCAGAGGAGGAAGATTGTGAGTCTTGTAAGATTTAAAACAGGTTTGGAGGATAAAAAAATGGTCGAATCGATGACCGTTTTTAATTCCAATGAGGTAGACACCAAAAAGCAACCAATGTTTTTTGGACAACCACTAGGAATTCAAAGATATGACTCTTACAAGTATCCAATATTCGATAAACTAACAACACAGCAACTGGGTTATTTCTGGAGACCCGAAGAGGTATCTCTTCAAAAAGATCGTAGCGATTATCATATGCTACGCCCAGAGCAAAAACACATCTTCACCAGCAACCTGAAGTATCAGGTAATGTTGGACTCAGTTCAGGGTCGTGGTCCTGGTATGGCATTTGCACCATATTGCTCACTTCCTGAACTGGAAGCTTGTATGAAGGTATGGGAGTTTATGGAGATGATCCATTCCCGTTCATACACTTATATCATCAAGAATGTTTACTCAGACCCATCTGAAGTTTTTGATACTATTCTCAGAGAAGACCGCATTATGGAACGTGCCGTGAGTGTCACTCAGGCATATAACGATTTCATCAATAGTGCTCATCACTACGATAATTCAAATGAGTGGGTCCATGCTTTGGAACAAGTACCCTACGCAAAAGAAGCAAGGTATGAACTCAAAAGAAAACTTTTCAGAGCAGTTGCAAACGTTAATATTCTTGAAGGTATTCGCTTTTACGTCAGCTTCGCTTGTAGTTTTGCATTTGGCGAACTCAAGCTTATGGAGGGAAGTGCAAAGATCATCTCACTGATTGCCCGTGATGAAAATCAGCATCTGGTTATCACTCAAAATATTCTTAATAAGTGGAAGGAAGGTGATGATCCTGAGATGGCGCAAATTGCCAAGGAAGAGGATCAATGGTTCTATAAAACTTTTGAGAACGCTGTAAATCAAGAAAAACTTTGGGCAGAGTATCTGTTTAAGGATGGTTCTATGATCGGTCTGAATGACAAATTGCTACAACAATATGTCGAATGGATTGCGAATCGTAGAATGAAGGCGATTGGACTGAAACCACTTTATGATATCCCTGCGAAGAATAATCCACTCCCCTGGACTGAGCACTGGATTTCCTCCAAGGGTCTCCAAGTGGCACCACAGGAAACGGAAGTTGAATCATACATTGTAGGGGGGATTAAACAAGATGTTACCAAAGATACTTTCTCAGGATTCCAACTATGATGAATGGTGCGAACAGGCAATCCTGAACGCATACCAGGAAGCAGCAGAATGTGATGAATACTTGTTTGGTGATTATGATTACAAAAAAGAATGGTTGGGTAAATGTAATGATGATGTGAAATGAGGGTCTTTGGACCCTCTTTTTTTATAAATATTCACAGGAATTCCTGTAAGTATAAAAATGTTAGGATCTGATTTAAAAGCATTATATGATTCTTATCAAGACATCTATGAAGAAGCAGATGGAATCTCATGTGAAATGATTGAAGAGATCGTAGAAGAACTTGTTGAAGAGTGTGTGGAGTTTGGATACACTCTTGATGAGGCAGCCACTGCTGTAGAGAACGCAGCGTTTTTATTCATCGATGAGGCAAAAGTCACTTATGGTAGTGATACTGAAAGCCCAGAGCAAAGACGTGAAAGAGCAAAGACTAAGGTTGGTGAAAAGAAAGCAGCAGCCCGTAAAGCAGCAGTAAAGACCGCTGTAGGACGCGCTAAGGCAAAGGCAGCAGGTGCAGCTGCAGGTGCTAGTATCGCTGCCTCAGTCGCTAAGGACACCGCTAGAAGAGCAGCAAGAACTGCCACTCACAAGATCTCCTACGGCGCTCAGAAGAAGAAAGAGCAAGTCAAGAGTGGTGTTAAGAGTCTGATTGGAAAGGGTCTCCGTAAGGCAGCAGGGGCGGTTGGAAAGGTCGCTCAGAAGGCAGCAGGAGCCGCTTCAAGACTTGGTGAAGATGTTCAGCAAGTTGATGAGATGGCACCACTAGTAGGTCTTGGCGTTAGAGCAGCTCTTGCTGCTGGGACAGCTCTTGCTGGCAAACAAGTTTATGATAAAGCAAAAGGCGTTGCTGGTAAACTACAACAGAGAAATCAACAGACTCAGAAAGCAATTGATAGTCTGAGAAATTCTTTTGAACCAGAAGGTAAAATGGTTGATGAGGCAAGTTTTGATATTAATCCAGCAGGACATAGACAGCAGCAAAAAATTAATAAAGCAACTGAATTAAGAGATAGAACTTCTGGTCCAGAGTCAGGTGCTGCTGGTGCTGCGATTAAGAGGATGGGTGGTTCGGGAGCATCTCTTCCCGTTCAAAAGGCACATTATGAAATGGATAATTGGGATTTAGTTCTTGAATATCTCATCACCAATGGACATGCCGATACTAATGCTGAAGCACTATATGTCATGTCTCAAATGAATGAGGAGATGGTTCAGTCTATTCTTGAGCAAGAAGTTCCAATGAATACAGCACAAAAAGCAACTTGGGACAAAGGACAAAAGTTAAAGGACCCTAGAGCACAAAAAATCTATGATCGTATGACTGGACCAAATCCAGTAAAACTTCCTCCTGCCTGATCTCAAATTATTAAACTTAAAAAATGGGGGGATTGACAAACCCCCTTTTTTATTGCTAGAATCGCTTTGCTAGCGTTGAAGATAAATAATAGCTCATAAGATACTTTAATATGAGTTATGAAAATCCCTGGCTCTACAATGGGGAAGTATTTGATTCAGATCATATTCAAGATCATTTTGGTTTTGTTTATCATATACACTGCGATAAAACTGGTCGTAGTTATATTGGTAGAAAGTATTTCTGGTCTTTCCGCACACCAAGAGGAAAATCTAGAAAGGTTAAGTCAGAGTCCGATTGGAAAGCATATTACGGCTCCTGTCCTGAACTCAAAGATGACGTTAAGCTTTGGGGAAAAAATTTGTTTAGCAGAACAATCCTTAGCCTCCACAAAACAAAAGGACAATGCAACTACGAAGAAACCAAACAGCTTTTCCTAAATAATGTGTTGATCGAGTCTCTTGACGATGGAACGCCTGCGTATTACAATAGTAATATCCTAGGACGCTATATGCGAAAAGATTATGGAAACTTTGGAAAAGACTCTTCGCCAAACACATGATTGGGCAGTTGACCGCATTCATACTCTCTGTGAAAAGAACATTGAAGATGCCCATGCGATTCAATCTGAATTTAGTGAATGGTTGAATCCAGAAATTCTAGATCATGATATTTTCTCATTAGAGTTCATAGGAGAGGGAGATGACACTAGACCTTCACAATTTTTTTAAATTTTACGACGAAAAGAATTCAAACCATGTTGCAGCAGTTCAATGGTTAGAGGATAACCTACCTGCTGAGTTTCTGGATGATGCAGAAACTGATTGGATTGGAATGTATAGAACCAAGCCACCTACACCTGCTGTTCTAGAAGTTCCTTATTTCAACCAAGTAGATAACTACAGAGATGCACATAGAACTTGCAATAGTTCATCGTGTGCAATGTGCTTGGCATTCCTTAAGCCAGGTTCAATTAAAGGCGATGACGAATACGTTAAGAAAGTATTTGCGATTGGCGATACTACGGACCATGCGGTACAAACGAAGGTACTTGCAGGTTATGGAGTTAAGTCACACTTTAGTTACAATCTTTCTTTTGCTGACGTTGATAAAAGTCTCGATGCTGGGAAACCTGTTGTTATTGGTATCTTGCATAGGGGTTCTTTATCTGCTCCTACTGGTGGGCATATGTGTGTCGTCATTGGTAAAACCCCAGACGGAAAGGGATATTTTGTAAATGATCCTTATGGTTCATTAAATGATAATTATACTGGTCCAGTAACAAATGGTAAGAAGACCATTTACACCAAAGCAGTTCTTAAGCACCGCTGGTGTCCAGGAGGAAACGATGGATGGGGAAGAATTTTCGATTAATTTTAAGAGGAAGATCTTACAAAGAATTAAAGATCTGACAAATCACGGCAAGCACGTGGAAGCAAATCAACTTTATCAAAAATACTTCGGAGGCAACAATGGCAAAAATTGATCTACATAATTTCTTTCAGTTCTATGATGAAAGAAATCCAAATCATGTCAAGGCAGTTCAGTGGTTAGAAGATAATCTACCAGTTAAATATCTGGAAGATAATGCTGATTGGGCGGAGATCTTTCGCGGAAAAAAGACTAGTGCTGCACCAGTGACCCCTGCTGCTGCAGCTCCTGTAACAGGTGGTGATGATGTCCCAATGATGGGCATCAAATTAATTAAGGAGTTTGAAGGATGTCATCTTAAGGCATATCCCGACCCTCTCACGGGTGGACTTCCAATTACAATCGGTTGGGGTTCCACTCGTAAGAAAGATGGTTCACCATTTAAAATGGGTGACACATTAACACAGGCAGAAGCAGATGCACTTCTCATTGAGCAGTGCAAGAAAGAGTTTCTTCCTGCACTTCGTAAAATACCTTTTTGGGGAGAAATGTCAGATGGGAAAAGAGGAGCTCTGCTCAGCTTTGCTTATAATCTTGGTGCCGGTTTTTACGGTGGTGATAACTTTAATACTATTACTAAACGCCTGAAGAATAAAGAGTGGGACCAAGTTCCTGATGCTTTATTCCTTTATCGCAATCCTGGTTCAAATGTAGAAGCAGGACTTGCCCGTAGAAGAAAAGCAGAAGGTGAGTCCTGGAAAAAAGGATAAATAGTGTGAAAATTATTTTCTATTAAAAATTATGGCTACGGAAGAACAAACATCTCATATGTTAAACCTGTATAATCAGGCAAAACAATTGAGTTCTGATTTGGCAAACTTACAGGAGCAATCATCTTCTAAAAGAGATTTATTTTTGAAAGTTCAAGGTGCAATCGAATATTTGAATCAAATTGGAGTTCCTATTCCAAGCGAAGCACCTGCAGAAACTGAAGAACCTGTAACAGAAGAAGCAGAAACAACAGAAGAGTAATAAATAGTTTCAACCATTGAGTTGAAAACAACTTCACCACAGTGAGTTGTGATTTGTAGGTTCTAGGGAATCTCAAACCACAAACTCACTGTATTTTTATGTCCACCTTAACGCAAAAGGCGCTGGCTGCAGCGTCTGCGCTTCTTCTTGGAGTGCCAACAGCAGCATTAGCACACACCAACTCTATAGGATATGTTGGTGGGGGCAACGGGTCAGTTACATTCTGGTATGGTAACTGGCATCCAGGAACTAACTTTAATGAAGGAACTTTAACCTTACAAGGTATCAACGGAACTGCTTTTTCTGCGACAACTGTAAACTGGTCTTTACTGTCAGCAACAACACCAGACGGATTGATTCCTGGAACAAATTATTTTACTTCCAATGGTTCTACATTAGTTCCCTATGATACCAACATACAAACATCATATGCTTGGCAAGGTGTAACTTTTACTGGACTTTCTGCTGGTGATTATCAATTCACATATAATGCTGCTGGGTCTCCAACAGTCAACTGGATGCCTATGGATAGTGTGATTCTTTCCAGCACCGTAAGTCTTTCAGCAGCAGCACTTTCTGGTGATGCTAACCAGAATGGTGTTCTAGACATTTACGAAACTGGGGGAACACCAACTCTGGTCAGTTCTAGCACAGTTAATAATGTAGTTTCATCGGTCGCTGTTCTTGCTCCAGTATCCGCAACAACTGTTATTCACGCAGCAACAGAAGATGATGGAAGACAAAGAGTTAATCGTCACACTCAAACTGATGTAACAACCACTTCTGTTACAACCACCACCACAACACCAGTCACAACTGATACTTATAGTGATAACTCAACTGTTGTTACAAATGGAACTGCTGTTGTAACCACATCACAAGCAAGCACAGTTGCGACTTCACACGAATATGCTGACTTCTATGGTCGTGTAGATCAGCACGAAGTTATGGATAAGATGGGTGAATCATTACAAGGACTTCTCAACCACGAACCATCTCAATCAAAAGAAAAGGTTAGAGTCTTCAGCAAGAACTACTATGCCTGGTCACAAGGGGAGAATGGATACTCTGGAACTTCATTCATCTATGGTGGTGGTGTAGAAATTGATATCAAACCAACCTGGACGATTGGTGGTCAGTATAATAATGTAACTCTGAATCTGAATGGTTCAGATAGCACTTCCAAACTGATGAAGGGTCACTATGGTGTCTTCAATATGTTCAGAGGTAATACTTTATCACTTCTGACGAATGCTGGTCTTGCTCAAAACAACTACAATGTTTCCAGAAATGTTGCTGGAGTTTTCAATAACGAAAGTCAGACTGCTGGACAAGAATGGTGGGTTAGCAACAGAGTATTCATTCACGCTCATAAGAACATAACTCCTTTCGTTGGGCATACTATTCGCAACTATAAGAGAAACGCATTCACGGAAACTGGTTCATCACAATCAGCAAGAAGTGTTGAAGGTGTCAATGAAACATATAATGTTGGTGAAGCAGGTTTAAGACTTGAAACTCGTTTCGGTGGTAAGAAAAAGAACTTGTTTGGTGTAAGTGTTGAAGGTTCTTATGCAACTGATAATGCGATTGAAGCATCAGCAACTCTTGACTATAAAGAAATCGTCAGCATTCAAGGAGTTCATCAGATTAATAATGGTGTGAGCAACACAGCAGTGTCCGCAAATGTTAAATTTAGGTTCTAATTCCTAAATATAAAGGATATCATCACACGGACTGATGACTAATAAGAAAAACGAAAATGCTATGGGACAACTAATTCGTATATGTATTTTGGGTTGGTCTGCGGCTCTCCTTACTGCAAGTTATGCTGGTACTCTATCTAAGATGGACCCAACATTCATTGCAACAGTCTTCACTGCATCTGCTGCTACTTTTGGCATCAATACAATGAAAAAAGGTGGTGATGAAGAAGATGAAAAGAAAGAAGAACCAAAAAGAGAGGAGTTTGTAGAAGCTCCTCCAGAACCACCAGCACCTGAAGAAGTTGCTGCAGAACCAACTCTTGAAGCAAGAGTAGAAGCTCTGGAAGAAGGACAAGTTCAACCACGTACTGGTGGAGCATAATGGCAAAGTCCGCAAACAAAGGTAAGAAAGGTTCTGGTGGAGCAGGTTCTGCTAATAATAAAAAGCAGAATTCTGGTAATGCCAACGCTAACAAAGCAAAAAATGGTGGCAAGAAAAAATGAGGTATTATGCCAAGAGAATGGAACACTCCTATTCGGGAACCCTGGAACCCGATAATTAAGAAGTGTCTGGATGCTGTCGATGAACATATGCGACAGCATCTCATGACAGGTGATGAGTGGCATCTCTCTCAAGCAGAAACCTTAAGAAAGTATGTAAAAGACCTAAAAGTGTGGATACATAAAGAAGAAGGTTGGTGGAATGAATGAAAAAACTTCTTACAGCAATTAGTCTGTCATTATCTTTAGCATTACCTACAAGTGCTAATACAATAGTTAAGAAACAACCCACCGTTCCAGCATATAGTCTGGCAGCGATGGGTTGTATGATTTTATTGGAATGCACTGAGGGTGTAGAAAAACTTACCGTAGATTCTACATTGATTAAAGGAAAAGAGTTTGATGCGTTCAGAGAGGAAATACAAAAGATTCTTGCTGGACTTGATAAACTTGGAGTTCCTGTTTATGTCGCTCCTCCAAGATATTTCACACCAAGAACAGTTGGTCTGTATAAACCAGAGTATAATAGGTTTTATGTAAACGAATCTCTCCTTCAAGACCCTAGAGAGTTTCTAGGAACGATGAGACACGAAGGATGGCATGTCGTTCAGGATTGTATGGGTGGTGGACTCAAAACATCTTTTATGGCACAGGTTCATCAGGATAACGAGATTCCTTCTTGGGTGATGAAGTCAACTCGTCTTGCTTATGAGAGTATGGGTATGTCTCGTGCCGTGCCTTGGGAAGCAGATGCAAACTGGGCAGAGGAACAATCTAATGTAACTGCACAAAGATTAGAAATGTGTGCCAAAGCACCACTCTGGGAGCAGGTAAGACCCACTCCGATGACGATGGAATGGTTGATTGGGTGTGGGTGGATGAAACCCCAAGAAGGACATAAGGAATATACGCCAAATAAAAAAGCGGATTATTGTGTAGAAGGTAAGTTCTAATGCCTCAAGAATTTCCTTGGGGAGTGATGGCGATTCTTGGTCCAGGACTTATCTTTGTTTTGTATATCATTTACTACATATTACGACTAGCAAATGAGGAAATGAAAAATGAAGAACCTAGCACTCATTCTATCGACGACAAGCCTTCTCATTAGTGGAGCACTTTGTTATGGTGCTTATGTGACTTATCAAAAAGCACAGAAGATTCTGGACAACCCAGAAGAGTTCGTTGGTGCTGTTGTAGAGAAACAAGTCAATAAAGCATTTGAGAAACTTCCTATCCCCAAACTAAATAATTTGCCTGGTATTAAGTTATTCTAATGGAAAGCAAAGACCCATACATTTATAGAATTAAAGAAATTCATAAAGTTGTTGATGGTGATACGATAGATGCGTCAATAGATTTGGGGTTTGATATTAGTTTAGAAAAAAGAATTCGCCTTGCTGGGGTTGATACTCCAGAAAGTAGAACAACGGATCTCAAAGAGAAGGCAATGGGTCTTGAATCAAAAGAATGGTTGAAGAAAAAACTTGAAGGTGCTAAAGATATTCTTATCAAGACCGAACTTCCAGACAGCACAGAGAAGTATGGAAGAATCATTGGGCACTTGTATATCAATAGTGAAGCAACATCTCTAAATGAACAGATGATTGATGCTGGATATGCTCTTGCGTATGATGGTGGAACAAAAGATAAAAACTTTAGTGTATTATTGGAAAAGAGAAAAACTAAATAACTAAAAACATAAAGATATGAAAACCTTTCAAGAGTTTATGTTAGTTGTTGAAGGTATGGATATGAGAGCCTTCAAGCAACAAAGAAGTCGTCAGAAGCAAAAGGAAAAGAGAGCAGCAGATAAGATTGCTCCTAACCGCAGAAAGGATATTCATACCGATAGACTTTCTCCCGAGAGAGCAGCAAGGCATCGTGCTAATGTAGATCCAGACGATGATCGTGGTTCAGCATCAGATGAAAGAAACTATCCAGGTGGTAAGTTAAGACCTAATAAAGTTCGTAAGGCAAAGGCACTTGGAGAACTTGGATAAGTAATCACTTCTCGTGAAACTTTTTGTATTGTTCTTTTTTCTCTTTCTTCTGTTCTTTCTTCAGCAACTTATTAACTTTCTTAAGAGAAGCAGTTTTTTCAAAGGCAAAGAACACTTGAAGTTCATATGGGGTAAGGTCTCTGTTCAAGAGTTTCTTACCCCTTACAAATATCTGTTGAACGATAGGTTTCATTTTACCTACCAACCATTCCACCACAGATTTCCCAACAAGAGCCGCAGCGACAGAAGCAGTAGCAGTGGTGCCAGCAAGAATAACTTGCTCTTTAGGTGGGATGGGAACTTCCCCGATGATTGGTACTTCAATGACGGGTACTCCTAGGTTAGTTTTGGGGGCATCATCGGAAATAACCCGATTATCCTGGGTGGTTTGAACAACTGGAGGCAGTTGGGGGGTGGGGGTAGTGTCTGGAAGTCCTCTGGTCTTCTCTTGTTTTTCTTCTTCTTGTTTCTCTCGTTCTGCTCTTACCGCAGCATCAAACTCTTCCTGTGTGGGAACATCAATCACAGGATATTTGATAGTCGTATCGGGCATATTAATAATCGGCATATCAATTTCAGGTATCACAGACCTCTGTGCTCTCTGAGTTACAGGAGGTTCTATCGTAGAAATAACTGGTGGTCCGTCAATTCTTACGGACGGAGACCTGATTGGTTTTATTTCCATTGACTACATCTTGTACTTTTGGATACCTAACAACGACATCAGCACATATTTTTGCGTATGGACTCTCTGGATGAAAACTGATACCTGACTTGATTGCCTCACCACACTTCAGTAAACGAACTAATTCAAAATCAAGTCGTGCCTTATCTGCCTCTGCTTGCTGCCTTGTGATTTCAGTTCTGACTCTTGCCTTACAAAGTTCTTGGAAAGACCCATCAAGAGGTATAGCGAACCCTGCAGAGAGTCCTCCATTAAATGAATTGGTTTGATATGTTGTTGGATCTGTACTGCCCGCAAGACTATTGTAACCAAAGGTTTGTAAGTTCAGTGTTGGACCCTGACAGGCAACTCCACCTCCATAACTATTTGCAGCAAAAGGGCCCTGAAGCACCTGGACTGCCTGGTTGGTTACATTACCAGTGGCAGATGCTGAGGGTCCTGCAATATTTGTATTTGATGGAGCAGATTGAGCAAATGCTGTTCCAGAGAATACTATTGTGTAAAGACAGATAAAGAATTTGTGGTAGATTCTTCTATCGTTTTGCGATCTATCCATGTTTCTTTCGCAATTCCAGGAGTCAAGTGAGTTTCACTAAACTGGAACGGAGCACCTTGCGTTTGAATTGTGTAGTTCGCTCCTGGAGCAGGTGTTCCAGGGATGTTGATATTAGTACCAGTGACAGTATAAGATGTCCCAGTGGTATATTCTATTTGTTTGATAACTTCAACCACCTCAGTGCGAGTTCTGGTCTCAGAAGTAATCGTGCCACTCGTAAAGTTAGGAGTGACTGGTGCCGCATAGCAGGGAGAAATAAGTCCCGCTGCTAGCAGCAAAACGGGAGTTATATGTCTCACTTGAATACGCTTAACTCAACGGTTCTTTGAGCAGTACCAGTGCTTCCAGGACCACCAGCGGTGATAGTAGGAACACCAGTAGCATTGATAGTTCCGGCAAGAGAACCTGCCGAACCACCTAACTGAGTAGTAGAGTCGCTATAAAGGTTGGGAGCAGCAATTGTTCCAGAAGCTGCCGACTGACTGGTGACATCAGTATCAGCAGTAATTGAAGATTCACTGAAAGTAAATGCCCCACCATTCGTGTTGATCGCATAAGAACCAGCACCACCAACTCCACCAAGAGTTGTGACGTTAATGTTTGTGCCTGAGACAGTGTATTGAGCACCGACTCTGTTTGATTGTACCGCAGCACCCTGGACGCTTAGTTGTACGGAATCAACGATTTTTGATGTAATTTCAGCAGCAAAAGCAGGAGTAGTAAAGAATAACGAAAAGGCTAGAAGAAGCTTTTTCATTGCTCTAAAGATGAAAACCTAGCTTATTTAGGAGTGGACACTTCTTAAACTGGCACCTTGACAAATCCTAAATATTAACTTATTATGAAAAATCCCTCTCACAGGGGATTACATCATGAGATTTTGATGTGATTTTAGAGCCCAGGAGATTGCCCCCAGAGATGGGGGAAGTGCGCTTTCTCTATTGGGATGTAGAGTTCAATCGATTTTAATGCAAAATATCTTTACAGTAGCCCTGCCACTTTTGGCAACGGTTACAACCAATGCGGCAACACTGCCATTCATCAACTACAAGATGCAAGGTCCACCTCCTCCTGTCGAAGTGGCATTTAATTCAAATATTCCTGAATTGCCTCCTGTAGATGAAAAGAAGACAGCGACCAAAGAGGTTGCTCCCGAAAAACCTAAAGAGAAAAGGCTAATTTGTAAAGGGTGTAATGAAAATGAAAATGTAGCTCTGGAATATTTCCAGAACATTGGAATTAAAGACAGAAACGCCCTTGCTACCATCATGGGTAATATTCGTCAGGAATCAACTTTTGTTCCTAACATTTGTGAAGGTGGTAGCAGAACCAGTTGGGGTAACTGCGGACGCGGTTACGGACTGATTCAATGGACATCTGCCAATCGTTATTATGGATTGGGTGATTTTGCTAAGAAGTATGGTGGTTCTCCATCATCACTTCACACGCAACTTCGTTATCTGACCAATGAAGTTCAGTGGCAAGACATTGAGGAGAAGATGAAAACTCCTGGTAAGTCAATTAATCGCTACATGAACTATGCGTATAGTTGGATCGGATGGGGGCATCATGGTGCTCGTACATCTTATGCACATGAGTATGCTTCCAAACTGATCACGGTAGAAGTTTAATATATAAGGGGAGTGCTGCAGAACTCCCCTTTCTTATGTTTAAGTTTGGAAAACAAAAACCAGATATAAAACAATACGCTATAATAGGAATTGTATTATCTTCTCTTATAGCAGCACTCTCACAATGCACTGGAGTTTCTCAAGATGGACTTTGGGACTTACTGGACGAAGTTCAAAGAAAATATTTCCCACAAACTATTCTTAATGAGTTTGTTATTAAAGATCCTGCGAAGTTAGAACGTAGAATCAAACGTGATGTTGATCGTGCGATTGATGAGGTTACACCTGAATATGATCGCATTATCAAAGAATCCATAAAGAAACCTAGATATGTTGAGAAACCACCAGACGGCAGTGAGGCACAGAGACTGCTTGGTGGAGAAATGAGAATCTGTGCTCCTTGGGTTGACGACTGCCCTAAGGACTGATATAATAAGTGAGTTCAAATGACTCAGTAGCTCAGTTGGATAGAGCAACTGCCTTCTAAGCAGTCGGTCGCTGGTTCGAGTCCAGCCTGAGTCGTTGGAGATCTCATTCTCCAAACCATTCCTCTGTAGCACAGCGGTAGTGCAAACGACTGTTAATCGTTGGGTCGCAAGTTCGAATCTTGCCGGGGGAGTTAGAAGATCTGGAAATGTCTGGGTCTTCTAAACTTGGTTCTGGGTGAAATTCCCAGCGGTTTCGTTAGAGACTGTCCTTTGTAGGTTCGATACCTACATCTTCTTTATGGGAGATAAGAACGGCTACTGGAAACCACACTAAATCCTAAGTTCGCTTAGGTCAGGGGACTGATCACCCCTGCTTGTTGCCTCTGTAGCTCAGTGGTAGAGCAGCGGTTTTGTAAACCGCTGGTCGCAAGTTCGAATCTTGTCGGGGGCTCTTGACATAATACTCATTATGTCTTATACTTCTTTCGTCCGTGTGAAGGAGTGCGGTGGGGTTCCGTGCCTGTGAAGGGAAACCTGAGGCTGGGTAAATCCCCACCATTGCGGAGTTAGTTCAGCGGTAGAACGCTATCCTTCCAAGTTAGATGTCGTCGGTTCGATTCCGATACTCCGCTTCTAAAAACCTTAACCTAGTCTTAATTGACATAATCAATATGGTTATGCTATGATACCTTCAACTTAATAAAGTCTTAAGATTTGATTAAGTCTCTCTAAATAATCCCGCATAACTGGTGCCCCAACTACTCGCACCATTATGTGACCCATAATACAAGGGATTTTTCTAGTCCTGAAGTACAATGTCGTTTAGTACTAAAAACAAAACTTTATGAAAATCAAACAACTGATGCTTGCACCTGTTGCTTTGGGAATGGTTGCTCCTGTTGCTGCGAATGCCGCAGACCTTAATATGGCAGCAGTCAACCAATACACTTCCACAGAACAGGTTTCTAGCGTCACTCAACTGACTGATGTCCGTCCTACGGATTGGGCATATCAGGCACTCAGTAACCTGGTAGAACGCTATGGTTGCGTTGCTGGTTATGAGAATGGCACCTATCTGGGTGGTAAGTCTATGACCCGCTTTGAGGCAGCAGCACTTCTGAATGCTTGCCTTGACCGTGTAACCGAAGCAACTGATGAACTCCAACGTCTTGCGAATGAGTTTGCTAAGGAACTCAGCGTTATCAAAGGTCGTGTTGCCAAACTGGAAACTCAAGTTGGTTCTCTTCAGGCACAACAGTTTTCCACCACTACCAAACTCAAGGGTGAAGCAACCTTCGTTCTGGGTGGTGTAGATGGTGCTCGTCTTGCTAACAGCAGCAACGTCGGCAACACCGCATTTAACTATGACCTCCGTCTGAGTTTTGATACTTCCTTCACTGGTAAGGATCTACTCAAGACCCGTCTTCGTACTGGTAACTTCTCCAGTCAACCTTTCGGTTCATCTTCCTCCCTGTTCAAACTGGACAAGGCAGAAAGTTTCTCCAACGCAGTACAACTTGACCGTCTGTATTATCAGTTCCCTGGTCTGACCAAAGGTGTGATGCTGACTGTTGGTGCTCAGGTTCGTAACACTGAAATGGCTTGGTTGCCCACTGCTTATAAGTCGGACATCCTTGACTTCTTCTCTGTTGCTGGTGCTCCTGGTGTCTATAACAAAGCAACTGGTTCTGGTTTCGGTGCTCAGTGGACTCAACCTGGTAAAAAAGGTAAGGGTGCTTTCGTTGCTGGTGTCAACTATGTTGCCCAGAACGGAAACGATTCTACCAAAGGTCAGTTTGATGAAGATGGTTCTCTGAACACTCTGGCACAGGTTGGTTACCGTGCTCCTCAGTATGGTGTTGCTTTCGGTTACCGCTATGGTACTGAAGGAACTCGTGTTCGCAACTTCAATGCTATCGGTGGTGGTTCTGGTGCTCTTGCTGCTAACCAAACCTCCAATGGTTATGCTTTCAACGCATATTGGCAACCCAAGAAGTCTGGTATCATCCCTTCCGTGAGTGGTGCTTATGGTTGGAACACTGTAAGTGTTTCTAACAACCGCCCAACTCCTAATGGTGCTACTGATTCACAAACCTGGATGGCAGGTCTTCAGTGGAGCGATGTATTTGTAAAGGGTAATGCTGCTGGTTTCGCCATCGGTGCTCCTGGTAATGCTTCTTCTCTTGCCGCTGACCAAAAAGCGATTATGTGGGAAGCATTCTATCGTTATAAAGTTAGCGATAACATCAGCGTGACTCCTGCTGTGTTCTATGTGTCCAACAACCAAGGTCTGAAGCAAGCTTCGGACAACTATGGTGGTGTGATTCAGACGACCTTCCGTTTCTGATAATATCTACGATACCTCTAAACCTCCTTTCGGGGAGGTTTTTTGGTGTAAGGGACTATTTAACTTTTTCTTAACCTACGATTTTCTACAATGAAACTCAAACATATTGCTACAATCGGTCTTGCTCTTGCTCCTACTGCTGCATTTGCTGGACCTGCTATTAACGGAGCAGGTGCTACCTTCCCTGCCCCCATCTATCAACGCTGGTTCCAAGATTATTCAGCATCCACTGGCGAAAAGGTAAACTATCAGTCCGTTGGTTCTGGTGCTGGTGTTCGTCAGTTCGTTGCTGGAACTGTTGAGTTTGGTGCTACTGATGAACCTATCAAGGCAAAGGAAGCAGCAAAGGTCAAGCGTGGTGTAATCCAAATTCCTATGGTTGGTGGAACCATTGCTATTGCTTATAACAAGCCTGGTTGTAAACTGAAACTGACCCAGAAACAAGTTGTCCATATCTTTATGGGACACATCAAGGACTGGAAGGAAGTTGGTTGTGCTGCTGGTAAGATGGTGACGGTTCATCGTTCTGATGGTTCTGGAACCACCTATGCCTTCACTAACTCACTGGATGCGTTCGGTGGTTGGACTCCTGGTGTTGGTAAGTCCGTGAACTGGCCAGTTGGTGTCGGTGCGAAAGGTAATGAGGGTGTTGCTGGAACCATCAAGAACACTCCTGGTGCTATCGGTTATGTGAACACTGGTTTCGTTCGCGTAAATAAACTCCAAGCTGCTGTCCTCCAGAATAAAGCAGGTAAGTTTGTTGGACCTTCTGCTGTGACTGGTGCTGCTGCTCTGAATGGTATTAAGATTGACCCCGTGACCCTTGCTGGTGAAGACCCTAACCCCGCAGGTCTTCAAGCATACCCTATCTCCACTCTGACCTGGATTCTTGCCTATAAGAGTGGTTATGCTCCTGGTAAGGCAGAAGCAGTCCGTGAGGCACTGAACTATGCCCTGAGCACCAAAGCACAAGGCATTGCTGATGACTTGGGTTATGTTCCTCTTGCTGGTTCCATCCTTAACAAGGCTCGCATCAAAGTCAAACAAGTTGGTTTAGGCGAGAAGTGATACATAGAGGGGGTTGACAAGACCCCCTTTTTAATGTATTATAGATAACGAGTTAGGAGGTCTATGTCTCTTATTTCCCAGCGTGATAGAGAAGTCGCTATGACTGCTATCAATCATTATGTTGATTATCTGACGAGTGAGATTGAGTTTTATGAAAGGGAGGAAATGTTAGATGATACTAACTATCAAGATCATAAGTCAGAATTGCCTGAAGTTTATGCTCTTCTAAACTGGATTAAACTAGAGTACTACAAAAATGAAAATTAATCTGTGGTATTGTGTCGATATGAAACAATGGCGTTGGACTCTTACCGACGATCATCGCCCAATCGTAAGGCAAGAGTCTGGGCAAAGAGAAAACCTACGTGATGCTATGAATGATGTAGCAAATACTGTAGAATTTATGACAGGAAGATTCTAATTTCCTGGGCGATTAACTCAGCGGTAGAGTGCGCTCCTTACAAGTGTGAAGTCACTGGTTCGAATCCAGTATCGCCCATAGTATAAATACTTTCAAAAAGAAGTATAATGGAATCTCTATATAAACTTCTGAGCGATACGCAAGCATCGCTCTTTTTACTTTTCCAAAAAACTTGGGTTTATCACTGGCACGTTGTTGGTGAAGATTTTAAACAGATTCATGATCTATTTGGGGAGCAGTATCTTGCTATTCAAGAAGAAATTGATAGATTATCTGAGCACATGAGATTTTTAGGTGTTAAACCTATCAGTTCTCTTTCAAGAGTTTTGGAAGTTTCTGGAGTTTCGGAAGCAAAAACTAATATTTCCTCAATGGAAATGATTCGTGATCTACTTGATGATCACAAAAAAATGGTGTCCATGTTTGATGCTGCTGCTGTAGAGGCTGAGGAGCAGAAGTCTAGGGGGACAATTAATCTTCTTGACGATTTAAATGAAGCACACGGAAAATTTGTTTGGATGTTAAGATCTTTTATTGAATGATAGTGGTATTGAGTTATGGTAAGCGTAAGATGCAAAGTCTGCGGGACTGAATTGATCAGTCACCCAGTTAAAACAAAGTCTTGTGGTTGTGCAAATATGACCACAGTAAAGGGAGATTTAATCACTGCTGTAGATTTGGCAGATGTAGTTATGATTGATTCTGATAAGCAAAATAAAAGGGCAAGTATATTATCGCAAGAAGATCTTGCCTATCAAGAAGCACGTAGAAATCGTAAGGTAAGAAAGTTAGATTTTGAAGTTAGATAGGTTCTAACTTTAACTGGTCATTATAGATTGCGAATTGGTATCCATACTCATCTAGTTCACTAAAACCATATCGTGTACATAACTTACCAATTCTTGCAGATAAATCTTTATTACCAAGTTCTGCTATTTTAGTTTCTGCAAATCCACATGGGTGACTGAATAGAATATCTCCTTTGATTCTGAATAAATCATGCCCATCAATAAAGTCGGTATAAAAATATTTTTTTATTACATTATGCTTTAATGCGGTGGAAACTACATCAGTACGTTGTTGTAAAGTTAGTTGACGTAGTTTTCTTGCTACCGAATTTGGAGTTAATGAAAGACCCCATCCAACTTCTCCTATCCTTCCACCAGAGTCATAACGAATCTTTTTTTTAAAATATTCTAATTTTTCCGGATCTGCATCTTTACATGCCATGGATAAAAATTGATCTTTATCATCAAAAAGATCTATGTATCCATATACATCTATACCATGCACATTAAAAAGTATTGATGTAAAACGCTTCATACTGGTTCAAGAACTAAATCATTATTATATCTAGCATATTGAAGACCATCTTCAAATAGAGGACCAAATCCATATCGTTGTGCGATAAGTGCTCTTTGCCTCGCTCCTAGTTTAAGTGAATGATTTGTAAATCCTTGATCAATTTTTGGTCCTTGTGGTCTTGCTGCTAGCATATCTCCTGGTTCTGGATTTAAACCGTAAAAATTTCCATCTAAAAATTTACTTCCTTTAGAAAGAAATTCCAAATACATTTTGGTTCTTTCTTGTGTTGTGAATAAATCTGGAGATTTAGTATACATAACATCCCAACCAATATCTCCAATTCTTGTTTTTGTGTCAAAATCTATCTTCTTAGCAAGTCTTTCTATTCTTTGTTTGACATCTACTTCACTATAATATTCTAAAAATTCTACATATAAGTAACTTTTTTTATTGTAATATGGTTTTAGCCAAGAATAAAATGCCATAGAACCACTATCACAAGTGAAGTTCATCTGATTTGTGAACTTTGGATGATCGATTTCTATTTTTGATTTATCCTTATATCCAAGGTCTATAAGTAAGATTTCAAATTCTAATATTTGCACTTGACTTATTTTGAATTTATACTTATAATTATAACATAACCTGGAAAGGTGGCCGAGTGGTTTAAGGCAGCAGTCTTGAAAACTGCCGAAGTGAAAGCTTCCGTTGGTTCGAATCCTACCCTTTCCGTTTAAAAATATTACAAATTTAAGATTGTCTTAATCTATATTTTTGTATCAACACAAACTTGACACTGTAGAAATACTCACTAGCATAATTAGTAGTATTCAACCTAAAACCTATGGATCAGCACACCTACGAAAACTGGGTGAAGATCAAGGAGACCTTCGAACAGTCTGGTGACACAGACAATATGTTCTACAAAAGAGCAGTAGTAATTGTGAAAACACGCAAAGACCCACTGGCAAAGTTTCTTGGAGATGAGAAATGATGCAACCACAAGACGAATTGGTAAGTCGTGCAGAAGTTCAGGAGATGATCGATGCCGCAATCCGTAGACACAATCGTAATGCTTCAATTATTAGTATGTGCGTCGGTTGGGTGGTTCTTGCTTTATTTGCTGAGGGACTTCTAAGGTTGGTTGGAGTTATTCCCCCTGTACTGCCATGGCTCAACATTACCCTGAAATAATCGGTATCGTTCTGCTATTAGTATTTGCTGCCACGATGTTTTATCAAGGTACCTGTATTATGCGAGGTCAAAGAGGATATTCTCTCCGAGACTATATGAAACAGGAAAGTACAAATATGCGTCAAAGAATAGAAGAACTACTCAAGGACAAATGATAGTTATCACGGAAGAAGATTTAAAAGAATTGTACCAAAGAATACTTCATCAAAAGATGGATGAACTATTTGAAGAACCATCTACTTATGAGGATGATGATGGAGTGGAATGAATTCATTGACTTTCTAGATAAACAAATTTTAATTTTTATCGTATTTGTGTGTGGTCTCATTGTGGGATACATGTACGGACAAAGAGATGCAGGAGGATTATGAATACTAATTTACTTTTTAGTACAATTACTGTATTCGGAGCAATTAGTTGCTTCGTTTTATGGGGACTCAACAACGCCTATCCACATTAAGAGGTCATATGGAACGATTTAAAGATTTTTCACATTACGAATTGAAACTACTTGCAGATGCCGTGTGGATGAGACAGAGATGTTTCATTGCGGGTGATAGAAGATTCAAAGAGTATGGAGTACTTTTAGATGAGATTCGTCAAAGAATTGACTATGTTCCAGGAGTCTTTGCATGAAAAAGTTTAACGATACAGTTTTAGCAGTCACGATAGCAATCATTGACTTCTTGTATCGTGACTTACCCATTCAAAGATTTTGGGTTCTAGAAACAATCGCTAGAGCACCATACTTTGCTTTCGTCAGTGTGTTACATCTCAAAGAGTCATTAGGTCTCCGAGATCTATCACACTATTACTTAATGAAAGAACACTTTGCACAGACCTTAAATGAAACAGAACACCTCATCGAAATGGAGCATCGTGGTGGAGCAGATCGCTGGATTGATCGCTTTTTCGCTTATCATTTGGTTCTCATCTATTATTGGATTCTGGTGGGTTATTATTTTATTGCTCCCGTTTCTGCTTATCACCTGAACGCAGGTATTGAGTATCATGCAACCGAAACTTATCTAGACTATTTTTGGGATCATCCAGAAGACACCAAGATTGGTGAGATTGCTGTGGATGAAATGAACCATTATGTTGAACTTACAAGAGCAATGAGCATGGTATGAATGACACTCAAAAACTTATCGCACTTATAGCACTATCAGAACAAACATTTGAGGAGAACTATTATGCTTGGTATCGCACTATCTTTCGTCACTATCCCTTTCGTATTATCTACAATCTATTTCGGAACAAAAGGAGGATACTATGACTCCAAAGATTATAAGGGAAATGGAACCGCACACTAAACAGAGATATCATTTTGCCGCATCTGCATTTGTCAGGATGTGGGGACATAGTTCATTACATGATCATCGTATTGTGGATTTCTGTGTAGAATGGGCATATAGGGAAGAAAATGCTCCATTAGATAATATGATTCTTGACCAATATTTCTATTACGAATTTAAAACTTGGAGAGGATACTAATCCAACATACATAATTTAAGATAGATTAACTGATTAATGTTTTTGCCACTTTCTGAAAAAGTTGATAATCAACTGATTCTTGATAATTTTGATAATATAAGAACGGATTATTTCAATTTTGTTTCAAATCATAAAAAATATTTTTTTGATTACCAACATAGTTGGGATTTGAAGTTTGGATTTAGTACAACGTCTCTTCCAAAAAACACTGGATATTTTTGGCAGGTATGTCCTTTGATTTATGGTAAACATCCAATTCCTTCAATATTTTGGCATGAGGAGGTTGAAGAATGTTTTACTACAAAAATGATATCATCATTCAAAGTCAAACCAATACTTGCAATATTTTCGATGATTGAACCTGGTGGAATAGTCAAACCTCATAGAGATCATGATGATGATTTATTAGTTGGGTTTGGATATACTAAAACTGGTAAAGAAACAATCATTAAATATCATTTAAGTGTCGATATCCCAAATGATGGTGAATGTTCTCTGACAGTTGCTGGACAAACTAGATTATTAAATAATGGAGATCTAAATCCTTTCGATGAAACAAGTGAGCATTCTGTTGTAAACACAAGCACACAAAGAAGAGGAGCATTGATTATGTCATTTCTCAGATCAGAAATTTATTAAAAAATGGGACACTTTTCAAGGTGGGTATTAGAAAATCCCTATACTCTTGGTATTATTGGATATCTTTTAGTTGTTGTGCCTATTATGGGTATCTGGGCAATTCATAAATATGATTGGCAGCACTGGGCTCCATTTGACAAGGGGCACAAGAAGTAGTATAATCACTACATAACGGAATGTAGCTCAGCTTGGTAGAGCACTCGCTTTGGGAGCGAGACGCCGCAGGTTCGAATCCTGTCATTCCGATCGCCAGTTACTTCACTGGCACACTTGACTAAACACTCAACAACCCTTATAATACTAAGGCAACAATTCAAAACAATGTCTCTGATTCAAAAGTTCAAAAAAGATGTTAGCACTCTTCGTCTTGCTGCTAACGGGGAAATCTATCTTGATGTAAAGAGTCCGAAACTTTATAAAAAGGTCCGCCGCTTTTATGAGAATGAAGGCGTCGTGTTTTCTGGTGATCCCCTTGACGACTACGAAATGCTTATGGAGTATGTCGCCAGTGATCTTGAGGCAGTTGAAGCGTGAGTAAGGTTCTTCTGGAGCGTGAAGGATACCGCTTCGTTGAGGCAGGTATTCTTGAGATAAACGGCAAACCCGATTATCGTCTGCAAAAACAAAACTACTACACCAAACGCTGGAATGACATTTATCTGTTTGATAATGTGCTTCAATGTTCTACTGCAATGGAGGATATTGAGTATGCGAAATGGTTAGATCCAGATCGAGTCCCTTGTTATGTAAGAGACGATGAATAGTCTCGGTTATGACTTAAAACTAAGCCCTGGTCGGGAGCAAACCCCTTATGTCTAAAACAAGTATCCTAAGATACATTGGCAACTTTCTCCTCTTACTTGGTTATCAAATCATGTTGTGGGGAGATTTTAAAAATGGTTTGATAATAAAGTTTATCGGGGGACTACTCGGTATTCCTTTTGCTATCAAACTTAAACTTTGGGATGTGTTATTTTTAATCGCATTCTTTGGTATTACCGAAATATCAAAGTTAACCCAAATTTTCTTGGTTTCCTAAAACCAAGTGGTGGAGTCAAATATGACCCTATTAGGTTTCTTGCTTCCTTAAAGAGCAAGTGGTGCGGATGGGACTCTCTCCCGCCTGGTTTCCAATTTCCAGTTAAAGAATTGGTGGCGTGCATGGCGAACCTAATATTAAAGGTGGGTTGCATAAACCCACCTTTTTTAGTATAATACATATTATAGAGTTTATGATTTTATGAGTCAATATAAAAAGACAGCACTTGTGCTTGGTGCTGGTGGCTTTATCGGAAGTCATATGGTTAGAAGGTTGCGTTCTGAAGGATATTGGGTTCGCGGTGTAGACCTCAAATATCCAGAGTTTTCTGAAACAGAAGCAAATGAATTTATTCAAGGAGATCTGAGAGACATAACTTTTGTTCGTCGTGTCCTTGAATTTAGAGGAGAACAAGGTAATTTTCATAATTCTGTTCCCTATCAATATATTCTTCCGTTCCATGAAATCTATCAGTTTGCTGCTGATATGGGCGGTGCAGGATTCGTTTTTACTGGTGAGAATGATGCTGATATCATGCATAATTCTGCAACCATTAATCTGAATGTTCTTGAATCCCAAAGGCAAATGAATGAAACCTTTGGCGAAGATTCCTCTTGGAAACAAAATGCAAGACCTGCATTAGATTACACTACTAAGATTTTCTATTCTGGATCTGCATGTATGTATCCAGAGCACAATCAACTAGACCCTGATAATCCTGATTGCCGTGAAGAATCAGCATATCCTGCTAACCCAGATTCTGAATATGGTTGGGAGAAACTTTTCTCAGAGCGACTCTTTTTCGCTTATCATCGTAATTATGGGATTCCTGTACGGGTTGCTCGTTATCACAATATCTTTGGACCTGAAGGAACCTGGGATGGTGGACGTGAAAAAGCACCCGCCGCAATCTGCCGTAAGGTAGCATATCTTCCCGAAGAAGGTGGTACCATTGATGTATGGGGTGATGGCAAACAGACTCGTTCATTCCTTTACATTGATGAGTGTATTGAGGCAACTCGTCGTTTAATGGATTCTAATTTCATTGGACCCGTCAACATCGGATCTGAAGAGATGGTGACCATTAATCAACTTGTAGATACTGCTGCTAAAGTTGCAGGTAAAGTTGTAGAGAAGAATCATATTGATGGTCCTCTTGGAGTTCGTGGTCGTAATTCAAATAATGATCTGATCCGTAAAGAACTTGGTTGGGATTACTCTCAGACTCTTGAAGAAGGTATCCGCAAAACCTATATCTGGATTTCTGAACAAATACAAAAATGATCGGATTTAATCATTTGGGTAAGATTGGACAATTGGGAAACCAAATGTTCCAGTATGCCGCAACTAAAGGGATTGCAAAAAAAATTGGAACCAACTTTATGATTCCAGATCATAGAGAAGTTGTTGATGATGGACTAGGCAATCGTTTGAGAATTGAATTGTTTGATGTGTTTTCTTTAAAAACAGATTATCGGGGAATGTTAAATCTACCATCAGAAAAATATATTCAGGAAACAAAATTTGAATTTGATGAGAAATTTTTTAAGTTAGATCCCCAAGATGACGTATCTCTTTTTGGATACTTTCAAACTGAAAAATATTTCAAGCATGTTGAGGATGAGATTCGTGAAGACTTTATCTTTCAAGATAAGTATATAGGTGAGTGTGTAGATATTGTAGAGCAGTTTGATAATCCAATTGCTTTACATATTCGTAGAGGAGATTTTCTAATTAACTCTGCCAATCATGCAAATCTTTCACTTGAATATTATGAAAATGCACTTCAGCAGTTTCATAATAGTCGCCAGGTTATAATTTTTTCGGATGACTCGTCTTGGTGTAAAGAGCAATCAATTTTTTCTGATGACAGATTTCTTGTGTCGGAAGGAAATGGTCCTTACCATGATTTGTACCTAATGTCTAAGTGTTCAGATTTTATTATTGCTAATAGTACATTTAGTTGGTGGGGGGCTTGGTTAGCAAATACGGGAAAAGTTATTGCACCTTCTATTTGGTTTGGTCCTAACAATGCAGATAAAAATACAGAAGATCTTTATTGTGATGGTTGGGTGGTCTTATGAAGATGTCTATTGCTATTCCTACTTATGAATCTAAGGGAAGAGGAAATGAATTTTTAGAAGACCTATTCAGAACTATTGAAATACAGACATTTAAAGATTTTGAAGTTGTCATTTCAGATCATAGTATTGATAATGAATTGTTAAAAGTCATCTATCAATATAGGGGAAAATTCAAAATTGTTTATTTAAAGAATGAAGAACAACGTGGAAATGGACCAGCAAACACTAATAATGCCATTGAAAATTGTTCTGGTGAGATTATAAAAGTAATGTTCCAAGATGATTTTTTCTATGATGACGAAGCACTAGAAAAAATTTATAATGCTTTTGATGAGAATACCAAATGGTTATTGTGTGCTTGTAATCACACTAAAAATGACGGAAATTCTTTTTATGGTGATTTGTATCCCGCTTGGAATGGTGATATAATTAATGGTGTTAATACAATTAGTTCTCCTTCTGTCTTAGCAGCAAGACGAGAAGTTTTCGACCAAGTTAAATTTGATCCAAATCTAGTTATGATGATGGATTGTGAATTTTATTATCATGCTAAGGAAAGATATGGAGATCCCATATATTATCATGATGTATTAGTGTCTAATAGAGTTCATGAAGATCAAATATCTTCAATGTATTTAAAGGAAGATTACCAGAAAAAATTTAATGGTGAACTTTTATATTGTAAAGAAAAGCATGGAGTTAAGTAAATGTACAAAGTTTTAATTGTTGGGTTTGGATTCGTTGGATCTGCTGTAGCATCAATTTTTTCTGAGGGTGAGAAAACTATTATTGATCCAAAATTCAATAATAATAAAATTAGTGACTTTAAAAATCAAGAATTTGATGCTGTATTTGTTTCTGTTGATACACCAAAAGCAGAAGGTTTTCAACTATTGGATTCTGTCTTATCAGAATTGAATGAGAATATGTTACCTAATACTCCAGTTTGCTGCAAGTCAACTGCTACTCCTGAATTTTATTCAGATGTTGTTGATCGATATACCAACATTAAAATTTTGCATAGTCCAGAATATTTGAACAAGACTAATCCTATTAAAATGTTCCAAGGACAAAAATTCTTTATCCTTGGTGGTGATGAAGATGCCGCTATGAAGGTTGCAGATATCTTTAAAACTAGACTGGCCCATGTCAAAGATATTAAAATTACTGACATTAAAACAGCAGCACTAGTCAAGTATGCTGAAAATGCTTTCTTGGCACTCAGGGTTACTTTCTTTAATGAGATGTACCTAGCACATCAGCAGCAAGGTTGTGAATCTACTTATGCTAATTTTGCTGAAATGGTTGGACTTGATGAGAGGATTGGTCATTCACATTCTCAAGTTCCTGGTAGTGATGGTAAGTTTGGATGGGAAAGTCATTGCCTAACAAAAGATAATTATGAACTTGAAAAGTTTAGTCAAAGTCCTTTGATTAAGTTTATTAGAGAACTGAATGATAAGCATAGAAGTGTTGAACCATGAAGATTGCTGTTATAACTGCTTCAATAGGAACAAATAGTCTTTTACCACAAAAGAAATTTGATAACGTTGATTATCATGCTTTTGTAGATAATGAAAGTGATAGTAAAGATTGGATTGAGCATCCTGATCTTCAATATTGGAATCAACATTCTGCTATTCAATTTTCTGCGGACCCAGTTTATGCAAACAGGAGAAACGCAAAAATTTATAAGATAATTCCTTTTGCATTTCTCCCAGGATATGATTACTATTTTTGGATTGATTCCACACATATTTTAGATCAAGATCCAAATCAACTTGTAGAAACCTACCTTAAAGATACTGATGTTGCAGTCTTTGAACATCCACAACGTCAATGCATTTATGAAGAGGGTGAGTTTATCAAAGAGATAAAATTTGATTATCCAAATTTGATTGATGATCAACTTGCCTTTTATAAAGATATGTGCTATCCTGAAGGTAATGGATTGTATGAACTTCCCGTAAGATTTCAGCGCAATAATGAATTGACTCAAAAGATGGGATTAATGTGGTGGGAACAAATATGTATGTTCTCATCCAGAGATCAGTTAAGTTTTCCTTTTGTGTGCCATCAACTCGGTATTAATCTATCCATTCTTCCTGGTGTTGCTAATACAATTAGAGGCAATTCAATTATGCCTCAAGTAATCGTATCAAATCATAGTAGAACATTCTGATGTGTAGTTTTCTTTTTACTGATAAGGATATTGATGATTTTGATCATGTAAATCATTTTATGAGATTTCGTGGTCCTGATGCAACTAGGACTATTGAAGTTAATGAATATACATTCACACATAATATTTTATCCATCACTGGTGAATTTACCGAGCAACCTTTTGTAGATCATGATGATCAGATTGTCTGTATCTATAATGGTGAGATTTATAATTATCAAGAGTTTGGTGAATATACTTCTGATGGTGAGTGTTTGATTCCTCTTTACAAAAAGTATGGGGATAAATTTGTAAAAGAACTTGATGGTGAATTTGCAATTGTTCTAGTTGACTTTAAGAACGATCGTTTTATTATATCTACTGACGTATTTGCCACGAAACCATTGTGGTTTTCAATTGGCGAAACTCTTGCAGTTGCAACTTATGAATCTGCAGTAAAAGCATTGGGATTTAGAACTGCAATCAAACTAGATGCAAATACTACTCAAGTTTTTGATCTTGAATCGAGAAAATTACTTAATGAATTTTTCGTTTATGATTTTGATTTGAAGCAATATAAAACAGATTTTTCCGATTGGATTGTTGCCTTTGAAAATTCTATTCGTAAGCGTACATCTAATCTTAGGGAAAATATTTTTATTGGTCTGTCCAGTGGATATGATAGTGGTGCTATTGCATGTGAATTGACCAAGCAAAACGTTCCTTATAAAGCTTATGCTGTTGTTGGAAATGAAAATCAGGAAATCTTAGATAAAAGATTCTCCATGTTTAATAGTAATTCTTCTGGTCAATATCTTGCAGATCATCGTTGGCAATATAGAGATTATATTAATAGAAATGTAGAAGAATTTAAATATCGGATTTATTCTTCCAGCAGTGACTATAATGAATTCGACAGAAGACTTCAAGATGATAATGGATCTTGTGGTTTATCTATGATTTGTGATAATGCTAAAAAACAAGGTAAGAAAGTTTATCTTTCTGGATCTGGATCTGATGAAATATTTTCAGACTATGGATTTAATGGTGAGAAAAAATTTCTTCATAGTAATTTTGGTGGATTATTTCCAGAAGATATTTCAACTATTTTCCCTTGGGCATCTTTTTATGGGAGCACTATGGTTTCTTATCTGGCAAAGGAAGAGTACGTTGCGGGATCATATGGCATTGAAACCCGCTATCCATATCTGGATAAATACGTCGTACAAGAATTTCTTTGGTTGGATCACAAATTAAAAAATTCAAAATACAAATCTGTTTTGGATGAATATCTGACTAAATCAAACTATCCGTTTGAAGCTAACATTAAAAGAGGATTTTAAAGTATGTCTACAACATTAAAAAAAGAAGTATTGCAAAAATATAAGAATGATATTTTTGTAGAAACTGGAACTCTATGGGGAGAAGCAGTTGAAGTTGCTCTAGAGTGTGGATTCAAAAAAATCTATTCGATTGAAATTGATCCAGAAAAAGTAAAGTATAACACTGAAAAGTTTCAAAAAGAAATTGAAGAGGGTCTAGTAGAAATTGTCGAAGGAGATACCTTTAAAGTTTTTAAAGATGTCATTTCAAAAGTAGATGCTCCTGCTACCTTTTGGTTAGATGCTCATTGGGATGGTGATGTTCTGGGTGAATACAAGTGTCCACTTCCATTTGAATTGGAAGCCCTGCTTGAGCATCCAATCAAAACTCACACTTTGTTAGTTGATGATCGTAGAATCTTTGGACTCTCTGGAAGTAACTGGGGAGAAGATCTTGATGAAGAACTTTTAATTGAAGCAATGACCGATATTAATCCCGACTATAAAATTTCTTTTGAGGATGGATGTATTGCTGACGATATTATTGTGGCTCAACTTTGATAACAGATGAACTATAGTATTTTTACAACTGCGAATAAGTCTTATTATCCTTTTCTAGATATTTTTACAAGTTCTGCAATAGAAAATTGTAAAAATCTAGATAGAATTTATGTTGCAGATAGTGGACTTGGTGAATACCAAAAACCAATCAAGGATAAAGATAAGGTAAGTATTCTAGATACTGATTGTATTGATGAATATAGTGGTGTTCATTCTGAGGGGTGGGTTAAAGCCACTCAGATGAAAACTAAGTCTCTTAATAAACTTTTTCATGTAATTGATTTTGATCATCCTGTTATTATGATTGATAGTGATGTATGTGTTCTAAGAGATATAGAACCCATCATTGCACCATACTATGATATCCAGGTCACTACAATGAGCACTGGTGGTCACACAAGAGGTGATGGGATACACATTAGTGAGATTGCAAGTTTTGTCATCTTCAATAATATTCCCAAGTGTAAGAGATTTATTCAAAGATGGATTACTCAGATGGAAGAGTTTGTTGAAAATAAAACACCTTTTCCACATGAGACACCTGCATTGAATCTTACTCTTAGAAACAACCTGGACGATTTAAAAATTGGCTATTTGGATGAGTTAAAAGTTTGTGCGGACTTAGAATTAGTTGATGGTACATATGCTGTTCATTTTAAAAGTAATGGATCAACGAAAGATAATCCAGTAGATAATTTTGAAAAAAGAATAATGTCTGTACATAACAAAACACAAAATGATTTAGATCTGGATGGTTATTTAAATGAGCAAGTCTACGATGATTGGAGAAAAGAGCATGAAACTCACTGATATTCATACACAATTCAAGACTGACAAAGGCACCGCACATAGTTACATTGGGTGGTATGAAGATACTTTTTCTGAACGTAGGGCAGAAAAATTAAATGTCCTAGAAATTGGAGTGCTATTTGGCGGATCTCTGAAAATGTGGGAGAAGTATTTTGAAAACTCCCAAATTTATGGCATCGAAGATTTTTCTCAGGAAGATGGTCAATGGCACTATCAGTATGAACCAGTTGATGGTGATGCTGTAATGGAGGAAATTAATAGTCACGAAAGGATTACTCTTTTTAATTTTAATTGTGAAGATCCTAATCTGATTTCGAGTCATCTTCATGACTTAAGTTTTGATATTATTTTAGATGATGCTAATCATCAATTAAGTCAACAGATGAAAAATTTTGAAAACTATTATCCATACATTAGTGATGGTGGAATCTATATCTGTGAAGATGTTCAGACTAAGGAAGATGCAGAAGATCTTAAGTCTTTTATTCTTAATCTTTATCCAACCAAAGAAGTGTATATTGTCGAACTTGATTTAAGAAAGAAATCTGATGATAGATTGGTGGTGGTAGTATGAAACAAATTTATATCTATTGTGATGGTGGATTTGGAAACAGATTCAACTCTTTGGTTTGTGGACTTTCAATCTGTACAAAAACTGGATTCGAACCAGTCGTTGTTTGGCCACTTACAAATTGGTGTAGATCGAGGTTTAGTACCTTGTTTAAAACTGATCTGCATGTCATAGAAGAAAATCTTCATTACTTTGAGACTGATATTCAAGAATATGAATTTTTAATGCATGGTAATTTTTTGAATTTCAATACAAGTGTACATCATCCAGAAAGTTTCGGGTCTCTTCAAAACCTCTCTGAGTTTTGTGCAAACACAGAAAAACAAAAAATAGTTTATAACAATGACACACTTTTATCTTACCTCAGTGAAGATGAGATTGTAGATGTAATACGTGATATTGAATTTAATTCACAACTGGTTGACAAGGCTAATGATTTTATTAACTCAAATTTTGGAGAATCTTTTGTCGGGGTTCATTTGAGAAACACTGACTTCTATGATCCACATAAACCAGATTTTGATCAGATTTTTAATCAAGTGTCTGATACTAATGAAACCAAATATTTTGTTTGTTCTGATGATGAAGAACTTGAAAATAAATTTAATCAATTGGAAAATGTTTCCGTATATCCAAAGACCAGTTATGTTGAGAAATTAACTGACGAAGGTGAATGGAGATCGGTAATTGTTGATGACACCGGAGTTGAATATCCATTTAATGTTGAAAGGTCTGATGAAAGTGTCAGACAAGCAATCATCGACTTGTATATTCTCTCTAAATCTGATATGATGAAGACATCAAATAGTTCATTCTTACAGACTGCAATTTTATTAAAAAAATCATATCAAGATGGATAAAAATAAATCTGCTTTTAAACTGAAAAATATTGCTCCAATTTATTATCTCAATCTGGATGAACAACCAGAAAGGATGCAATATATGGAAGATCAAATGAAGTATTGGGAAATAGAAAACTATACTCGTATATCTGCTTATGATGGTAGAGAAGATGATCTTAGTGATATTATTAAAGGACGTTACCCAGAGATGATGACCTCTGGTGAGATTGGGTGTATTACTAGCCATCTAAAGGCGATCAAACATTGGATGGAAACATCTGATAGTCCATATGCAATCATCATGGAAGATGATGTAGATTTAGATCCTGTTCGATTTTGGAATTTTACCTGGACAGATTTTGCATCAAAGGTTCCATATGATTGGGATGTGATTCAACTTGCTATTATTTGTACAGGTCCTTTACATGTTAAACTTCATAAGAGATTTGTCAATGATTTTTCTACGGCAGCATACATGATCACGAGACATCATGCTGAAAAACTTCTGAAGCATCATGTTCGTGGTGATAAGTATAAACTTGATAATGGTGTGAAACCACGTCCTGTTGCAGATGATCTAATTTATAATTCGGGTAATACTTTCTCAATTCCAGTATTTCTTTATAAAATTGAATTGGGATCTTCCATTCATCCTGAGCATATTGACTTCATTCATCGATCAAGTCATGATGGTCTAAGAAATTTTTGGGAACAAAGTGGTCCTGAGATAGGAATAGCAGAACTCATGGATTACGATCCTTATTTGGGGAGAGTCACAGAAGATCGTCAAGAATAATATGAATTCAAAAATTCTTTCCATACATGGAGGACATAATTGTTCAATAACCTTAGTTGATAAAAATAATCAACTAAGGATTTTTGAATTGGAAAGGTTTACAAAGATTAAGAATGATACTCTTGAGCATAAAGATTTGACGGATAAGACTAGACATCAATTCTTACAACATGCTAAATCCGAATTAAAGGAAGAACCCCAGTATGTTTTATACAGTTATATCTCTGAAGAGTATCTGGGAATAGTAAAAACTTATTTTAAAAATGCAAAGTTTTTAAAAATGGGTCATCATACTTCCCATTGTATCGGTGCCTATCATCAAAGTGGATTTAAAGATGCTCTTGTAATATCTCTGGATGGTGGCGGTATAGAGTATGGGCATTATGGAATATCTAAAGATCTGGATGGAATAGAAATAACATATAGTATTCTCCAAATTGATAATGGTAAAGTTGATGTTCTTTTGACATCGGACTCTTTAAATTCGCCTAAGTTTACCCCCGGTACATATACTGCTATCGTGCCTTTAATATCTGAAATTGATCCATATAAGTCTGATGCTGAAATTGCAGAGTGTATGGAGGAAGCACAAAAGGAAGATAGTTTAATTCAATATACTAGTCAAGAAGATTCTCCTTTTTGGAGATTGAGAAGTAAGGCAAGAATATGTGCTGGTAAATTAATGGGATTGTCTTCTTATGGGAGGATAAGAAAAGAGTGGGTTGAATCGATAAGAAACATTTATCTACTTCTTCCAAAAGAAATTCATTTACCATTCAATCTAAAAGCATCTATTGTTGGACTATCTAAATCTATCAGTAAACCACTGACACAAAATTGTTTATCGGGACAAGAAAGTTATGATCTTGCTGCGACAAACCAGCATGTCTTTGAAGAACTTTGTTGGGATTTAATTAAACCTTATATTGATCAGTATAATTTTGATGTGGTGTTCTCGGGTGGGTGTGCATTAAACGTTGTTTTTAATCAAAAGGTCAGTCAATACTTAAGTAAAACAAATCGAAATCTTTTTATATCTCCCACACCAAGTGATGAAGGTTTATCCTATGGACATGTCTGTTCAGTTGATAAAACTATGAAAGATCAGTTTTCTGTTTATTGTGGACTTGACATTTTAGATAGAGATAAGATATTGGAGTATTATAATAAATACCACAAGTGGGGTAAAGTTATTAGATTATGAATTCAAAGATCTTCGCTATTCATGGTGGGCATGACTGTTCTGCTACCTTTGTAGATAAAAATAATCAAGTGAGAATTTTTCAACTTGAGAGATTTACTAAGATAAAGCACGATAATTTTGAATGTGATAGTTATACAACAGACATTAGAATAGAACAGAAAAAAAGTTTTCTAGATCATATTAAATCGCAACTCAAAGAAGAACCAAAATATGTTCTCTATAGTTACTTTGGGAACCGATATTATCTTGATATCTTAAAAAGTAAATTTAAAGAATCTAAATTTATTGAGATGGGACATCACACGTCTCACTGTATCGGTGCCTATCATCAAAGTCAATTTAAAGATGCATTGGTTATCTCATTAGATGGTGGGGGTTTTGATAATAATCATTATGGTATAACTAAAAACCCTAAAGGGGTAGAAATAAGTTATAGTATTGTCAAGATACTTGATAAAAAGGTTGATGTTTTATTAGCAACTAATTTTCCTGGTGCCATGAATTTTACTCCGGGAAGTTATACTGCTTTAGTTCCTGCCATATCCGAAATCGACCCATATAAGGGAGATAAAAGAATTACAGAATTTATAAAGTCTCTTCTTGAGCAATCTGATTCAAACATAAAACTCAATGATTCTCCTTTCTGGAAATTGAGAAACATGGCTAAGGTTTGTGCTGGCAAACTAATGGGTCTTGCTGCTTATGGAAAAGTTAGAGAAGAGTGGATTAATTCCGTTAAGTTGGTTTATCTTGCAGGACCTGATGAAGTTCATACTCCAAAACATATAAAATCTTTGCTTATTAGTTTTGCCAGCATTATTGGTGTTCGTCCAGATCAAAATTGGTTTTCTGGACAGGAAAGCTATGATCTTGCCGCGACAAACCAATATGTCTTTGAAGAACTTTGTTGGGAGTTGATTCAACCTTATATTGATGAATGTGATTTGGACGTTGTATTTTCTGGTGGATGTGCATTAAATGTTTTATCAAATCAGAAGATCATGGAATATCTGAGTAAGAATAATAGAAAACTTTTTGTATCCCCTGATCCTGGTGACGATGGATTATCTTATGGGCATGTATGCTCTATAGATAAAACCTTTGATGACAAATTTTCAGTGTACTGCGGACTTGATATTCTTGACAGAGAAAAAATTCCAGAGTATTATGAAAAATATAAAAAAGATGGTAAGGTAATTGAGTTATGAATTCTAAAATACTTGCCATTCATGGTGGGCATGATTGTTCAGTAACGTGCGTAGATAAAAATAATCAATTAAGAATTTTTCAACTAGAAAGATTTACTAAGATAAAACATTGCTCATTTAAAAAATTTAGAAAAGAAAATGAACAAGACTCTAAGTTTGAGGATAGGGTTAAATTTTTAGACTATATTAAATTCCAACTCAAAGAAGAACCAACTTATATTCTTTATAGTGTGGTTATTGACGAAGACTTTTCTTTGATGAAAAGATTGTTTCCCAATTCTAAATTTATTTCAATGGGTCATCATACTTCCCATTGTATCGGTGCCTATCATCAAAGTGGATTTAAAGATGCTCTTGTAATATCTCTGGATGGTGGCGGGTTGGAAAATAATCACTATGGAATAGTGAAGAATCCCCAACAATGTCCTCTTATTGGTTATAGTATTCTTAAAATATCTGACCAAAAAGTTGATGTATTATTGACATTGAATTCATCTAATGCCATGGTGTTTACTCCAGGTCAATATGCGTCCCCACTTCAACTGATATCTGAGATTGAGGATAAGAATAAGACAGATCATCTTGAAAAAATGTTTGATTCAAATCAGAAGTATGTTTCTGCAGATTATCTCAATTCAAATGCTGGGAAGTTGATGGGTCTAGTTGCTTATGGAAATGTTAGAAAAGAATGGATTGATGTTATCAAACAAAATTACATGATGACTCCAGCAGATGCACAAAATCCCATGGTTTCTATAATGGTTGGGCAACAAATGATAAGTACTTTATTATCTAATCGAGAAGAAAATGAAGATGTAATAAGTGCATTTTTATCCGATAATCAAAATTCTCTGGATGATATTACAACACTTTTAAAGTCAACCATTAATTGTCTATCTGGAAAACATAGTTATGATTTAGCTGCGACAAATCAACACGTCTTTGAAGAACTTTGTTGGAAATTAATTAAACCATACCTTGATAAGTATGATTTTGATGTAGTATTTTCTGGTGGATGTGCTTTGAATGTAATCTTCAATCAAAAGGTTGCAGAACATTTGAACAAGACAAATAGAAAACTTTTTGTGTCCCCTAATCCTGGGGATGATGGATTATCTTATGGACATTTTTGTTCTATAGATAAAACTATGAACGATAAGTTTTCAGTCTATTGTGGATTTGATATTCTTGACAGAGAAAAAATTCCAGAGTATTATGATAAGTATAGTAAAATTGATAAGGTAGTAGATATGAATGTTTCTAAAATTGTAGATCTAATCAAGGAAGGGAAGATTGGTGCCACAATGATTGGTTATTCTGAAGTTGGACCTCGTGCTTTGGGTAATCGAAGTATCATTTGTGATCCAAGTATTCCAGAAATGAAAGATACTCTAAATGCTAAAGTTAAGTTTAGGGAATGGTTCCGACCTTTCGGTCCTGTTTGCCGAGAGGAGGATAAAGACATTTACTTTGATAATGCCTTTGCATCTCCATACATGTCTTTTGCTCCATTGGTGAAAGAGGAGTATCGGCAAAAACTACCTGCGATAACTCATGTTGATGGTACTGCAAGACTTCAAACTGTAACCAGAGATCAACATGAATTGTTTTATGACATTCTGACTGAACTTGATAATCGTGGGCATGATGCTGTAATTCTAAACACCTCTTTCAATATTAAAGGTAATCCAATTCTTACAACTGTTGAAGATGCTTTTTATGTATTGGAAAATACAGAATTAGATTTTCTAATACTTGAAGACTATTTGTTTCTCAAATAATATTCTGATATCCGAACAAAAGGGGGCTTGACGCCCCTTTCTTTTTGCTATATAATTGTGTAACAATTCTTAACGAATGTACAATGACTGTAACAACCAATGAGCATGGGCAGCAGAACATGTTTGCCAAAGAACCTACCATGTACTACGAAAACTATGGTATGGATACCCCTAACCAAGTAAAGGAGAAGTACAATGGACGCTGGGCAATGGTCGGTATTGTTTCTGGTGCTCTTTCTTATGCACTCACTGGTAAGTTCTTCTTCGGGATCTTCTGACAATTGATTGACAATGGCGCAAATTATCTTTACAATTACTAGTGTTGCCTTCTTTGTTTTGTTGGCAGCATCTGTAGAAAAACTTTCCGAAACATACTAATGGCAACCTATAGCGTTACACTTCAATCTCCTGATGGCACTGAAAATGTTATTCAGTGCCCTGATGATCAATACATTCTCGAAGCTGCTGAAGAAGCAGGTATTGATCTGCCTTCATCTTGTAAGGCAGGTGCCTGCTCTGCTTGTGCTGGTAAACTCATTAGCGGCACTGTGGATAACGAAGAACAATCGTTCCTTGATGACGAACAGCAAGCAGAGGGTTGGGTGCTCACCTGTGTGGCATATCCCACTAGCGACTGCGTAATCCTGACCGAGCAAGAGGAGAACCTGTGATGAAAGCATTTTTTGCCTTCTTGGCAGTGTTCTTCCTTGCCCTTCCTGCCTGGGCTGTAGATGTCACAATGGGTTCTAATGGTAATCTTATCTTTGAACCTGCTGATGTTACTCTTGCTGTTGGTGACAGCATTCACTTCGTTAATGGTATGCTTCCACCTCATAATGTGATTGTGGAAGATCATCCTGAACTCTCACATGATGGACTTCTTTTTAGTCCTGGCGAGAGTTTTGATGTTACTTTTACTGATGCTGGTGAGTATACTTTCTGGTGTGCTCCTCACAAAGGTGCTGGAATGATTGGTCATGCCCACATTTCCTAATATATTTCACTGCTGGGAGCACACTATCCATATGCTTATCTGTTGTATTGTTGGCGTTGGCATCGGAACCCTAGCTGTCTGGGGTTACAAAAAAATTAAAGAAACTAAAAATCACAATCCTTAAGGAGAATCAAAATGAAATTCGGTTTTACCCCTGAGGCAGAAATCCTCAACTCCCGCCTGGCAATGCTTGGATTCGTTGCAGCGGTCGTCTCTTACGTTACTACTGGTCAGATTATTCCTGGAGTTTTCTGATATAATATAAGTAGTAAACACCAGATTCATAATGTCAAAATCAAAACATTATACAAGACCATTTAACGAAAATGATTTTGCAAGAGCTTGGAAATGGAGAGATCTTCCCCTTGCTCAACAAATTATTAGAGACGCATTTTTTGATCTCACTCCAGAAGAAGAGCAACTTGCAAAAGATTGGTGCAAAAGAGAAGGACATGATTGGCAAGAAATTGTAGATCTAATTAAAGGAAGTGTTAAAAAAATGACGTATCTAGTTCCCGAGGGATATGATGTTCCTCAAGAAGAATTTATTTTTCGTGAGAACAGTCAGTTTGTAACTCGTACAACTGAAGATCTTTTTTACGATAAACGTGTGATTGTTTTTTCACTTCCAGGTGCATTCACCCCTACTTGTTCTCATTACCAACTTCCTGGATTTGAGGAAAAGTATGATGAGTTTAAGTCACTTGGTATTGATGAAATTTATTGCGTTTCCGTAAACGATGCTTTTGTTATGAATGCCTGGGCAAAAGATCAAGGTATTGAAAAAGTTAAAATGCTCCCTGATGGCAATGGGTATTTTACCCGTCAAATGGGAATGCTTGTAAAGAAAACTAATCTTGGATTTGGTAGTCGTTCCTGGCGTTACGCCATGGTCGTTTATGATGGTCAAGTTGAAAAACTTTTTGTTGAAAACGGTATGCGTGATAATGCAGAGACTGATCCTTACCAAGAGACTACACCTGAAATTGTTCTTGAATATGTCAAAGCATCTGTGGAGGATGAAGTGACTGTTTGAAACAATATGACATAATAACAAACTCTGCTCTAAATATTGGGCAGAGTTTTTTTTTTATGCCATGCCACGCGGATACCTGACGAAAGAGATCATAAAATATGAAGTTCTCAAGATAAAATCAAACTTAGATAAGGAATGGATGGACAAATCCGGACATGATCCAAAGTGGTTAGCGCATCAGTATCTGAATAAAGTTCTAGACAAAATTGAAGAATACAGGGTATAATAAATACTAGCATAGGAAAAAAATTAATCATAGTTAATGGGAATTTTTAAGAAGACTATCAAGTATTCTAAACCTTCTAAAGATTTAGAAAACAAGATAAAGAACCTTGATGAAGAACTTAAAAATACTGGAGTCATTGATCAGAAGAATGATTCTAGTATTTTTGACGTTCAAAAGTCTTCTGTGGAAAAAATGTCTCCTCTATATGAGGAGGTGGAAGTAAAAAAGGAAGGAAATAATCTATATGACTGGAGAGAATCTTTTATTGACGAAGAACTTAATTCAGATCTAACGGAAGAATCTATAAATGAAGTTAGGAAAAATCATCATAAACTTTCTTTAGTTGAAGGATCAATTGAGTTAATAAAAGTTAGAGAAGCACAAAGTATATTCAAAGAATTATATCAGAATCAAGTTGAAGAGGTAGTAGAAAAATATGTGTCTTCTCATGCTAAAGATATTGTTTCTTTACGTGAAGATTTATTTGTAGAATTAAAAAAGAAACCATCAATTGATATTGGTTCTCTTGAAGAAAAGATTAATATTTTATCTGCAAAATATAAAAGACTATCTGAAGAATTGGTTAGTGGATCTACAAAAAGCAATGACCCTCTGACACAAAATCCTGTAACTTTAGAGCAATTAAAAAATCACTATCAAATTCTTGTAGGAAGACTGCAAGAACAACTTGCTAGTATTGGTGGTGGTGGTGAAGTCAGATTAAAGTACCTTGATGATATTGTTGGTATTGCAACGAATCCAAGTGTATACAATGGGAAGTTTCTTAAATATGACCATTCACTTGGAAAATTTATATTTGAAAATGCGGCTCTTGATCAGTTTGGTCAAGTAGGATATGCGATTACATCCGGAATATCAACATATTCTGGGTATGCAAATGTTGCTGGTATTTCTACTTATGCTGGATATGCAGATATTTCTGGTATTGCCACCTATGCAACTAATGCAGGCGTTGCAACATACGCTTCTAGATCTGGTATTGCAACTTATGCAAATGTTTCAGGAGTGTCTACAAGTGTTAGTGGTGGGACAGGATCTCTAACACAACTTAATGTATCTGGTGTATCCACCTTCTCTGGCATTACCACAGTTACTGGAACGACATTATTTGCTAAGCAGTTAAATGTATCTGGTGTATCCACCTTCTCTGGCATTACCACAGTTACTGGAACGACATTATTTGCTAAGCAGTTAAATGTATCTGGTGTTGTAACAGCATCATCATTCATTAAATCTGGTGGAACTTCATCTCAATTTTTAAAAGCAGATGGATCAATTGATTCTAATACTTATTTAACTTCATTTACTGAAACTGATCCCATATTCAATGCTTCTCCTGCAAAAAATATTACAAATACACAAATTAGTAATTGGGATACTTCTTATGGATGGGGTGATCACTCGACATTAGGTTATGCTACAACAGGATATGTTAATACTCAAATAGGTCTTAATACTTTTACTGGTGCTGCTACTTCAATTACTTCAGGACAGATTAGTAATTGGGATATTTCTTATGGATGGGGTAACCATTCTATTGTTGGGTACGTTACATCTGGTTATGTTACCAATGCATTAGTAGGTTATGCTACAACAGGATATGTTAATACTCAAATAGGTCTTAATACTTTTACTGGTGCTGCTACTTCAATTACTTCAGGACAGATTAGTAATTGGGATATTTCTTATGGATGGGGTAACCATTCTATTGTTGGATATTTAACTTCTTATACCGAGACTGACACATTAAATTCCATAACAAATCGCGGTAATTTAACAGCAAATGGTATTTCCGTTGGTATTCTAACAGCAACCAGAGGAAACTTTAGTGGTATTATTACTTCTTCAGGTGCTAATATTTCTGGTGTAATAACAGCATTATCATTTGTAGGATCTGGTTCTTCTTTAACCAACCTTACTGGCGCATCCCCAAATACTTATGGGAACTCAACAGTTGTCCCTCAAATTGTTGTTGATAATGATGGGAGGATTTCTTCTATTACTAATGTAGCTATTTCTGGTGTTGGTGGAGGCGGTTCTGGAATAAATGTTAAAAATCTTGGATCAGTAGTTGGATTTGCTGGCACTATTGATTTTGGATTTGGATTGGGTGTATCTGCGCTTTCTGTCGGAGTTGTAACAGTTTCATCCACTATAAATTATGTTCCTAATTCTGGTGTTTCAACTTATGCTACAACTGCTGGGTTCTCCACAATTGCAGGATATGCTACAACTGCTGGAATTTCTACAACTTCTCAGGGATTAACTGGTACTCCAAATATTCTAGTTGGAGTTGTAACGGCAACATCTTTTGTTGGATCTGGAATTAGTCTTACTGGAATTGTAACTTCTATCATTGCAGGAACTGGGATTGCGATAAATCAGTCTACAGGAAATGTAACTATTAGTGCAACTCCAACTCAATGGGTTACAAATGCTTCTGGTATTCATACTCTTTCAAATGTTGGTATTGCAACAACAAGTCCACAAACACCATTACAAGTTGAGAGATATGGTGTAAAGACTGGATTTGGAACATTCAATGCTTCTGCTGGGATTGCAACTGACATTGATAGTTTTACGATTTCTACAAACGATTTTAAAACCGCAGAATATACATTGCACTTTATTCAATCTGGGACTATTCAGGCACAGAAAGTTCTTGTGATGCAAAATGGAACAACCGCATATTCGCAGGAGTATGGTGTTATGTCAGAACCATATCTAATTGTTTCTGTTGGCGCAACAATTTCTGCTGGTGTATGTAAGTTGCAAGTAACACCAGAAACGGGTGTTAATGGTATAACTACTTATAGATTAGTAAGAACTACACTATTGTAATATGACACGATTAATTCCAGTAACAGAAGATATTGAGATTATTTTATCTCCAGAAACTCCCGTCATAGAATATACTCCAGATCCTATCGATGAGTATATTGTTATTGTTGAGGAGTCTGAGTATTGGGAAGAGGTTCACAATTACATTATTAATGAGAATGAGATTGATGGTATTCCTAATAGAGCAATACCTTGTATAAACATTCAAGAATATTCTCTTAGAACTTCAATTTATTTGATGAGTCAAGAAGAAGCAGAGATATTGAAGAATCATCCAAAAATTGAAAGTGTAGAATTAAACCCAGAAAAATATCCACAACCACAATCAACTCATACCTTAAGATATAAAAAACCAGTAGCATTTAATAAACCACAAGTAGTTGCTGCTTTTGATAATGAAACAACATATTTTTTAAATGATATCCGTTCCAATTGGTCGCATCTATTTGTTAATAATCCTACCAGTCTTCCATTTAAGGGAGTTGGAGTTACTAGTACGACATATGTTGAGAGTGATGTTAGTTATTCTTTGACAGGCAAAGGAGTTGATGCAGTTATCATTGATTCTGGAGTTGCTTATTTGCATCCAGAATTTCAAAGACGAGATGGAACTTATAGAGTTAAAGATGTAATTCTTGATGGACCTTATAAAGTAGATCCAGATTATTTCAATAGTAGAGGTTTAACCTATATTAAAATTGTAGATGGTGTTAATCTTGGTGTCGGTATTGCTACAACTGCATCTGCCGCATGGTGGGGAAATGCATCTAATCGTTCTGCGGAGTTTCAAAGTTTGGGTACAATTCCCATAAATGCTTTATACACTGTCCCCCATGTAGCAACTAAAACTGCCAATGCCAATAGTAACCAATTGATTGATGGACATGGTACGGCATGTGCATCTCAGATTGGTGGAAAGTCTTTTGGGTTAGCATTTGAATGTAATGTTTGGAATATAAGAATTGCTCTTAGTGGTGTCGGTGGAATTATTGATGGTAGTGCTGCTTTGAATGTTTGTACGATTTGGCATCAGGCAAAGAAAATTACTCAAAATGGAAATGCAGACCCAACAATCATCAACAATAGTTGGGGAAACGTTTCCTCAACAGGTAATGTAAATGGTTCTGTATATACTCATCAATATAGAGGAGTAACATTAAATTATACTGGAAATGGAAATGATACTACAGTTCAGGCAAATGCTGGTGCTTGTAGAAATACAAAGACTTTTACTTATAATCTTGGCGCTGGAACTGGTCTAAGTTATTATCTTGGTAGTGGTCAGTTTACGCCACATGATGCAACAACTAGTTCTGCCGCAGAGAATGCTATTGCTGCTGGATGTATTGTTTTAACTTCTGCTGGAAATCAAAATCAAAAATTTGCTGATGAGACCGATATAGATTTTAATAATTGGTATAGTTTTTCATCAAACTATATTAATCGTTGTGGTGGTATTAGTAGAGGATTTACTGGAACTCATGAAAGAAAGAAAGGAACTATAAGAGTTGGTGCTTTAGATTGTGCTGTAGAACCAGCAGATTCAAAACAAGGTTCTACAGCATATGCAATCAGAAAAGTTTGTTATTCCAATTCTGGTCCAATGATTAATGTATGGGCACCTGCAGAAATGTCCATGGCAGCGGGATATACAAGTTCTTATGAATCTTTTACAAGAGTTGATAACACAAATTTTCATGATTGTTGGTTTAATGGTACAAGTTCTGCTTGTCCAAATACTTGTTCAGTGATTGCATTATATCTTGAATCAAATCGAAAAGCTACTCAATCAGATGTGCATGAGTGGTTAGAAAAACATGGTTCTGTTGAAATTAATTTGTCTGATCCATATCCAAATCCAAATGATGTTGGTTATTGGTCTCAAACTTATAATGCTACTTTTGATGCATCATCTTTCACTAATGATTCTTATAATGTTCGTGGTAATGGTAGTTTACGTGGAGCAATTAGGAGAGTTTTGGCAAATCCTTTTGCTAGTAATGCACAACCTTCGGTTAGTGGCGTCAAACTTTCTGGAATATCTTTCAGGCAAATCTAAATACTTAAAAACATCTCATGGCAGATAAAGGTTTTGGTATAAAGCAAATAAATTTAATTGGTGCTTCTGGAACCCCGACCATTGATAGTCCCAATAATTTAAACCTAAATGCAATTAATGTTGCTATTAGTACCGATGTAACTATTGGTGGACAATTACAATCAAATTTGAAAATAGGGTCCGGCTATTCGGTTGGTATTGGATCTACAATTCCATCGGCAAAACTGGATGTTATTGGTGGTGCCAAATTTACTGGTGGTGTAGATGTTTCTGGTGTAGCAACTTTCCAAAGTAATGTAAGACTTGGTGATAATGATATTTTAAATTTTGGTGATGGCAATGATCTTCAAATTTTTCATGATGGATTTGATAGTTACATCAAAGATTTTGGAGTAGGAAACTTAGTTATATTGGCGAATGGATTTGCTATTAATAATGCAGCAAATAATGAGAATATTATTACTGGGATTGAAAATAGTGCAGTTACGTTATTTAATGATGGTAGCAATAAGTTACAAACAACTGGATATGGTGTTACCATATTTGGAACTTTACAATCACAACAACTTAATATAACTGGTATTGCAACATTTGGATCTACATCTGGAAATGCTGGTCAATTAGATGTTGTCAGTAATACTACATCAACTCGCATTACACCTGGAACTATTGCCTTTAACAACACTGGAAATATTCAACAAATAGGAACCCAACAATATTTTAGAGCAGGTACAAGTGGAGCATCTTCTTATTACTTCTCAAATTATTATGGAGGTTCTGACCATGAGTTATTCTTTATTGATACTTATGGAAGCACAAGAATTGCTGGTAATTTGAATGTTTCTGGCGTCTCTACTTTTACTTACATTCAAAACACTGGTATAACATCTACCAAGGACCTGATTGTTTCTGGAACTGGTAATGATGTTGGTTCTATATCAACTATATCGTTGAGAAGTAGAAACAATTATATTGATTTTGATGCTGCAATTCCAAATACATCTCCACCACAACAATTTGGAATTAAATTCCAGGGTACTACTATTCTTGGGGGAAGTTACAGTTCTCCAGATGGTAGCATATTCTTAAATAATTATAATGGAACTACAGCGTTATCCATTAATGATAGTGGACTTACTCTTTCTGGTATCACCACCATTACTGGGACAACATTGTTTGCTAAGCAAATAAGTGTATCTGGTGTTGTAACAGCAACTTCATTTGTTGGTTCTAATACTCTTAAGTCAAGAGCAGTTGTATCTGGAGTAACAACATCAATTGCAAATAATGGAATTGGTAATACCAATATTACTGGATTTAAATCTTATTCATTAATGAAAGTTGGATTATCTACGGCAGGATGGTTAAGACTATATACTGATAGTGCATCTCGTACTGCTGATGCTTCCAGAAGTCAGGGTGTTGATCCAGCACCTGGAAGTGGTGTAATTGTCGAGGTTATCACAACGGGAATTTCAACAACACAAATTATTACTCCTTTTGTAATGGGTGGAAATCTAGATGATCCTGCAGACACAACCATCTATGCAGCAATTACAAATCTTTCAGGAGTTACCACAAGTATTTCAGTTAACCTAACGATTCTTCAACTGGAGGTATAAAGACTAATGGCTATCACAACAACCACAATTACAAAAAACGCAGGGTGGGCAAGAACTGAGGTTATCACTCAGTTAGAAGAAGCATTTACATGGTTAGGTTGGCATGGAGATCAAGTCGTTGGAATTGTAACTGGAATCGCAGCTTATAGTGGTGGTGGTACGACTACAGGATATGCATCTTCTTTTTTCCCAGATGTTAGACAAGTATCAACTTCTGGCGTTGGAACGGGGGCAAGTTTTTATGTTACAAGAAATGGAAGTGGAATAATTGACGCAATTTATGTTGATAGACCAGGAAGTGGATATGTTAATAATGAAATAGTTCAAATTAGTGGAGCAAGTGTCGGCAGTTCTGTTGGTATTGCAATTACTGTTAGTGTATCTGGAGGTGCATCACCAACTGGATTTGGAAGTACTAATGAGTTTTATGCTAAACAAGTAACTGGTGGTACTAATTCTCCATGGGGTGTATTGAGACATGTTATCAACTCCAACAAAGCAAAGGGTACTACTTATAGAGCATTTCAGGTTTATGGAAATAATTATCAAATGCTAATTGGAAGTGGATCTGCTTTCCAACCTGGTGCTACTAATATAACCAATAGAGGTCTTGGATATGGGACAAGATTTGCTGGTGTTGGTGGTATTGATAGAACTCCCAGTGCGGCCCCATATTCATCTGGTGTTGATTATCTTGAAACAACAGCTAGCGTAAGTAATTTTGGAAGATATTCGCAACTTGACCCAACTAGAGGTCAATTTGCCACATCAAACTCACCAACAACTCATGCTCTTAAATTAAATATCTATCGTTCTGGTATTGATCCAAGATTTGCTGTTCTTTCATATTCTCAACCAACAGTTGCTAATTCATCAATTACCGACAATACCTTTTTAACATTTATTCTTCATAATTTTGATTCAACTTTATGGGATTTAGATCATGTTTTCTTGGGAGGATTAACTACAATTCATCCAAATGCTTGTTCAGCATCTGGTAATAATACTGCTGGAAGGTTAGAATTCAGAACTTTCGTTGGTGGTAATGGTAGAAATAGTGGAAGTAATACATATGAAGTTTGTTATGGAACTGCTGAAGGTGGATATATGTCTAGATCAACTGGAAGTAGTTCTAGTCAAATTTGCTATACTTTTGATACAACATCAAAAACACTAGATACTTTTACAACCGATCCTGCTACTAATTATCAAGGTGTTAGTTATACTGGATCTAGAATTTTCACACGGAGATCAAGTTCTTCTGATCCAAAATCTGTAATGGATGTAACTGACAGTAATGGATATAGTGCTGGAATTTCCACATTCATTAGCTCTGCCGTTAACTATAATGCTGTAATCAAAGGGATTCCTTTGAATGGTAATTTAGTTCCTTGTCCTTATTATCTTCCTGATGATTTTGTAATTATTGATTTTAGATATGCCACTGCTGCTACTAACATTCAGCAAGGGGATACAATTACAATTAGTGGATCTGAAGTTTATACAGTTATCACTGGATCTTATAGTCAATATAATGAAACTGCTGGACTTCTGTTCTGTGCGAGGAAAGTTTGATGGCTGATTTTACAATCGTAAATTTAACTACAGCAGCGGCAGGAGTTGCTACAACAGTTTCTTTTTTAGCACAATCAACTGCTGGTTATACAATTAGTAATTCTAGTGATTTGGTTCAAACTGATAATTATAATTCTACGGATTTTGATCTTTCCCAGGCACAACCAGGTTGGTTGACTGGTAGAAGACCATCACAGGGACAGGTATTCCCAAGAGGTGTCTACAACAGGTAGACCAATTTCCAAACTGTCCACCACCCTTGACAGGGTGGTTTTTTTGTAGTATTATAAATAGGTAAACAAATGTTACGGATTTCTCATAATTCTTAACATTGTCACACACCCGCTAACCGAGACCTATGGGTGTATAAATCACGTCTCTCATATCCCCGCTGAGGGTGCGGGGAGCATAGTAACACCACCATTTCCCTGATGGTCTTACTTTTCTTTTACTAACAATGACTGCTTCAATCGCTCAACAACGACAATCGAATACTTGGGAACAATTCTGCCAATGGGTCACCAGCACTGATAACCGCCTCTATGTGGGTTGGTTTGGCGTTCTGATGATTCCTTGCCTGCTTGCTGCAACAATCTGCTTTATCGTTGCATTCATCGCTGCTCCTCCTGTGGACATCGATGGTATCCGTGAACCCGTTGCTGGTTCACTCATGTACGGAAACAACATCATCTCTGGTGCTGTGATTCCTTCGTCCAATGCTATTGGACTGCACTTTTACCCCATCTGGGAAGCTGCTTCCCTAGATGAGTGGCTTTACAACGGCGGACCTTTCCAACTGGTCGTCTTCCACTTCCTCATCGGCATCTATGCTTATATGGGTCGTGAGTGGGAACTTTCCTATCGTTTGGGTATGCGTCCTTGGATCTGTGTTGCTTACTCTGCACCTGTTGCTGCTGCGAGTGCAGTATTCCTGGTGTATCCTTTTGGTCAGGGTTCTTTCTCTGATGCAATGCCTCTGGGTATCAGTGGTACTTTTAACTACATGCTTGTGTTCCAGGCAGAGCACAACATCCTGATGCACCCCTTCCACATGCTTGGAGTTGCTGGTGTGTTTGGTGGTTCTCTGTTCTCTGCTATGCATGGTTCTCTAGTTACTTCCTCACTGGTTCGTGAAACCACTGAGAATGAGTCACAGAACTATGGGTACAAGTTTGGTCAAGAAGAAGAGACCTATAACATTGTTGCTGCTCATGGATACTTTGGTCGTCTGATCTTCCAGTATGCATCATTCAACAACTCTCGTTCACTTCACTTCTTCCTTGCTGCATGGCCTGTAGTTGGCATCTGGTTCACTGCTCTTGGTGTTTCCACGATGGCCTTCAACCTCAACGGCTTCAACTTCAACCAGTCGATTCTGGATTCTCAGGGTCGTGTTCTGAACACCTGGGCTGATGTTCTCAACCGTGCTGGTCTAGGAATGGAGGTAATGCACGAGCGTTTTGTGAACGCATGGCGCTCGTTAAATCGGATGAATTGCTGGAACTCTCTTGTAGACAATCAGCAGCCAAGCCTTGCAAGCGTGTAAGGAAGGTTCAGAGACTAGGCGGTGGATGACGCTTCATCCGTAATACGCCACTAGCGTCCGACACTCTTATGAGTGATGATATAGTCCGCTCCCTCTGGTGACAGAGGTTAAAACAGAAGGAATGCTCACAACTTCCCACTTGATCTTGCCGCTGCCGAAGCAACTCCTGTTGCCTTGACTGCTCCAACCATCGGGTGATATAATAAAGGGGAACTCTTCGGAGTTCCTTTTTTTATAAATAATTAAGCACGAAAGAAAACACGAATGACTAAACTATACTCCGACCTGTATAGAACTTGTATGACCTGTGATGTTGAGAAGCACATTACAGAGTTTTATATGCGTGATAAAAAGACAGGGAGGAGGCACTCTGCTTGTAAAGAGTGTGATAAGGCGAGGGTGAAAGCACGACATCAAGAAAATCCAGAGCGCACAAGAAATAATGACTTAAAGAGAAACTATGGTATAACTCTTCAAGAACATCAAGAAATGTATGAGGTTCAAAATGGTCTTTGTGCTACTTGCAAAAAACCTGGTGATGGTAAGTGGAAAAAACTTTGCGTAGATCATGACCATAAAACTGGAAAGGTTCGTCAATTACTTTGTAGAAGATGTAATATGATATTGGGGCAGGCGTATGATGATGCGAGTCTTTTTTCCGAGTTTATACTTTACCTTGATCGGCATAAGCAGTAATACTCATTGACTTCTTTTATGAAGTATTGTAAACTAAATATGAGAAATAACACAGGAGGCTATGACTTCTTCTACACTTTCACAACCAATTTCACAGAGAGGATGGTTTGATGTCTTGGACGATTGGCTTAAGAGAGATCGTTTCGTTTTTGTTGGCTGGTCTGGACTTCTTCTTTTTCCCACTGCTTACCTTGCTCTTGGTGGTTGGCTTACTGGGACAACTTTCGTTACGAGTTGGTATACTCATGGGTTGGCAAGTTCCTATCTTGAGGGTGCAAACTTTCTTACTGCGGCAGTTAGTACTCCAGCAGATTCTATGGGTCATTCTCTTCTTCTTCTCTGGGGTCCTGAGGCTCAAGGGGATATCGTCAGGTGGTTCCAACTTGGGGGACTCTGGCCTTTTGTGGCGCTCCACGGGGCCTTTAGTCTGATTGGATTCATGCTCAGGCAGTTTGAGATCGCCCGCCTGGTGGGCATCAGACCCTACAATGCCATTGCGTTCTCTGGTCCTATTGCAGTCTTCGTCAGTGTCTTCCTGATGTATCCTCTGGGACAATCCAGTTGGTTCTTTGCTCCATCGTTTGGTGTGGCAGCAATCTTCAGGTTCCTTCTGTTCCTACAAGGTTTCCACAACTGGACCCTCAACCCCTTCCATATGATGGGAGTTGCTGGTATACTGGGAGGAGCACTGCTCTGTGCGATTCACGGAGCTACTGTAGAAAACACATTATTCGAAGATGGCAATCAAGCGAACACTTTCAAAGCATTTGAACCGACTCAAGAGGAAGAGACTTATTCAATGGTTACTGCGAACCGTTTTTGGTCGCAGATATTCGGCATTGCTTTTAGTAACAAGCGTTGGCTTCATTTCTTTATGCTCT
>Ga0315906_10000534_pt1 | contig 60682 bp, 58 predicted proteins | sample LakEriMetagenome_4_FD_203526 | JGI IMG/M metagenome (GOLD analysis project Ga0315906, IMG submission 203526) | Freshwater fungal communities from buoy surface, Lake Erie, Ohio, United States - Buoy 2 MA122 | ecosystem: Environmental > Aquatic > Freshwater > Lake > Lake biofilm | place: USA... | reverse complement strand
AACACTAGTAGATGGTTGAGCTGATGTAGATTCAGCTGGCTTATATATTTTATTTAATTCACCCTCAGCATACTCATAAGTATAAAAAGCATTAAGAGATGGAATCTCTCCACTCTCATTTAACTCAAAAGGTATTGTAAAATTTTTCTTTATATAGTTATTATATGAAGCATTACGATCAATTGTAAATATTGTATTGTTTCCTTCTTTAGAAAGAGTTAAACCAGGATAAGTAGCATTTTGATATTTAGCATTAATATGATGTATAGGATAACCTATTCTATAATACTTTTTATTTTCTGTATTATAAAAAACATATCCTTTTTTAAATTGATCTCTAACTTTATCAATAGTTCCTTCAATTATATTTTTCATGTCAACATCATTAAGATCTTTTTCTAAGATCTCAGCTTGAGGAGCAAGCGTAGTAAAATATTCTCGAACTAATTTTTCAGCACTTTTTCTTTTTTCAAGAAGAGCAGCTTCTTCAACTGAAGTATAATTTTTATTTTTTAATCTATAAATTTCTTGTCCTCCTATTTTAACAGTATACCCACCATCTTCATTAACAAACATATCTAAACCTTCAGTTCTAGTAAATATATAATTTTGTAATAATTCTTTTCTAGTTTCAGCAGTAATAGCTTTTGAAACTCCTTTATCTTTACTTATACCTTTATCAAATAATATAGAAACAATTGTATCTGTTAATCCTTCAACTTGACTAATATCAGGACGAGTTATTTCAACATCATAAGAACCTGTAGCATCAGTGTTAGTATAAGTGTATCCAGAATTTTCGCTATCACTTTTTACAGCATAAATAGTAAAATCTCTATTACCTATTGTTAAATTCTCAAGAGGTGTTTTGACACTCATATCTTTTTTTACAGCTCCCATTGAACCACCATTTATAACAGTCTTAACTATTAAATTTGGATTAGCTTTAAGAGCTTGTCTAATATCATATATAATTTGAAGTTGATCAAGTATTGTTTTTTCAGCTTGAGCTTTAGCATTTTTTTCACTAAGCCCTGGATTAAGCTTCATTAATTTTTGTTTTAAAAGATCTACTCTTTTTACATCATCTAAAGCATTTAGATTAGCACTTTTGTATAAAGAAACTTTACCATCTTTTACTTGAGTTGAATAAATATTTCTAAATTTATGATAAGATAATTTACCATTTTCATCAAATTGACCTTCTTCATTAAACTTAACTGGAATACCATCTACATCAGTTAAAACAAACACTGGTTCACCAGCATCGTAAATAAACTTTTTATCATTGCTACCTCCTATTGTAGGATCTTCTTTAAAATCATCTCTACTTAATTTACTAGAACTCATTACTGTTAAGTATACACCTTTCTTTCCATTATAAGGAATAGTAATTTGAGAACTATCAAAATTAGTTCCTGGTCTTTGTAATAATTTTAAAACACCTCTTTTAACTTTATAATAAAATCTATATAAAGGATTCGCTTTATAATAATCTGGAGATTTAGGATTATCTATATTTATAGTTTCTCTATCTTGATCCGCTTGAACAGTATCTTTACCTTGATATTCTTCAGTAGCAGTTACCATATTATTATTTGTGGTATCAGCTGGTTCATCTTCTTCGTTAACTTTAATATCGCTACCTTCAAATAATGTCATCTGTATACCCGCTGTACTGTTATCTCTAGATTCAGCAGCTGCAGCATTAAGTTCTTTAAGTTCTTCAACAGGATTATTTTTCAAACCTAACATTTCTTCTAATGAAGAAAAATCAGGTTCTGATTTACTAATATTATTTACAAGTTTTATAAATTTATTAAAATCTATATCTTTAATAGTATCATAAACTGAAGGTTCTAATGCTTGAATACGATTTAAAAATATAGTTCCTATTGCAACATGATTAATAGCATTAGCATGTTTATCTTCAGGAGTACCAGTAGTATTATCATATACTTTTCTATAGATATCTTTAGTAAAAGATTCTAATGTAAAACCTTCTGGAGCTAGAGATAACTTTTTAAAGATATATTTTCGGAAAGGTTTATAAGATTCATTATTAGCTAAATTACAAATCATGTCTTTATAGTTTTTTAATTAAAAAATGGAAAGTTGACTACCCGGTAAACACTGATCTAAGGTATCAAGAAAATCCTTTTCTAGATCAACTATTTCTTGAGATTCTACTTCTTTAAATTCATTTTGTAAATCTTCATCAGAAACTAATGTTCTAGCACTAGTAACATTCTCTTTTGTAGATTCAACATCTTCTTGTGAAGTTACCGGTATACCTGTGACTTCTTCTATACCTGGTTGATCTTTATACATAACATATCTTTTATTTGGTTCTCTTTGATCTTTATCAAATTGTTTTTTGTTAATCCAAAATTCAACTTGAGAAGCACCATCTTCTATTTTTCCTGTAGTTTGTACTTTAATACCATTATTATTTATTTCAATTACTTTTACTAATTGATTGTTATCTAATCTAATAAACTCATTAACAATCATTTTATCTAAAGCAATATTAGCACTAAGTGATTTTTTCTTAGACTCAATTCCTCTTTCTATTGCATTTATATCTAAAACACCTGGAGTACGATTAATAATATCTGAAACTCTATTTTGTACAGCAGCAAGGTCAGTTAAATATTCAGCTTCATTAATATCTTTTATAATAGATGCCATTAATTCAACCTTAGTAAGTAATTCTTTTTCGCGTTTAATTTGTTTTTGCAATTCTTCTTCTGCAGCTATAGCTTCTAGTTTTTCTTTCTTAGTATATCCTTCTACTAATAATGCTTCAGCTTGTTGCTGATTCATACTATCAATATCAGAATAATTATAACCTTTAGTAAGAAGTCTTTCTTTAGTTCTTTTATTAACTGGTGTTGTATCAACAGTAGTAACAGGAGCTTTTTCTAAAGCAGCTAGTTCTGTATCATATTTAGCGTTGATTAATTTTTCAGCCTCCTCTCTAGTTTTAACTTGAATAGATACATCAGTTAACGCATTATTGTTTTTTAATATTTCATAATATTCTTTTTCTTCAGCTTCAGTTCTCATAGCTGAGTCTGTAGGAAGCTGTTTAAAATTATATCCTTCTTTATAATAAGGAGCTGTAAACAAAGTTTCATTAGGTCTTTGTTTAATAGCATTTAGACTTTCTTTTCTTCTTTTTTCTATATCAGCTCTCTTAGCTTCTATATCAGAAACAGGAGTAGTAGTAGGAGTAGTTATTGTAGTTGATGGAGTAATACCTTTCTTTCTATTGTGAGCACTAATAATATTACTTGCTGATGTAGAGTCAAGATATCTTTTGAATCCTTCAGTTTCAATAAGCTCTGACTCTGGACGCTGATCATAAAGTGGATCGTATACAGAATCTGGAGCTACAACTTGTCTCTCACTATTAATTCTTTTGTAATCAGCAACAAGTTCTTTTAAAACACCTGCTGCAGCAAGTTCGTTAATAGTACTATCTTTAGATATACCACCTGGAACATTTGTCCCAGCTTGAGTTGCTGCTTTGTATTTAGCTTCTTGAGCTAAACTATCTTCAGTAACTCCTTCTATTTTATCAATATGTTTAGTAACGACATATACTACTTCATCTAAAAGAGTATTATCTTTTGATATACCTAAAATCTTTGCAAAGAATTGACTAAGCATATCTAATAGTTCTTGCCACGCAGATTTACCGGTAGTTTGATAATCAATAGTTTTTAACCACGTTGCAAAGCGATCATTAGTAAGAGCTTCCGCTACAAAATCTTCTTGATTTCTTAAACCATAAAATTCAAAATCAACTTTATCTCCAAATAAAGTAGCATTCGCTGGTCTATTCTTTTTAAATTCTTCTTTAGCTGCTTCAAATAATTTAGCAACATCATTTTTAAAAGCAAGATTTTTTGACATATCATAAGCTGTAATATCCTTAATAACTGTATTAAGAATAATTGCTTCAATAGGTAATGAAAAGTTTTTTGTAATTCCAAAATCAGAAGATGAATATCTAGGATCTACACTCATTCCCATTTTTCCTTCATCGGTATATAATGCTTTATTTGGACGTGAAAGTTTTTCAAATTTTATTTCACTATTAGCTTTAACAATAGTAAGTAATCTTCTAGCTAAAGCTTTTTCTTTATAAGTAGAATAAGGACTATCAACTATCTTTTTTAAAACATCTAATGTTTTAATTGAAGTTATAGTTTTCATCTCAGGATCAAATCCCCAATATGCAGCATGCTCAGCTAAAGTTCTTTTATCTTCTCCTTTTTCCCTATTCTCTATATTATAATTGATAGTCTCACTAATAAATGGAATTGCTTCAACAATTGGTTTATTTTCAAATTGCTTACCAGATGTTTGTTCATATTTTTCAAATAAATCTAAGATCTGTCTATATTTTTCAGAATCAAAAGATACTGGTGTTATACTATCTTTAGCTTTAGGAATATTAAAAAATATAGATGGAACACGATTATTTAAAACATCTTGCATTCCTCTCTCATCTAAAAAAACTTTCATCTCATAAAGCTGATTGAATAAATCATTCATCTTTCTTAATCTTAAAAATCTTTCATAAGAATTTTTTAATAAAGTTTTTCGAGATTTATCTATATCAGCAATAACATTTCTTAATCTTTCAGTATATACTCTAAAATAATTAGGATTTAAAAGAGTTTGAATAGTTTCACCTAAAAATTTAGAATCTTGTTTTAATAAATAAATATCTCGGAAATCAGCAAATGATTTTTCAATAGCTCTATCTGTTACATTATCATTGTTATTTACTTTAGCTGAGTATTTCATCCACTGTGAATATGCATTGAATAATCTTTCTGTTGCATATGTCATAGCATCTTTTTCCTCTTTGCCTTCCGGTTGACTAACAATATCAAGATCTTTTAACTTTCCAATTTTTTCACCTTTACTATTATATGCATCACCTTTTTTTACATAAGATACTTTATGCTCTTTTCCTTTTTTATTTTTAACTACAGTACCTTCATCTATTCTAGCTGCTTTATCAGCATCTTCTATTTCTTTTACTTGAGTACCTAATTCTCTACTAGGTTCTAATTTTTGAGCTACTGTAATACCTTCTATTGCACTTTGTAATTCTTCTAGATATTCTAATCTTTCTTCAAGTGATTGAATCTTTGATTTATTATCAGGATCTTTTTCAATTGTTTTATAACCTTCTAATAATTTTTTTGTAATAGCTATTTCATCGACCATCAATTGAGGAGAAGTAGCTAACATTAAATCTGAAGCTGATGTTTTAGCTAACTCACTATTTGAAACTAAATTATTAGTAAGACTATCTACTCTCTGAAGAGTTCTATAGAAAGAATAATTTTGTAATACAAAATCTCTTTTAGCCATCTTGTGAGCAATAGCTCCTTGCATCATGGCTTCATATAATTTAGGATCTTTTTTTCCATCAACTGTACTAGGATGAAAAGGACCATCACCTATTTCTCTTTCTGCAGTCTCGTATAATTTTTTTAATTGTTCAGATTTCTTAATCATGTTATCAAGTCTATTTTGATAAAATGTATATGAATCTTCAGCTATAGATTTATCTACTGGACCAAAAGCTTCTTCTAAAGCTTCTTTATTAAGACCTTTAAGATCTTTAAATTGATCTACAAGAATATCTAATTTACCACTTTCAAGTAAAGTCATAAAGTGATTTCCTTCTGTCTCATCTGTTATATCACCAAAAGCTTTTTTATCACCAGCCATATTAGCTTGTTGAGCTTCAGCATTACCATTTAATTGAACTACCGCATTTTCATTAATAGAATCATAATACTTTTCACCCATAGTAAAATAATTCATAGCATCTACTACTTTATCGGTATGCTCTTGTTGTAGAGCCATATTTTTATCATACTCAGCTCTATTTGTAAGTTTATAAAATTGTTTAGGTAAATAATTAAAAGCAATTTTTTGTGGAATCTGTACCATAGATCCCATTAAAAATCCAGATGCAAAAGTTTCTAAATTAGGATTACCAATATTTTTTGCAAACTCTCCCCACACAGATCTAGATCCAGAAAGAGCAGGATGCGTAAATCTAGCAGAATAATAATCTACCATTGTCTTTTGAACAGCATCTTGATATACCTCTTGTAAACCTTCTGCTAAATTTTCTTTAGTATAAAGAGCAAATTTACCAACAGTATTTCTTAAAAGATTTTTAGGTTTATATGTAGTAGGATTAAATATATTTTTAAAACTTTGTAGTGCTCCTTCTTCAACAGTAGTCCAAGCTTTTACACCAGCTTTTTTCCAAGCTTCATTAAAAGCCAATCGTCCACTTAATCCTGTTCTTAATTCCTCTCTAAATACAGCAGCAGGTTTAAATCCTTTAAGAGCTGTTTCAAAAACTATTTGATTTGAAATATAAAGAGCTGGTAAATTCCAAAGATATGTTTCTCTACCAGCATTAGCTGCTTCACTGTAAATTGCCGACATCTCTTTATCATTAGGAAGTCTACCGTTTTTATCATAGAATCCATCAATCAATTGATCTCTTACCATGAGTTCTGCACTACCACCTTCTAAAGATGCTTCAGATAAAACTGCAGCTACAGCTCGACTATCTCGGTAAAAAGCGCCAAATCCTTTTGAAGCTTTTGCCATATTAAAAACAAGATCTCCTTTTTTACCAGCAGCAATGATATCATTAGCTATAAAACTTCCTGTTTGAGGTATTAAAGTTTTACCAGCACGTTTAAGAGTTCCTTTAGCATAACTATAAATATCTTTCATCTTATCAGGACTCTTCATCCAATCATAAGCTTTATTTACTTTTGCTCTAAATTTTTCTATACTAAGTGCATCTATAACATCATCTATTTTTTTACCAGTTCTTGTTAAAGCAACTTCACCAAGAGCTCCACCAGAAAGAGCTGTTGCTCCCCAAAGAGCTATTTCTTCTGCAGCAAATTCACCAAGAATACCAAAAGTGTATCCAGAATCTACTGTCATATTATTTATAAAAGATCCTACTCCAGATCTACTATCGGCACCAATTGCGTGCCATCTTTCCATCTCTTTTGCTGCTACAAGATCTGATGATTTACCATCCCAAGCATTCCAAGGTAACATATCTGTAAACCCTGTTTTAAATAGTTCCCAAGATGCACCGGCACTTCTTTTAAAATAATCCCACCATGTAGCATTCTCATTATATAGTGCTTCATTATCTCTATATAAAGAAAAGCCTTGTTCTTTAAACACTCTAGGTACTGCTGCATATCTTGCAAAGTTTGCTCCATCAGAATCAGCATTATAAGTTTTTAACTTACCATATTGATATGGATTACGAGCCCATTGATTTGCTGTTGCTAAACTATTATTACTTTGCTCTATTAAACTATTAGAATCAGTTAATGCATTAGTCTGAGTAGGTATCATATTTGTTGCTGATACACCAACTGGATATCTTGGAGGAGGTTGTGGTAAATCAATATCAATAGACTCTTTAAGAAGAGGATTCATTACACCACCTGCAACAGATGCTGCAAGATTTGCTGGATCTGGAAGAGATAAATTAATATCTTCTGAAATTACATCTGCCATCTCTCTTTAGTTTATTGATTTAATTTTTTTTTAAAATTTGGATCTTGTCTATTTTTACGAGCTTGTTCTTCAAGAATTCTTATTTGTTCATTTTTTAAAGCTGTAAAATCTACATCTTTTCCTATACCTGTTTTTGGTGTACCATAAACCGGTATTATATTACCTGGATTATTAGGATCAGGTACAAAAAATGTTACCTGTGCAGTATATGTATAATTATTAGGTTGACTAGGATCAGGAATAACTTTTGTAAATTCAACTATTCCACCATCATTCACTGGATAAGAAGTTTTTGGTAAACCTCTCATAGCAATATCATCATTATTACCTGTAGTTTTAGCTCTAATATCTTCTGGTAAAAATGTATCTGGCATAAGAAATATTAATTTATTTTTACCCCACTCTTTAGTAAATAAATTACGACCTTCTTTATTACTTGTTGCACGAGCATTAATATATGATTGAGGAACTCTTATCTCAACAGCTGTCATTCCTTTTTCTCCAAAAGCAACATTAGGAGCTATTTTTATATCTAAATTTAAAGCATCATCTTTTGTTGCAAGTTTTGGATCTTGAAGCTGTCTTCTCAAATCATTATTAATTTGATTATATTGTTCTTCATAAAATTCACCATTTTCTTCATAAGATGTCATAAAAGCTTCTTTATCATGAAACCCTCCATATCTTGCTATTTTTAATTCTCCTTGTGACTTAGCATTATTAATAGCTTTAATTAAACTTAAAGCTTCTAAATTTGCAGTAGGTTCTGCAGGACTAAACTTCATTTCAAAAACTGCAGAAGCATAACTAGTACTTCTATCTGAGTAATCTTGATAATCTGGATCCATCCAAGAATTAGCTTTTTCAGCATAAGCAGATAACCAAGATTTTTTAGTATCTTCATTATTATAAACTTTAAGAACATCAAAAGCTATTTTATCTTTAACTGTTCCCAATTTATATGGTTTAATTTCAGTTTCTATAAACTCATCCATAGAACCTGTAAATCCTTCTTTTATTGCTCTTAAAGGATTTTGAATCTCTGAAAGATTCTTTTTTCCTGGCTTAAGGATAAATAAATTTTCAAGACCACCTGTCCAACTAATATTTTTTATTTTACTTTTACGCCAATCTTTATAAAGATTATTAATTTCTGAATCAGGATTATTATATAAAGTTGGATCAGCTTGAGCTTTTTCAAAAGCTATTAATCTTTGATTAATTATTCCATCTTTATCATCAATAGGTGTCCACTTTCCAGTATTTTTTCCTAAGAAAATTTTATTAACTTCATCTAAAGCAGTGTTAGTTCTTTTATAAACTAATCTTCCACCTTCTGCAGTAAGTTGATTTAATAAAGGATTATCTTTAATAGCTTCTGCTCTTTTATCCGCAAAATCAGATATAACTTTTCCTCTTGCTGTTTTATAAAAACTTGATAATAAACTAGTCCAATTATCTATAGTATGAGCAGCAGGTGTATTTAAAGAACCTTCTGTAAATGGAGAATTAATAGGATTATAAGTTCCATATTTTGCAGCTTTAACTAATTCTGGAATAAGATTTACAAAAGGAAGATTTTTATTTTGCGCTTTAAAAATACTTGTTGCAACTTTATTATTTTCATTTTGAAGATTCTTCATTCCTTCTTGAGCCTGTGTAGTTTCTTGAATATTTTTTTCAATTGCTCCAAGGTTTTCTAAATAAGCAGGATCACTAGTAATATTAGAAAAAGCTGTGCTATAAAAAGTACTATATTGACCTTTTCCAGAAGCTTTTATTTTACTAGGTCTAGAAAATTTTGAAAGTGCTTTATATACTATATCAGGATTTGATTTATATGCTTGTTCTACTTTAGTCATTGCTTCTGGATCTCCATTAAGAAATCCTTTAACTACTTTATTCCAATCTGATGGTTTTATACTTTTATCAGTTAAATAAAGGACTTGTCCTAATGTTCTTTGAATATCAGGTTTTTGTAATGCTTCAGCACTATTTTGATAATAATTTTTAAAATGAGTAAAAATAAAATCATTAGCACTAGCTTTATAATTTACACTTTCTTCATCTAATGCTTTAGATTTTGCAAGATTAGTTTTAGTAGCTAAATCTGGAACTAATTCACCTGTTTGTGCACCTGCTACTTTAGGAAGAAATGTAACATCTTCTGATCCTCCTCCTAAATATTCTCTAGCTAAACTTTTTCTTTGTTCTGTAGTAACACCTCCTTCAATTCCTGCTTTTTCTCTTTCGAGCCACGCTTCTTTCATAGCTTTTCTACCCGGCACATATTCAATAGGATTACCACTTTCATCATATTTTACATAACCTTCTTCCATTATAGCTTTTTGCTCATTGTAAGCTCTCTCACTTGCGGCTAATTGTTTAGCATCTACATCATAGCTAACCTCAGTAGTAAGATTAGCATAAGCAGAAGAAGCATTAATAGATTCTCTCTCCAACATTTGAAGACCCATCATCTTATCAAAATTAGAAAGATAAAGATTGATGTTATTCGCGTTAATATTCATATTGCTAAGAGTATTCTCAGCATTAGTATAAATATCTTTTACTTTATTAATAGATTCTACTTCATCTTTATAACCGCTTAATTGACGCAACCAATCATTTTCATCACCTTGGATTCCTTGTTCTGCAGCATTCTTCTCAGCCATTGTAAGTTTAGCTTGTGCTGCATCTGAATCTTCATCAGCTTGTTTTTTACCATCTTTTACTTGATTATTAATAGCAGTATAGAATTGCTCCATATAAGCTAAGCTTGCTTCTTCTTCACTATTATATTCTCCAATCTTAGCATTAACCCAAGCTTTTCTTGTATTATATGCTAATGCTTCAAAGTATTTTGTATACTTAGGATCACTTCCAAATACAGATAAAAAATGTTTTGCTAAAGGTTGGATCATTGCCTCACCATTTTTTATATGAGTTATATATCCAGGTGCTTTTGAAAAATCATCATACTTAATTTCAAATCCCATATCCTTTGCCCACTTCATCGCATCTTTTTGGAAATTTTGATAAGGAACATATTCTACATCTCCAAAATTTCTAGCATCTTCATCAGTAGCATTTTTAAATTCTTGAGCTTTATAATCGAGATATTGATCTCCACCTTCCCACCATCCACCACCACACTTTTCTGGATCAGTACAAAGTTTAAAAGCAGCTCCTCTTTCTTTTTGATTTCTATAATTACGAGTCCAGGTCATATCTTTAACTATATCCTGATCATCATATAATGCTTTAAAAACTTGTTGAGCTGAATCTACATTTTGCTGTAAAGAAAGATCTACTCCGGACATCTTATGGATATCCTGTTGAATCATCTTAAAAAAATTATCTCTATTACTTATATTTTTATCACGTAACATTGGCGAATTAAGCATTGTTCCGTAAACATTACTTAACTGTTTATGTGCCGCATCGTAACGACTTTGTTTTGTTTGAAGAATATTTCCAAGAAAATTTAGATCCGGTTGGAAAGGTTGGATCTGTGGAAGATAATCGGTTACACCTTGTATATAAGTTGCCATAATTTATGTTGTAAATTTATCCAAAAATATTATAAGTTTATTACACTTATAAAGTTTATTTAAAATATTATACTTCCTCTTGCTGAGCATATGGTCCAGCATTAAAGTTCATAGTAGTATTAAGATCTTTTAAGTATTGACTATTGTTACTAGCTGTAGTACCTCTATCTCCAGTCAATAACTTATAGATTGTAGCGTCATCTACACCTGGAAGTTTACTCTTAAGAGTATTAAATTGAGTAGCCATATCTGCTGGATTGTATTCTGGAGTAACTGGTTTACCATTAGTAAAACTAACAAGACCACCTTTTCTTGGATCAGTTTTATATTGATCGTAAACTAAGTTTAGATTAGCCGCATTAACAGCATTAGTAATTGCATCAATATATCCTTGTCTTATATTTTGACGAGCTAAAGCTTTACTATTATCAAACTGTTGATTAGCTATTGTATTCTTATCAAAAAGAGCTGTCTTTAAAGCAGCTTTCTGTTGAGCAGCTTGATTTAAAATTTGAGCTTTTTGCATCTCAAATTGATTCTGAACACCAACATTAAGATTATTATATTTTCCTAATACATCAGCAGCAGCAGCACCAGCTTGTCCAGTAACACCAGATAATCTAGATGATAAAGCTTGAGGACCTGCAAAGGTTGCAAGACTATTCATAGCCATAGCTGATTGCTCACCTATCTTTGCTAGTTCTCTTTCGGGACTATAAAAAGTAGGCTCCCCAGTAAAAGTACCCGGAGTAGCTTGCCAAGCCATATACTTTTTTAATCTTGCAGCATCACCAAGAGCACCTGCTATTTTAATTAAATCTTGTTTAAAAATAGGAGCTTCTCCAGATTGTGAAACATACTGAGGATCTTTTACAGTAACATCTTCTTCAATCTCTGTATCTTCCTCTGCAACTAATCCTTCTCCAATAATATCATCTCCAGCTATACCAGCTATTTCACCTGCAGTAGTATTAGTATATACTCCATCTGCTTTAGAAAAGTTTTGTTTTTCTTTACCTCCAAATTTTTCATCACTTGCTCCTAATTGATCTTGAATAAAAGGTTTTATAAGTTCTTTAGTTTCTTCATCTTTTATAGTACCCGCATCTCTATCTTTTAATAACTCGGTAAAGCCTATATAAGATAATTGTTGAATACCAACTTCTTTATTTCTAGCAGCTTTTTCTTGAGGAAGTGGTAGTCCCGCTTTTGCAAATGCTTCATCTAAAGTTTTATATGGAACATCTTTACACTTACTATTACTAAGTAATTTACCACTTTCAGTATCAAAACATTCATATACTTTTTTTAATTCTTCTTTGTTTACATTAAATAATTTAGCTGTTTTTAGATTTCTTTCATTAAGCTCAATAAACTTTTTAGCAAGTTCTTCTTCAGTCATGTTCTCAATATCAGCTCTTGTAAAACCAGGTTGCTTACCAAGATATCCTTGATCTTTACCAAATTCTTTATCTTTATCATATGCCTCTAACATTTTTTGTTTTAATGCTGCAGCTACTTTAGGATTAGAAAATCTATCTTTAATTAGCTTTATTTGTTGATCAAGTAATTCTTGATCATTTTTTGCATTAAGATATTTTCCTTTATTAACTTGATAATATTTACCATCTTTATCTTTAGTATAAACAGGCTTATCACCAGATTCAGCAAAAGCTTTATCTCTAGCTTTTATATAATCATTTTTTGTTTTATATTCTGGATTAGTTTGATCAATGATTATAGCATCTGCGGGTATGTTTTGTTTCTTAACTATTTTTTTAGTTTTAACAGTTCTAGTACCACCACTAGTTGTTTGAGTAGTACCTTGCGTATTAGTACCTGGTCGACCATATCCTATAATTCTCCCTTGAGCATTTATAATCTCAATCATATTAGTAGACGGATTATATCTATAAGCAACACCGCCTCTTCTAACAGCTCTTCCAAATTGAGCTTTAGGTAGTCCAACTTGTTTACCATATTTTGCTGTATCCTCTACTTCTTCTCCCTCTTCTTCAGGTTCAGCTTCAGTTTGAGTAAAGAACTCTTCAGGATTCATGTTCATCATATCAACATATGGCTGAGATATTTTTGGTATACCTTGAGGAAATCCTTTTAATGATTCTTGAGCTAAACCAAGCTTAGCCATCTTAAGACTAATATTAGCAAGCATCATCTCCGCTGTTTTCCTTTGCATTTTATCACTATCTGGATCTGCTAGAACTGCTCTATACTTATTCATATCCGGAAGCTTTTTGGCTATATCAGCTGGTACAACACCTTTCTTTAATTGCTTTTTATTTGTAATACCAAACTCATTTAAGATTTCAGAACCTTTTAAAGCCATCTCTCTAGCTGCTGAAAAAATAAAACTATCTTCTGGAAGATTAAGTTTTGTTCCATTATTATAATGTTTTTTTCCACCAATTTTATGACCACTTGGTAAACCTGATCCATCAAGATTAGCTACTACATATTCTCCTAATTCAGCTTCAAGATTAGGTTTTGCTTTACGATCTTCAGTTAAAGTATTACGAGTACTAATAGGCTTCTTAGAATTTTGAGCTAGAAGCGCTGGCCAATTTAAAGTTTTAGCATTAGAAGAACCTTTTACTTCCATACCCTCTGCTGCCTTTGGTAACTTTGGGTAACTTATTATTCTAACTTTTTTCATAATTATTCAAATATTTCTAATGTTCCACCCATAGCCATGAAGTTATTAATATCTTCTTCAGTCATATAAATATATTCTGCATCTTGACCTTGTCCACCATATTTACTTTGTTGTATTCCTGGATTAATATTAGCATCCATAAAAGATTGTATACCTGTAGTTTTAGCACCTTCTCTGTATGGATCAAACCTATGTTCATTAATAGTATTTTTACCTAGATCATATGGTTGATCTTTTACAAAAGTAGCATCAGCTCCTTGTAAACCAGCTAACATTGCTTGAGAAGCTTTACGCTGTTGAGCATTATTTAAAACACCAGTAAGACCTTGCATAATAGCTTCAGTAGCATAAGGATTAAAAATACTAGGTCCTCTTTCAGTGATTACCAATTTATCAGCTCTATTAACACCACCTGGAAAGAATCTTTTTAATCCTTGATTATTAAATCCTCCACCATATTTTTGATTTGGCATAACAGCATTTTCTTCTGCTGCTTGTTCTAAAGAAGGATCAATATTAAAATTTAAAGGTTCATCAGCTGCAGTACTTACTGGATAAGGATTATATACTGTTGGAACAGTAGAAGCTGCATTACTTAAACCTAAAAAATTAGGTCTTTTTGCTGCTTCTATTTTTTGTAATTTTTTTTCTATTTCTCTTTTTTGTTGTTCTTTTTCTGCTTTTAGTTTCCATCCTGGACCTAAATATTCTGCTGTATTCCAAGAAGCATCATATACTGGTTCTTGTTTTGGGAATACTGAATAATCTATAGTAACAGGTAAATCATAATCAGCAGAATTTTTTTCACGACCTGAAATACTTGAACTACTTCCGCTATCAGCACCAGGTCTTTTAGTAATTTTAAGTTTTTTTACACGAGGACCTAATCCTAATGCATCACGTAATAAACCTTTCTTTTCTGAATACTCAAGATCAAATCCCATATCAGCATATTCTTTTTTCATTGCTGCTTGTTGCTCTGGAGTAAGATTACTCATATTAGGATATCCTGTTCCTTGATTTATATTTGAAAATATAGGATTTGAACTATTTCCTCTAACTCTAAAATTATATCTATAACCTCCATATCCATCAGATCCAATACCTCTTCTAGATACTGGATAAAGATTTCCAGCTTGTGTTCCTTGATTAATATCACTCATTTTAATGATATTTTCTTTAACACCCATAGCTACTAAATCATCATAAGACATATCTTTATTTAAAGCTACACCCATTTTTTCTTCTAGTGCACTTCTTAATTTTGATTGTCTATCTTTTTGTTCCCACTCATCAGCCCATGTCCATTCACCTCCTGGTGCGTATGACGGATATCCACCATAAGCAAATCCACCGGGACTATTCCAATCAAAGTTTCCTGCACTTGGATTAACTTCAACTTCAGTTCCTTTATAAGGTGTTTCTGTAGAAACATTAGGACCTGTGCCTGTATATTGATCACTTACTATTTTTTCTTTTTCTTGTGGTTTATCAAAAACATTACCCAATGGTTCAGAAATATCTAAACCAAGTTGTGGTATACCTGATTTTAAACCAGCCATTGAATCATCTGCCATAGTTTGATAAACATTCATCTTTTTTTGTATATAAGGATCTTTCTCATATACTGGTTTTGCTTGATCAAAATATCCACCTTCATTAAAATAGTTTTTTATCCGCGGCATCATCTGTTGTTTTACCTTTTGAGCTTCTTCTCTAGCAATAGCTTTCATAGCATTACTTTGTAAAAATTTCAAAAGATTATTTTTTTTATTTCCTATTTGAGCATCTATAGAATTCATATCTTGAGGAGCACTAGAACTAGGTCCTCCTGTTTCATATTTAGATTCCCAAGGAAATCCACTAAAGAAATATTCAGCAGTAGGTTGTTGTGGAAAAGCTATTCCATTTGTCATACCACCTCTCATATACTGAGGTTGAAAAGGATAACCACTAAAGAACATATCCGCAGGTGGTTGTTGTGGATATGCCTCTGCAGGTGACATCCCACCTTGACGATAGAATCCTACAGGACTATTAGGTACAAAACCTCTAGCATAAAACTCAGCAGCGGTTGGTTGTTGAGGAAATGCAATTTCTTTATCAGTTAACTTTTTCATATTAGTATTATTTGTTGACCCACCTTCTGCAAAAGGCTTGTAATATTTTTTACCCTTTGGACCAAATAGCGTCTCATTTCTTTTAAACAACTCGTTGATACTTGATTGTATATTTTTGTTTGTAAATTTACTATTTATTTTTAATTTTTTTGAGCCACCTTTTTTCATATAATCTTCTTCATTAAAATTTAAATCTTTAAATCCACCACCGTATTTTTCTTCTTGTAAAGCTTCAGCACCTAATACTCCAGCTCCTATTGTTGTTGGAATTAATCCAGGAGCTTCATTCATTAATCTTGCTAATTCTTTATATTTCCAAGGAGGTGTAAATTTTAAAAGTCTAGTTCCTTCTTTAAAATTTTTACCAGTAGAACTTAATTGAGTAAGAGCATCTAATCTAGCTTTAGCAAGCATCCAAGGAGTTATTGTTTGATAATCATCTTTAATAATACCTCTATTTAATAGTCTATTTCTAAGTTCTTCTTCAAAAGGATAAGCTTCATTTGTTAAACTTCTACCACCAGCATTTTCAAAATAATCTAAATCACCTTTTGATTGACGTGTAAGAGCTAGTCGCCAAGCTTTATCTGCAAGATTTTTAGATTTTATCATTTCTAATAAATCATAATCTATTGGCATTTTTCCTTTTTGAATACTATGTCCTATTTCATGACGAGCTACACCTTTATTTGTTTCAAATCCACTTCCAAGTGCAATAGTTCCTGGTTCAAAATTTGGATTAAGAAAGTCTCCATATTGATCATCAAGATTAGTAATAGTACTATTTATAGGAAATAAATCAGGTGGTGCTTCAACATTTTTTATATCAAAAACTTGTTTTCTACTAAAATGAGCATTTTGATTAGGCATAAAATGCTCAACCATAGCTTTATTTTTTAAAATTTTTGGATCTGTTTCTGAAATTGTAGCCAGAGCTCTAGCCTGATTATATTCAGTTGCTGCATTTATTTCATTTATTCTTGTTTGTACTAACCAATCTAATTGTCTATCATTTAAAGTAGGGTCTGCTTTTGCAAATTGATTCTTTAATCTTTTTTGACCTTCTGGAGATAACAATCTATTTACAAATTTTTCACCTTCTTTACGTATTGTATTATCAGCAGTTTTTATACTTTTAACTAAATTTTTAACATCATATCCTTTTTTAAATATTGCTCCTGCTGGAATAATATCCGCAATATCTAATACTTCATCTAATCCTTCTCCATAATTTACTCCTGTTAGTGGATTAATTCCTGAGAATCCTTGACCACTTCCTAAAGAATAATCTAATGCAGCAATACCAGATCCTAAAATATCAGCACCTGTTTGATATAAACCTTCAAGTGTTCCTATTGGATCAGATACTCTTCTTTGAATTGCAGATAAAGGACTTGTTTCATAAATAAAACGTGCTAAACCTGATGCGGCACCTAACAAAGATTCATCCTCATTTTTTTTATAATAATCTTTTCCAAAACCTGCTTTACTTCTAATACTTCTACCTATAGAACCAGAATCAGTTATAAGTCTTTTTTCTTCTTTAGTAAGACTATCCCAATTAGGGTATCTTTGAGAACCACTTCTTTGCCACTGTGGAGTTCCATAACCAATTCCTGGATCAATATCTTCTTCTCCATAAGCTGGTCTAAAAGAGTTTCTATCTACAGAAGGACTTGTCTCTAATACATAAGCTAATTCTTCTGGAGTCAATACTGCATTAGTTGCTGTTGAAGTAACTGTAGCTTCAGGTAACATGTTTGGTGCTTCAAATACATCACCTACTTGTCTATAAAGATTAGCATAATATTTTCTATATTCATCACTATCTGTATTTAAAGTTTTAACTCCTTCTGGTGTATCTACTTGAACATATGTACCAGACTCTGATTGCATACCCTTTTGAGCAATAGGAATAAATCCACCTCTTTTTTGTTTAGAAATATATCTCATTCTCTGAAGCTCTGGATCATAAACAAGATCAAAATTATTATAGGATTCCGGATTAAGATAATGTTGATTAGCTTCCATCCATGCTGTACTACCTGGAGCAACTCCTTCTCCTGGTTGATAATTTTTAAGCCAAACACCAGTATTAGGATTAACACTAAATCCATGATACGAATCATCATATTCATTAAGTGTCCAATCGGGATTGTTTTTTAAAGCCTCTTCAAAATTACTAGGTTTACCTAAAGCATCCCACATCCCGTAATGATCATACTGATTAGGATCTCCATAAGTCCAATCTTCACGAGCTTGTCTATTCTCAGGAGCAGTAATATTATATGCTAAAAAAGCTTCCCAATCTTCTGGTGGAGTAGGACCTCCTAACTGTCTTTTCATTGGATATTCTGTAACACTAGAACCTGGAAAAAAATACTCTGCTCCTGGATACATCATCTGTGTATTACCTAGATTATCTTTTCCACGTAAAGGATAAGAAATTCCTTCCATAGTAATTGGAGTCCCAAATTGATTACCTAAAATCTTAGTAATCTGTCCAGTATATTTATATTGGCCATCCTGAGAAACAATAGCGTCTTTAGGCTTAGCAAGTTTCTTAGCCGTAGATTTAACTTTTAACTCTTTACTATTATAGCCCATTATCGTGGTGAATATAAGTTTTTATTTGTAGCTACCATAAATAGCATCTTTCTATTTCCGCTAATATTTCTACGTAAAAATACATAATTAGAATAGTGTCTAAACTTCTTCCGCTCTAATTCATTTTTATTATAGTTCAAATTATTAGGATTTAAAGTTCTAATATAACCATTTACAGCGGTATTCCAAATTAATCTTTCAGCAAAAGTACCAACCATTGATATCGGAGGATAAGGAGATCCAATAGGAAACTCTCCTCTCGAGTCAGTAATATCCCAGAATTGATTAAACCTAAATTTATTCTCCTCTTTAGAAAAAAGTATCTGAATATTATTAGGAGTTATCTGTGGATACTGAATAATCAATGGAGCATTATTCTTTGGAGTAAGATTAAGTTTTAATAAACCGGAACACTGCTCAGTATTATAAATCACAGCATCATCAAAGTTGAAATCTAAAACATGGAATCTATCATAACAATTATCACCGTATCTAAATACTTCCATCATATACTCAATACTGCGCAATGTATTTATTGTTACACCAGTATTCACAACATACTCAATCTCAAAAGGAAAGTTATCACCATAATAGTTACAATACAAATCACAACGCTTATTGTGTATCCACATTCCATTAGCAAAGTTCGGATCGGTAGTAGTATTCTTTATAGAGATGAAGGTGTTCTTACCAGGGATAAAGAGATTAGGATGCCAATCGTGCCAACTAACCCAACTCTCAGTTTTAATATCATAAGACACAGTCCATGAAGCATCCTCAAAATAAGTAGGATCACCAAGCTTAACAGGAAGAAACTGATTAACCAAGAAGTTGTCCTTGTCCACATATGTTAAAGTAGTGCCATCAGGAAGATCTCGCTTCTTGACAAAATCTCTCTTGGTAAAATATACTATCATCGACTCATTGTCATAGACCGATTGACACCCGATACCAATCACTGGGTTATCTATTAATTCAAAGTTAGGAAACTCTAGTACTAGTTGATATGGAAGGTAAGCTGCAAACCACCACTTAAGATCTTTCAGTGTTATCTCTTCTATACCATTCTGCATCTTAAATATCTTACCTTGATTCTGGGATACCCAAAAAATACCAGCTGGGGTATTACTTATACTTAATCCATCTTGACAAGATCCATACTCATATGGTCTATCTGAGCTAACTATGTTTTGTTGTGGTTGTGAAAATAATCCACCATCCCCTATTGTAAGTTTTGTTCCCGCATCAGTTTGAAGTTGATCTACTCCTAAGAACTGAACAGGACTCTCATTGTAAAAGAATATCATCACCCCATTTTTATTAATAGGCTTGATAGATACTGGTCTAGATAAAAACTTCTTGTAATTGTTTACAAGGAAGAATAGCCAGTTATCTCTTTTACTTTCTAGTTGTGCCGGTAATGAATAAATAATTTGATTAGGATCATAAACATAACAGTTCTCTGCTATTTCCGCATTATAATCTCGAGGTTGAGTATTACCCCAAGAAATATAATTTATATAGCTACTAGCTATACTTAAGCTTCTATCGTATTTAAAGTAATTACCGGACTTAATAATATTAGTGTCAAATATTGTTTTAACATCTAAAATTGGATAATGCTTTTGTGTATCTAATTCTCCCCAATCACGAAGAGCAATATTGATATCAGTCTCTACATAGAAGTCTCTGATCCCTGAATTAAAAAGATAGAAGTAACTATAGGCTACACCAAATCTTAATTTTGCTCCTAATGGACCAGTAAATATTCCACAACTAGGACCATCAAGATTATATAACCCACTAGGTAATGCTGCAGCAAAATTAAAAGTTCCTGCCATAAGTTGATCAATAAGTCCTGTAAAGAAATTTGACATCTCATATTTTTGACTATCTAACCAATAACGAGGAAATGGTAACATTCGATGAGCAAGATAATTATATTCAAATCCATCTGGCTCATCATATAACCACTCATAGAAAAAGAAGAAAGTATTTTTTTCTGTATATCGACCTATATAAATATCACCATTAAATAATTGATTACTAGTTAATCTTCCCGTTACAACTGTAGGATCATATACTACAGGACAAACTGAAACTGGAACTTGTATAATAGAATCTATTTGGCCATATTGATTTCTTATTCTTTGTTTATATCCTACATAAAAACAAGATGAATTAGTTTTAAAAGATGATTTAGTAGGATCTTTTAATACATCAACACCATTTGTTATATCATCTGTATCACTAAGATCAGCAACATCACTTGCTTTTTGTCTTGTATTATCTCCAGTTGGAAATGGAAAATCACCATTAATTTCTATACTAACATGTGTAGTTCGATATAAATTATTAATAGTAAAATCAGATGAGAAATCTGTTAATTGAGGACCAGTATATTGTTGATTTAAAATTTGTTTTCTTCTACTATTAGGTCCTGGAGGAGGTACTGCAAAATCATATAAACAATGAGAATTATATTTAAGAGCATAATCTCTAAATCTTATCATAGCTCGTATAAGATCTAAAGTAACATCTGCTGATTGAGTAATATTATAAATAGTTTGAAAGGCTCCTTGAGCAAATGCTAATATACCATTTTGATAATCTAAATCACCAAAATCAGTTTCATATTCTCTATATGGAGAATCTGATAAAAAATTAGCAAAAGCTGGTATTGTAGCTGTACTAACTCCTGAATTAAATATAAAATTTGAAGATTGACCAATTAAGTTAGCAACAAAAGTTGCAGCTGTAGCACCTAGAGTTGTACTATTAGCTGTATCAACAGCTGCTTGATAAGTTGCTGCTGCAGTTCTACCTGCTGTCCAAATTGGTACTAAAAGTGGTTGAAGTAAATCAGAAAGTCCTGCTGTTGCTACTTCTACTCCTCCTGTTACTACTCCTGGTATATTACCACCTTTCCATGTGTATCTTCTTTCACCATTTGTTTTCTTTGTTCCAAGAGCAATACCTAATACAGTTGATAATACTATACCATTATTAGAAAGTAATTTAAGCTTAGGATGTTTTTCAGAAAACTCAAATTTACCTAAAGCAGTTCCTCTAAACTCTTCATATATTTTTAATTCTTTACCTGAAAGATAAGGTTTAAAAAAGTTTGTATCTGGAGAGTGAAAAGAAAAAATATCTTTTCTAAAAGTTTGTTGAGCATTATAATCAACTTCACCACCTGCTCCAAAAAGACAAGGAGTATTTCTAGTTTTTGTAGTTGAAAGAAAAGGATCTGGTCTAACATCATTATATGGATAGTTAGGATATAATCCTAATCTAGAACCGGGATAAGTGAAATTTTCTATTTGGTATTCGCCCATATTATTGATGATACCTTTCGCCAACACGCTGCGATTCCCCTGCCGAGTACCACGAAGAATCTCGAAACCAATAATACCACTAATAGTATTTCCATCGTTATCTTTAGGTTGTATAATGTTTTCAAACTTTACTCCCATAATTCTAATAGCAGCCTCACCATTAAAATAAGGAGAGTTAGTATTAAAATGATTAGCACTACCATCTGAAAAAGTGTTAGATGCATCATTTATAAAATTATCTGGAAATCTATGATGTCTAATTTTTTCTCCACATAAATCATAATCATCAATTTGAGTACCACTATAAGGAATAATTGGTACAGGTACTACTGGACAAGATGAACTAGGATTTAAAGATGACCAACAATGTGCACTTGCATTCCACATATCAGGATTATTATCCGGATACTCTTCTGTAGATTCCCAATAACCCATATATCCACTAGCTACTTCTACTCCACCATCAGAAAGTACAGTAGGTGTAAAAGGTAATTCATGAGTAGCTGTATTTTGTACTAACCATGTAAAATTAAATCCAGCCTCATCTGGTAAAGCATCTGTATTTTGAATTGCTGTTTCATCATAACCTAATGTAGCAAAATTTAAATGAGGTCTACCAGGAATATGATAAGAGGAAGATTTATCTCCTGTATCATAAACCCATCTAATAAAAAATGAATAAACTTCATCTCTCATGTAACCAGTATTAGATCCACCATTTACATAATAAGAAGCAGGATATTCTACAGCTGTCCACTTAGTTACAATTTGATTAGCTAAAGGTTGATAGTTAAAATCAAATTTACTTCTTGGACCAACTCTTAACAAATAATCACTAGCATTAAATATTCCATCACTTTTTTCATAAACAATAGATCTTAAAGAAACATCTGATAAAGGAACTATTGGCCATGTATCTCTTATAGCATCTAAAGTAATTAAATTTTGTCGAGTACTATAAGTACCAACTTTTCTTGCTACTGTTTGCTGATTAATTATTGATATAAGTACAAGTTCAAATTCTTCAAAATTTACTCTATCAATAGATTCAACTATTATATCAATTGATCCCGCAATATTATCATGTTCAAATAAAGGTTGCTGATTAGAAGGCATAAAATAATCAGTTAACTTTTGACCGTTTACTGAATAAGCTATTGAAACTATATAAGTTCCATTAAGTAAACTTCCTCCACCAGCTCCTTTTGAAACTTTTACACAAGGAGGAGTCATTAAAGAAGCTAATCTTATTTTATCACAATTTAAATCTGGAGTATCTACACATGTGATACAACCAATAGGATCATAACCTGAAGGTGCTGTAGCAATATTAACACCTAACTCATCGGTACAAATTTGAATATAAGGAATATCATTGATATCTAATATCCTATCTGGATTTAAAGAATCAGCCCAATATAATTTATAAGAACAATCTGAAGTATATCTTGAGACTCCTTTAATGAGATTAGCTCTATTAAAATTTAAGCATTTATCATTAACAATTTTTCTATATTCACATGTGCTCTCTTTAAAGAATCCGATCTCCGAATCCACATCATCTGTAGAATATATTGCCCATTCATCAGCTGTAAGATGTACTACACCAATAATAGGATAAGGAGCTTTATTACAAAAAAGATTTCCTGGTTCATTACCTATCTTTCCAATATCTCCTGTTACAGAATTTGTAATAGCATTTCTAGCATGGGTCCACGAATTAGGATCTAAGTTAGAACTTGCAGTATCCTCATTTAAACTTTTATTAAGTTGTTTAGGATCTTGAGACGAGGTATTTTGATAGTTATTTGCCATTATACACTTCTGCTAAATGTTCGATAATCATTTCTAAATTGAGGAAAACTCTTAAACATGTCATAGTACTTAGCATATTGAGCTCTTCTATTCATTTCCCAAACTTGTCTAAACTCTGAAAAATTAGGAGTATTAACAATAGATAATGCAGAATTTCTAGCAGCTCTATATCTTTGCTCAATAAGCTGTAATTTATTCATAGCTCTTTCATCATCATTCATAATAAGGTTCTCAACAATTCTTTGCTTTAAACCATATTCATAATACTCATTGAGCATGTCATGATCTGGAACAAGTAAATTCCCATCATCATCTTCTAACATCCCTTGATAATTGATATATACTTTTCCGCAATCAAAACTTGTATAAAGATAATTATCTTTTATCCAAGCTTTTTCTGGAGTGTTCCAATATAAATTAGGACAATCACAATCAATAGACTGAGCATTATTTATAATTCTTATTTGAAATAATCTTTTATATGTTCTAGTTTCACCACTATTTACAATTTGAACAAGTTCATATTTTTCATTTTTGCAATTAAGAAAAACTCTAGGTTTTATACAAGGATCACCATAATATCCTGAAGGATTTGTAGTATTTAATCCTGCGCTACAAGCAGCAGGTGTAACACAACTACAACTTGAAACAACCTGTTGGCAAGTAGAACAATTTACAGGACCATTAGTACAAGGATTAGGATTAGGATTTGTTTCTTGATAAGGAGTAATAAAAGGTCTCTCTTCAATCCATGTTCCTTGAGGTGTTCCTTGATTAACTGTAAACTCATCACAAATTAAAGCAAAGTTTAAAACATAAAAGTCATCAGGTAATTTTACTCTTCCTTTTTCTACTTCTAATATTGCTTCTTTAGTTTGAAATATCCTTAATCCTAAATCGTAATTTATTCTTTTAGCAACTTTAATTAGTTGTTGATTTAATATGAAACCTTCTAAATTGAGTGTTTCAAAATCAGATTGAACCTCTGAAATAAGTTGATCAAAGGTTTTATATTTAAGTGTATAATTATAACTCATTATCTAAAAATATTTTGGCTATCATCAGCCCCATCAGCAGGGATTTGACCAGCAGTTAAAAGTTCTTTTATCGCGTATTGCTCAATCTCAGAAAAAAGAAAATCTGGAATTCTAAAAAAAGTATCTTGAATTAAAGTACAAGGTTCAGCATCTGCTTTAAGATAACTAACATCACCATCAAATAAAGCTTCAATTCTAACAGCATCCCAATCTATATTTGGAAAATAAAGATGACCATCTATATACCAAAAATATTTACTCTTATTATATTTAAAATTTGTACTATTAGATAATGAAACATATGTACTTGGATAAGTAGAAATCATTTCTATAGATGAATCAATAGAAGTAACATTTCTAATTAAAGGACCATAAGAACCTTCTAATGGTGGTGGTATCTTTTCCTTTGTTCGCATAATTCTACACTTAGATTTTATACCACTACAACAAGCTTCTACCTTATCAATTTCAATAAGCTCAACACAAGGAAGAACTTCAAAGAGTGATTGATATTTCATAATTTGTTTTAAATCATCTTGACGCTTCAATAAAGTTTTACTGTATTTCAAGATAATACTATAGATAAAACGATCAGTTAAAAAAGGATCTTCTTTAACCGCTTTGAGTACATTGCGCACTCTAGATATACTGTCGCCTATTGTAGTTGCCATATTAATCTAAATCAAATTCATTATAATTTTTTGAATATTCCATCTTTTTAGAAACTTTAAACTTTCTACTTTGATGCTTAAAGAAAGAAGATACTTTTGCAAAATTATCTACAACAATATAGTTAGGCCATTCCTCTCTATAAACTTCAGAAAGTTTTAATTTAAATTTTCTTGAAGCTTTAAAAGTCCACAACTTTCGATGAGTGTAATGATACTTACTTGCAAAATTGGTATAAAATATTTTAGCAAGATAACCATCAGAAGCTAAATTCCTATTTACTACACATTGACCAAGCTCTGTAGATTTTTTAAAATCAATATTTAATTTATTAGGACTCTTACATGATCCAACAAAAACATAACCTAAACCTTCTGGAAATTCAACACCATCTCTGTTTTCAATTACTCCCATCCAAAGTTTTTCATTAAAATTATCTATTATAGCAGTAAACTCTACACGTGTAAGATTAGAATATTCAGGATATTTTTTTATAAAATTATCAAAAAACTTTTCAGTTAAAAACTTGTGACGACTAGCTCTAAATCGTGGACCCTTTTTATTTGGTGGATTGAAGATTCTCATAACTATAGAAATATAAGAAAAATTTTTGAAAGTTTAAAGATAAAGATTTAAAGTTTATAAAACACAAAAGGCTCAGGAAATCCCGAGCCCCTTGCTGTCAGCCACAGTAAACCAACTTAACCATGACATTTTTATGCGCAAGGTGATACAATCGCAGTAATAGTTACTAATGGATCACTTACTTGAACAGTGCCTGTGGAAGCACAAATGGTATTTGGAGGACCTGGTACAATATTAATAGGTCCTACTAATGCACCAGTACAATCAAAATATTGATAAGTTTGAGCATCAGTATCAGTGTTATCTATTTCATAAGTAGTACAATCACATAGACAACTATCTGTTCCACCTGTTATAGTAAACTCTGCATTTATAGGAGAAGTTGCTGCATCTACACATACTTGAATAGAATCACCTAATGCAACTGCTGGTATATTGACAACAGTAGATGTACAATCTGTAATTACAAAAGGAGCACAAGGTCCTCCTGGTGCAACTGGATTATCACATAAAAAATTATAATTTAAACATTGATAATTTGTAGGTGCAACAATTGCTACCCAAGATACTCTTCCAGCAAGTGAACTTGCTTCTTCACAACAAGGTTGTACATATCCATAATAAATATCTGGTGTACAATCTTCAGGATTAACTACAAGTAAAATAGTTTCAGAACAAGCAACACCAATACCTAGTGTACAGTTTACAATTACAGTAGTAAATGGACCTAGAGGATTATTTTTTGAATAAACAACTCTATGACATCCATCAGCATATTGAGATGTAAAATTAATTGTGAGTATAGCATTAGCAGACATAATATTAGTTTAATGTTGTTATAATTAATGAAACTGATCTACAACTTTCTTTACCAGAAATGGTATATGTTACATATACATAGTAAGGAGTATTAGGAGTAAGACCTGTAATAGTATATGTAGGTGATGTATTAGCAGTAATTGGTCCAGAGTTACTCCAGCTCATTCCAGCTACAGTAGTATAGTATACAGTATATGAACTAACTAAAGGAACAGGTGTCCATACTACATTAATTGTAGAGCTAGTTACAGCTGTTGATTTTAATCCATAGATATACGGAAGATCAAAATCACAAGAGCCATATATTGTTGCAACTAATTTTTGTAGGGTATCACAAAGTCTTTCTCCTTGAAGAACAGAAAAAGTTAAATCATCTGCATCTGTTATATATACATAAGAATCATTATTATGAATAATACAACAATCACTAAAAGTCTCAGCACAAGGTTCTGGATTAGGACAAGGTGGTAGACAATTTAAATTAGTTGTTAAAGCTACATCTTCACATCCACAAAGACTAGTTACACATTTACATTTTACACAATTGCTCATAATTTTTTATTTTATATAAATCCTATTGAACCACTAACAGCTGTTGGAGGAGTACAAGGAGCTAATGGAGTTGCTAATAATACCCATGGACAATCATATGTACTAGTTCCAGTAGTAACTGTTACTAAAACTCTATAACTTGTACCAGAAGTTAAACCAGTAAAAGATCCAGTAATTGCTGTAGGGCCTACAAGGAATATTGAATTATTTTGTAATAAAGTTATTCCAGCAGCATCATATAACTTAACATCATATGTAGCAGATCCAGTAGGTACTGTACCAGTATAATTAATTTCTGTATAAGTTGGAGTATAAATAATAGTAGGACAATTAGTACTATTTAAAATATGATTTAAATAATATTGACAAGTTTGACCTAATGATACATTAGTTAAACATAAAGTTGCAGTAATAGTAAGATTATCTAATATATTAAGACCAGTTGTATCATAAGATAATCCACCTGGAGTATTCAAATTACCAATAACATTTCCTGTTCTAACTATAAAATTACCACTCTGATCAGAAATAGTAAAAGTTGTAACACCTGGAGCACACTCTAAAAATCCTAATGGTATAACACCATTAAAAGTAATATGTAAAGTTGTAGCACTTAAATAAGAAGACATTGTAACTTGAATATCTTGACATCCTTCATTACAACAAGTAAGTTTAATATTAGTTACAGCAGCTCTTAAATCACATATAGTTAACCAAAGATTAGTTATAGATTGAGATAAATTAGAAACTGTATTGTTCCACCCAAGAATAGTTCCCATTACTCCAGGACCACTTAATTGAGGTTGATTATTAAGGTCTGGACATTGAGCTGAAATAGCAGTTAATATTTGACTTGGATTTCCTGTAGCTCCTTGTAAATTACAAAAAGCTGTTTCAAGAGCTTGAAGAATAATTTCAATTGAAATAGGAGTTGTACTAGTAATAACACAAGCAGGAACAAAAGATGGAAGTACAAGTACAGGATCAGGTTCATTTTCTAAAGCTGTGATTCTAATTCCGTAATTTTGTAAAGTTTGATTAATAATCGTTATTTGATTAAGTAATCCACAAATCTTATTTCCTATTGCTTGAATATAATCTACAAGTTGCATCGTAGTAACAGTATCCCCAGTTCCATTAGTATAATAAAAACATGGAGCAATTGGAACTATACAATCTGGACAATTTATTGGACTTCTTGTTGGTGATGTAGTATTTTCAAGAGCACATACTTTAGTTATGATAAGTTGAAGAAGAGCATGAAAATCTGCTGGTCCACAATTATTAGGATCAAAACAATCTAAATCAAGAGTAGAAATATCAAGTTGACGTAATACTTCACAAAGTTCAGTTGCAAGTTTAAAAGTAACATCACTTATAGAGTCTCCTTTACACAATTTAATACAAGGAATATCCGGACCTTGCCAGATTACACAATTTGATGATATTGGATTGCAGCCTTGGTTGTCAATATTTAGAGGTTTCATCTTAATTTCTTTATATTAATATACAAAATATTTTAATCATTAACAATTTATTTAGAGCACTCGGGACTACTGCAATCTCCAATATTTGCTACAGTACCTGTTCCAGATATAATTGTAACTGTGTTTTCAATAGCACAAATATATGTAGGATTTAATACTGTTTGTTCAACATAGTCATTATCACAATTATAATAAGAAATATAAACTCCAAATTTTGATGGCTCAATTGCATAACAAAAACAACTAATAACACAATCGGTATTTGTTGTACAAGGTGTTTCTGAATTTATAATTAAAAACTGAGAATTAACTGGAGCACAAACTGGTTCAATAGCAGATTGAGAACAAACATATTCTGTAGTATTTTCTGCAACTGTTATTGTTGTAGCACAACCTTCACAATCTATATATCTAAAAGTTATTGTATTTACAATAGCTTGAATGGAATAACAAGTACAAACAATTGGACCGGGTATAATAAAATTAGGATCTAAAATTGATTTAAGATCTAATAAATCTTTTTTAATTTCCCACTTAGCCATATCATGATCACAACAAATTGTTACACCATATCTATTAATAGCCATTTCATCAAACACTTGTTCGGCAAAATTACAACTTATCTTTTCAGTATATTGAGTAGAACATCCGGGTGTATTATAACCAGGTTTAACCATTCTACTTCTAAGTTGTACTGGAGTTGGGAGTGGAGTTGGATTACATTCTGCACAAGTAGTAAAAGATTCTAAAATAGGTGAAGGTAATAAGTTTACTCCTGGACACTCAATACTTAAAGTTACAATGTAGCAAATATCAGGACATCCTTGTAAAGTAACAATTAAACCTTCATAATCTACCACCGAAGGATCATTTGTTACAAAGAAATTATTTGAATCTGAACAATCTGTTAATGTATAACAATTAGGCGCTATTCCTAAACATTCATCACAAGTTGGAAAAGGTGTAGAAACATTTAAAAGTGTAATAGCTTCTCCACAATCTGGTGATTCTGATATTACAAAACATCTACATTGATCTAGTACTGGAAAATTTACACAAGGAAAATTATCGGTACAATTTGTACAATCTGTATAAAGAGTTCCCCCAGAAAGATTTATAAAACCTACATAAGATCCTCCTATTTGTAGTTCTTTTTCTACATACCAACACTTGTTTCCAAGAGCTGGAATACTAACTACTGATCCTTGATATGATCCAAAATTGTTTTGAATAGTAATAATATCTAAAGGATCACAACAATTTGTAAGAGTAAATTCTTGATTACCTTGATCTAAAGGATCTATAAAAATTGGTATTCCATTACCTATACCACCAGGTAACGCTGGGATATCTTCTGGACATATTTTTATAGTTTGTCCTATATAAGCTGAAAGATCATTAGTAACATAAAGAGTTTGAACTGGAGAATCTGGATCACAATCTGCAGCTTCTAATGCAAAACAAACTTCTTGATAGTTAGTCCAAATTGCATAAGTTGTTTTAGTTGTAGATACTTCTGATAATACTCCTGTAAAAGAACCATCAAAAGTTTGATATACATTTACTGCACTTGCAAAAAAACCTTGATTTACTAAATAAAAGTGTTCAGCAAAAATAGCTGGAGATCCTGGATTCAAATTAGTTACTATTAACCAAGTAAGTCCACCATCTATTGATTTAAGTCTATTATCTTCAGCACCTGTTGCCCATAAATTTAAATCATCAGTCCATGTTAAATGTATACCAGATTTAGCCCAAACCCATTTTTGAGTAAAAGTTAAACCTCCATTAACTGATACATATATATAAAAAATTCCTAGAGCAACAATAGTTTGTTGATTAGTTGAAATATGAATACCAGTAATAGAATTACTTGGTGTTCCACTTATAGGTGATGTTGAATTAAGATGAGTCCAACTTAAACCACCGTTAGTTGTTTTATAAACATTATCGTCAATAGTTCCTACAACACCTACTAAAGGACTAATAAAGTGAATTGAAGTTAAATCTTCACTTGGTATTTGTGTAGTAACATTAAAAGTAAGACCACCATCAGTACTCTTTAATACAATCCCATTTGGACCACATATAAAAATATTATTTATATCTACTACACTTACTTCTTGCCAAACATCAACAGCTGGAGATAATGAAAGACTAGTATAATTTCCAGCTGGTTTTGTCCAAGTAACTCCAGCATTATAAGAAACATAAATACCTAATTCTTTACCACCACCTGTACAACTTAAAGTTACTACACCAACAACAAAAACAATATCTGCGTTACTTGGAACAGTTTCAACATCTAAAAGAGTAACATTACAAGCTTCTGGAAATGTATTTGAAACACTTACATCTATCCAAGAACCTGTAAGATTATCTAATCTTCTTACTGAAGCATCATTACCAACCGCATATGTTTTTGATTGAATAGCCATTGTTTATGGTTTTTGTGGTGGAGTATAACTAACATTAACATTAGTTGGTTGTGTATTTGTAGGTTGAACTGTTTTGATCTTAAGCTCATAAGCTCCTATACATCTTGTACAAACAGTTGCACCATTTGAGGCTTTTACAATTTTAGCTCCAGCGCAGCCTACACATGGAGTTTTACAATTAGGACACTGCATATTTGTTGGTTTTAATTATTTATCTGCAAGAATAACAATCCATTTTATCTAAAAGTTTTACCGCATAATTATAAAGCTGCATTCCTTTTGTAGGCTCATGACAAAATTCTACTTTTGCTTTAGCCGCATCTAAATACATCTTTATCATTCTCAAAGAATTAAGTTTATCTTTTACTTCAACTGGTGGATCACAAGCTGCAACATCAAGATCACAAAGAAGACCGTTATATTTATTTAAAGCAGATGTTATACGCAAATGATTATACTCTACATAAACTAAATCATTTGGTGAAACACTATATCTAATAATGTAAATCCCATCCGGAAGATCTACATAAGTAGTTCCACACCCAGTAGATTGAACTCCAAGATCACAAGCTGTTAAGTTAAGTGTAAATCCAGGTTGAAAGCTTTGTTCTGTAAAATTAGCAGGAGTAGAGAATCCCGGTAAAGTTATCTGTAATAAAGGACACTTTACAAGAATTTGACTATTATAAACACTAGTATCAATAAGTCTTAAAATTGACTTATTCATTGTATCTGGTGCTTCAAGACTTAATACATGTTGACTCATTGCTAATTATATTAATGTGATTATAAAAAAAGAGGAGAAGAAGTTACCCTCCTTCTCCCTTTTTTTTCTAGTTAAGTACTAGTAATTATAGTATTACTGGTTGAATTGGAGGAACAGTACATTCACCACAAGAAAATTCTTCAATTCCTTCGCATGGGGCAAAATTACCTAACCAAGTTCCAATAAAAGTTTCTAATGCAGCATTAGCATTATCAGTAATAATCTCTAACATATACTGATCATTATCAAATACTCCAGATGGATTATTGAAACGAGGTACATTATGTTGAATATAATAACGAGTATAAAGCGCATTTCTATCAATCGCATTTAAGATATCATCTCCTTGAGTGATCTCTCTAATACGGATATCACTGTGGAAGAAGTTCTGTAAATAAGATTCAGATAAGATAAAGTCACGAAGAACTTGTTCTCCAAAACCATTACCTTGTAAACCTGGACACTCTTCAACAACACAAAGTCCTTCAAAAATACAAGGATCTCCTGTATAATCAACTAAAGAAGCAAGGATTTTAACCGGCTCTTTTTCAAAGAAATCTGTTACTTGGAAAGAACAGTTACCAAATCTAGTCTCTACATAAGCTCCAAATAAACGAAGACCAGCGCACTCACCATTTACATGTCCTGGAGAAACATAATTACTCCACCATTGAGTAGCATTTACAGCTACACCATCTGGATCTACAGTAGTTCCTGGAGCAAACCATGCAACACCTGATTCATCATAAACTACAGCAAAAACAAAATCTTTAAGATATGCTGTTGTTGTAATTTGTTCAGCCCACTGAATAAATACTGTAGTAGAATCTACAGCAGTTGGTGTAGGACCAGAACAACATCCTGTGTAAGCAGAAACTGTTTGATAAGCATTATGATTTAAAGCGCGTAAAGCAGGAGAACCTTTTACATCTACACGTAAATAATATGTTTCATCACATAAGAATTCTCTACAGCAATTAGCAGCTAAAGTAACTGAAGTTACTTCAAAATCAGGTTGAGTACCAGCTCCAACAGTTGGAAGAGGATTAACTAAAGTAAGAATATCACCATTAGTATATCCAGTTCCACCATTAACTAATGTAACTAAAATTACATTACCACCAGAAACAACTACAGTAACAATTGCTCCAGTACCAGTACCACCAGCAGTAATAAGATTATCATAAGTACCATCAACAATAGATGCACCTGCTGTATTAGTAATAATACTAGCTATACGATCATCTGTATAAGGAGTATTTCCAATTGAGATAGCAGTTTGTTGTGGTTCACAAGAGTCAACGCGATAAACTCTACTAACATATTTAGGATTAATAATCTTAGATTTGTTAGTTTCTTTATAACCTCCATGAAAAGGACCAATTTTATCATCACGTAGTAACGAAGTACTAGCTAAGATAAGTGGACAACCTGGAGTAACAGTAGCCGAATTGACACTTGTAAAACTTCTAGGATCAAAGAAACCATAATACCCAATTACAGGTAAAGTTCCACTGTTAGATGAAAGTTGTGTTAAAGTAACACTAGGTACACTAGCTGTAGTAATGAATCCATCTGTTGAATAAGGATTTCCAATACTTTGGGCAGCACCTGTACTTGCAAGATTTCTAGTAACACCAGTTCCTAGAAAGCGCTTTGTAAAAGCATGATTGAAATAAGACATAATTTAGTTTTTAAGGGTTATACAAATATAGTTTATAATATAATTAATTTTTTTATTCAAAGCAAATTTTTTTTTAGTTATTTGTTTCAACAGATTGATCAGCTCTTAACATTTGGTTAATTGACTCAATATCACCAGCAAGAATAGAAACTGCTTCATCTATAAATAATTCTACAATATCATCTTTAAACTCACATTCAACATCTACAGTACTAACTGTTTGAGTATATGGATCTACACAATTTAATATTTGAATCCTTACAGGTTGTCTATAATAATGTAAAATTGTATCTGTTACAGTAAAGTCATTATTAGTATAGACTCTAAATCTGTTATTAGTAAAAGTAGCAAAAGTCTCAGCCCATTCAAAACTTGGTTTTTTATTGACATCTCGAAGAAGCTCATCTACATTGGCTTCTTCAGCTAAATAAATAACCATCCTTCTAGGTTTATCGCAGCAATCATTTGTTGCATATACTGATATTCTTTTATATTCAAAGTAATCATCTGGTATATCTGGAGATTCAAAATATAAAGATTTATTAGTTAAAGTTACAGGAACTTGTATTAATAACTTTTGAAGATCATCTATTCTTCTTTTTGATTGTTCATCTCCTTCTTGTTTGGCATTAGTACCATGAAGATTTCTACGGCACCACTCTACTTGACCTTTATTAAAAGCTTCGACAACTTGCCAGCACTCTATGTTATCATAGTCATTGCTAGCAAGTTTATTAAGTCGTTGCCTAATCTTAAGTTGTATAGTAGCGTTATTCATATTTATTTTTTATTCATCTTTCTAAGAGTCTTAGCTAAATTAGCTTGACGCTTTGTTGTAGTACTAGCTTTAGATCCTTTTTTTGTAACTTTATTAGCAAAAGCTGCGGTTGACATACCCGCTTTTTTAGCTTTAGCTTTAAAAGCACCAGGATTTTTAATAGCTCCTTGAATCCAATTCTTTGCCATGATTACTTCTTTTTTTTGTAAATCATTTTTGCTTTATTAGCTGCTCCACCTTTTTTATACATACCTCCACCATATTTTTGTGTAACAGTAGGAGTAGCAGCAGCTTTTTTCTTAGCCGCATTTGCTCTTGCTATTTCTGCATCGGCTTTAGCTTGATCTCTTTTAGTTTGATTAGTAAAAGCTTCATCTATTTCTTTAGAAAATTGAGGATATTTACTTTTTGATTTTTTAACACTATCTTCAGTCCATCTTGCTTGTGTACCAGTACCTACAAATGTTTTATTTTTATCACCTGTAATTGCCATACCATAATTAGCTTTAGCAAGTTTTTTACTTTTACTCTTTATTATTTTTCTCATAACTATTTTTTTAGACTTAACATCCACCTTTTTTCATCTTAGATGTTGCTCCACCTTTTCTATACATAGTTTTACTTTTTTTAGATCCACCTTTTGCCATCATAGAACTAGACATATCAGATCCTGATCCATAAACACCCATACCCATTTTAGCTTTTTTTAAAGAACCACCTTTTGCCATCATTTTTTTTGCTTTCATAATTTATTTTTTAAAGTTAACAATTCCACTTTCTTAAAGACTTATTAATCCTACTATTAGGATCATTAGCTGTCTTTGAACTTGTAAGCTTTTTTTTCATCCCACTCATTCTAGAACAAAAGCTTTTTCTTCTTTTAGCAGCTTTGCTATCGGGATCAAGTTTAGATGGTTTAGTAGTAACAGCAGTCTGTAACTTACTACCAGGATTAGCTGCTCTATATGAAGCTACTCCTTTAGCATTAAGTCCTCCTTTAGGATCTTTACCCGCTTTACGTTGCCAAGCAGCTGTCTTTGCCATATTACTTTTTCTTAGCTTTTATAATACCACCTTTTTTCTTGTAACCCATATTGTTTCTTACTTCTGTAGGAAGTTTAGCCAATCCTGGATTTTTAGATGGATTTACAGCTTTTAAATTTGATCCACCCATGGCCATCTTTTTAACTTTTTTACCTTTAGCTTTCATAGATATTATTATATTATTTTTTCTTTTTAGTATTATAAGGATTATCCTTATGCCATTTTTTAGTAGCTGCTAATCCTTGTTTTATAGTTTTAGCTCCTGCTTTCTTAGTTAAATTTATAGTATCCCACTTACCTTTATCTTTATTGGAATGATTTACCATGATATCACCAGGTTTACCTTTACCTATTTTATTAGTTTTTTTGTAAACCTTATGTTTTATACTATCTATAGTAACTATAGCCATTACTTTTTCTTTTTTTTCATTAATTTTTTTTCACGAGCTTCTTCTTTTTTACTTTCAGTTTTCTCATGTTTTTTCATAGCAGCTTTTGTAGTATATCTTTCCTCTGCTTTTGTCCCTTTATATTCAATGATTTTTTTCTTTGCCATAATTATTTAATTTTACCTGATGCAATATTACTATATTCTTTAGCTTTTTTAGAAGCCATGTTTTTTACATCAGCCATAAGCTTCTTATCATTTTGAATTTCTTTAGCTCTTTGTAATGTGTTCATAGCAGATTCTATTTCCCACTTTCTCATCTCTGCTTTGCCACCCATTCCAATAGAAACTACAGTAGATGATTTTGCTTTTGATGTTGGTTTTTTCTTAGTCATAAGTTAATTTTTTAAATAGTATAGATTTCATAATAAATATAAAAAACACCTTCCCATTGATCAGCGCCTGCTGTTGCTGGACTAGCATTATATATTTCAACACCTAAACCATTTGGTATCAATACACCATTAGCAAGAAGATAAGGAATAGCTTTATCATCAACTGCTGGTTTATAATAAGGTGTAAGTTGTACATAGATATTATCCTTATTAGCCTGGGTCAAATTAAGGCTAGGATTATTAATATAGATTTGTGCAACACTTCCAAAACTTGGAACTGGGCCACCAAGGACTTCTATATTATCTAATTCAATAATACCTTTAAGGGTATTTACTTCTACAACAGTGCTAACTGTTAGATCATGATTATAAAAAGCAGTTCTTTGAATAAGATCACCACCTAATTGCCAGTTGCGAGTTTTTTTTATTTTGTATTCAGGATATCCCATAAAAATTAGTTTTTTGTTTAGTATAATATAGTAAAATTATCGATGCGCTTTAGTTTTTTGCTTTATATTTTTTGGTTGTGATACAAATTGTTTACCTTTTCTATTACCTTCAGCTTTGGCTTTATTAGTAGCAGCCTTCTCTCCAGATGATAAAGAACTCCAAGCAGATTCAGGTAAATATCTTTTTTTACCTTTAGACTTCACCTCTTTAAAAGAACCTTTCTTTTTATTAGCATAGGTTCCAGATGTCATCCACTTTTGAGCTGACCAATCTCTTAAACTTTGCTGAGGATCTTTAGCCATTACTTTTTACCTTTAATTTTAGCTTGAACAGTTTTACTAAGATCTTTTAAATGAAAAAGATAAATACTTGAAGCGCTATGTTTTTTGCCACTCATTAGATTTCCCTTGCTATCTTTATGAACTCCGGATCCTTTGTAAAGAGTTCCATCTTTTTTATAATGTGGTACGCCTTTCATATTACTTCTTAGTTTTATATCCTCCACCTTTTGACTTATACTCTTTAGCAAGTAGTTGAGCCTTTCTTGCGCTCCACTCACCAGGATCACCACCTTTAGTACCAGCTTTAATCTTATTAAATAAAGACTTTCTCATACCCGCTTTGGTATATACTCCTGCTTGGTTTACTTTGCTTTTAGTTTTTGCCATTACTTTTTTTTAGTTTTAATTCTTTAGCTTGATCTTTAGGGTTATTTATTATAATTGTTTTATAAGTTTCAAACATTTTTTTTCTTGCTTCATCAAGATAAGGATTAGTAGAATTAAAAGTTTGTTTTGGTTCAACTTTAGTAGTATCAGATTCGCCTCCTTGATAATATCTAATAATTTTAGCACTACGAGTATCCTCATTCATACGACTTTTTTTAGAAGCCTCAATTTTTTTAGAGGCTCCTACATATCCCATATGACTTCCAAAATTACTTGTTGCAATTGATGTTTCTATTTTTTTACGATCTTTTGCATATTTATCTTTTCTTGGCATAATTACTTCTTTTTAGGCACATTGCAAGCTGCAGTATTTAAACCACCTTTATAACGTGTTGGATTAGTAACTACTTCACAACATGCTGCTATATTCATTCCTCCTTTATACTGAGTTGGTTTTGTAACTACTTCAGGATACTTGTTTAAAGACTTAATTGTTTTCATATTTATTTCTTTTTAGATTTAACTGAACCACCTTTTTTATATGAACCAGTCTTAACTACTTGATTTTTATTTCCACCAACAACAAATGAATTTGCTCCAGTATTAGAAGTATTATTTTTAGTAGTAGTATTTCTACTATTATTAGTATTAGTATTTCTAACATTAGTAGAGTTAGTATTTCTAACATTAGTAGAATTAGTATTTCTACTACTATTAGTATTTCTTCCACTACTTTGATCTACTTTAGTATTAGTAGTTTTATTATTAGAATTAGTTGTTTTTTTATTACCCATTGAAGTACCAACAGATTTAACAGTTTGTTTTGTAGTTGGTCCACCTTTTAACATTTTTCTCATAGTTTTCATATATTTTTGATTTTTAAGTTTTTGTCCACCAAATTTTCGATTTTCTATAGCACTCATATTTCCGCTTCCACCTGTAACTGTAGAATTATTTCCATAATTACTAGTATTACCTTCATTAATAGTACGATTAGCACTAGAACTACCACCAGTTCCACCTGCACCTCCTGTACCACCAGCTCCTCCAGTTGCTCCAGCTGAAGAACCTGAAGTAGTACTAATATTAGTATTACTATTATTAGTAGATGTTGAAGTAGATCTAAGTTTAGATCTACCTGTTCCAATAGCTATAGATAGATTTTCAGCCTTAGATCTTTTCATATCTGCAGCATTTTCATATCCTAAAGCTTTTGCTTTTTCTGTTTTAGCTTTAGCTCTTCTAATAGCTCTTGGACCTATTAATTTATACTTATTATAACGTGCCATATATTTTTATTTTTTCCAATGTACTTCAACTTTTTGTAATAAATCTTCTAGAATCTTATCATTTAAAGGATTCTTTAAAAACTCTAAACACTCTGCAGTATTTCTACCCATAATAGTTTGTGTAGACATATGATAAATCATACCATCTGATTTAGGCGCCAATAACTTATAAAAATTAGCATCTTTAATTAAAGCTCTAAGTTTTAAAGTTTCTACATCTTGACTAGCTGTATCTAAAAAATACTCAGCTGCTCTACGCTCACTTCTCTCTACACCTTCTCCATTAATAAATGTATCTAAATTATCATAGATAACATCAACTGGAGTTGATCTTTTATATTGAGAACTATTGCCATCTACAACTTTAGCTACATACATAAGCTTAGAAACTTGCTTTTTATACATATGCTCAAGTTCAGCAAGAGCCTTATTACGCAATTTTTTAAGTTCTGTTTTAGTAGCAATTGTATTAATCGCTTTATCTAAATAAAACTTTGGAGCAACTGGTTTATTTTTAGCATCATCATAACTCTTTGCTACAATAGAAAATCCACCAGCATTGATTGCGTAAAATCTAATTAGATCATGAGGATTATTTTCTGGATCTAAAGGAACAGGTTTGTTACCACAACGAACTTTAATCGTAGACCAAAAATCATCATTATCCGGTCTTAGTAATTTTACTTTATTCCAAAAATCAATATCAGTTGGATCTATAATATTAGTTGCTAGTTCAGCTTCTAGTTTTGCTACAACTTTATTAATATCTAAAATTACAGCTTCTCTTCTCTCTTTATCTGGAATCAATTTAACTTCTGGAGCATAAGGATTAAGACCTGTTACATATCTCTTGATTCCATTAAGCTCTATACAAGCTAATTCTTCTTCATGAAATACTCCATCAAATAAAGAGATCCCATAATTCTGAAGACCTAGATTATCTACATCAGGGTCAAAGAACGGTTTAATCGAAATTTTTCCTTGATCTGAGATCGTAGGAAGTTCTGTAAGTGTTACTTTCATTTTATGTTGGTTTAAGGTTAGCTTTTTGCACTTGGACCAGGATCGAACCAGTCGTGTCTCTTATTTCAAAACACTATCCAAGCAAGGCACCAATATGCGGAAGGAAACATGAATAACCTTCCGCTGGCGCTAATATTAGAATGATCCTCCCGTGATTGGGTTTCTCATAACTATCTTCAATACCTTAGTTGGGTCTTTTACCCAAATAGCTGGCATTGTTTGTGTCATATAAACACGGTATCCATTGAACTGTCCATTAGATTGGAACCCTTGAGTTCTTCCCATGTAGTCCATAGTACCGTTTTGATACCACCACTTCAATTGATTATCCCAAGATAATTTCAATAAGAAGATATTATCATTTCCTGTATCAGTAATATCAAAGATAATAAAGCTATAAGAAGATAATGGGTTACCATCGATAATTGGATTTTCAATATCATTTGTATGGATATTGTCAAAAGCTGGGTTCAATACAAACTTAACATTTGCTAAGAATGGAATAACGTAGCTAGTATAAGCAAATCCAAATCCTAAATCCATACCCTGGCCAGAGATAGCTCCGATACCACTGTTTTGAGCAGCTTGGATTACTAAACCAGAATTAGAAGCTTCACGCTTAATAGCTTCATTAACAAGGCGCATACCACCCATACCAGTCTGAACAATAAGCTGACGCTTAGGATCTGGACCTTGGAATTCAACACGACCTGCGTAGAAATTATAAAGCTCAGCGCGGAATAGTTCAAGAGAGAAATTAGACTTATTATAAACCTTTTTGAAAGAGTTATCTAATTGTTTCCAAAGACCCACTGACATACGGATATCATCTGGACCATCTTGCTTGATACGTCCACCGTGTCCCCACATTAAGTAAGTCTCGATATCTGTAGCAATTTTAGTAAGATGTGCTGCTTCCATAGAAGTAACAAATGTTCTGCTCAATGTTCCATTAGCAACAGCGCGCTTTACATAATCTTTACCCATAGTAGCAACCATGTCTTCAATCTTAGAAATTGACGGATCCATAGATTTGTCAAAGTTTCTCCAGATTTCAGTTACAGGAACTGTACCATCAGCATTCATACCACCACGAGTCATCATATCTGCGCGAGATGAAATAGAGTAGTGAACATGTGCTTCAGATCCACCTACGAAATTGTAAAATTCGCGGTATCCAGAACGTGTAGTAATATCAGAGAATCTTTCTCCATACTCACCACGAGCAGAACCTTTACGGAAAATCTTAGTTTGACCTTCTAAGTATTTATTATCTAAATACTTGTAGTTATCATTGTTTACAAGTTGAACAGTGTAGATATAACCATCACTAGCTGGAAGAATATCATCCACAGTAATGTACATCTCTGCACCATTATACTTGTCATAAGTGATGATATCTCCATGACCAAACTCACGCTTGTTGATTTTGATTCTGAAAGTTGTACCATCTATACCTTTAGTAGTATTATCTGGTTCGATATCTTCGATGATATAAGGAAGATCCTGAGATACAGGAGTCTGCCACTTATACTCACCTCTAGCGTTATCTACCATGATAACATTTTTGCCACCAAAACTTGACATCTGATAGAGTGGCATCTCTACCTTCTGGGTCATTGCCCAGATGTCTACTGGACCCATATCCATAGGTTCAGCGTCTTTTAACATGTTGACTAAGTGGTAAGAATCTACGTGAGAAGAAGCTTCATACTTCGTGTCACGCAAGAATATACCATTGTTTAAAACTGGAGTGCTCATTGTGTTGTTATTTATTTAGTTATTAATATTATCTTTTAAAAAATCCACCTGTTGGTCTTTGAATTCCACTACGAGTTCTAGTAGATGCTCTTTGATCAGCATCAATATCAGATCCCACGGAAGAACCAATTTTATTTTTTTCTTCTGTTTTAAGTAATCTAACTGTTTTCTCTATAGTACTTTTTGAACCATTTTCTTTAACCTTATTTCTATAGCCATCAGGATCTGCTAATAACCATAATGCTTCTGCTACAAGAGCATGATTAGGTTCTACAAATTGATACTTTTCTAATAAGTGTCCTAAGAGATTTGTTTGTTTACCTGAAACAGAAGGATAGTTTGCTTGTACTAGACCACTATACAATAAACCTTGTGTTTTTTTATCAAGTTTTAAACCATTAATTTCAGCTGGTTCTAATACTTGATATATATTTTCCATATATGCTTGAGCATGTTGCTGTTGTTGTTTACGCAATTGCTCTTGTCTAGCAAGTTGTTGTGCAACTACTTGCTCTTGCATAGCATCCAATTTTGGTTTGAATTTTTTAGCTTTAGACTCTAATTCATCTCGATCTCTCCAGCCAATAATCTCTTCTTCAATTTCATCTGGTGTCCAATCTGGATTTGTAGCATTAAGATATGATCTAACAATTTGTTCTTGATCACTTTCTTCTGAAGGATCAAGTTGTCGAACTTCTTCTACTTGAGCTAGAGTTCTAAATAAACCTTTCAAATCTTTCCCTCCATCAGCAATATACTTTGCAGCATATTGCATCTCTTCAGGAAGAGAATCAAAAAATTCTATTGGAACTTGTTGACGTATTTTATTTTCTTTCTCTTTAAAATTAGCTGTAAAAAGTTCTTCAAAATCTTTAACTGAGTATTTAGTAAGATCCTCATCTTCTCCCTTTTCATTTTGAAAAGGAACAATTTGATTAGTTTCAATAAGCCTTTGAGCAAGTTCTAACATAGCATCTTTACTCATCTTAGGTCTTCCACCTGGCTTATCTGGATCTGCAGTTATTTGATTTAAAATCTCTTCTTCATCTTCCTTAGTTAATTTTTCTGGAAGAGAATCATCTTTCTTAAAATTTGTTTTTACATCCGGTGATGATGAATCATCCTCATCATCTTTTTCAAGGAACGAAAGATCTACTTTTTTATTAGTGAAAATATTAGGTTTTTCAACCTGTTTTTTCTCACCTTCTGGAACCATAACACTCTCTGCGCCAGGGGTTCCTAATAGTTGATCTAAATCGGCAATATCCACTGTTTTAACAGTGGTTGTGCCTTCTTCTTTTTTATCTGACATGTTGGTTGGTTTTTATGATCTGACAATTAAATTTACTCAAAAATATAAAATCTAAACTTAATAAATTTACACTTATAAACTAATAGTGAAACATTTGTTAAATTATATCACTATTAAGATTTTTTCTTAGGTGTTTTTTCTTTTTTTCCTACATCATATTTGTTCTTATTTTCTTTTGCAATTTGATAATCTACATTCTTTAAAAGCATTTGTTGACTGAGCTTCTGTTTTTCTAAGTCTATTTTCTGTTGACTATGTTGATTTCTAGATACTTCCTTCTCACGATTAAGATTCATTGTAGCATCAAATTCTTCAGTTTTTCGCATGTTACTCATTACATCTTGGAAATCACTCATCTTATTCTCATTAAGATCTTGCATCGCTCCATAACCTGCTGATTTAATCTCAGCTACAAGTATATCTTTACGTCTATTTTTCTCAGCTTCAAGAACTTCATGATCAAGTTCCATCTGCTTTTCTTTAGTACGCTGTTCAGCTTCCATTTGCTTCATCTTCTCTTCATGAGCCATCTGTTCTTGACGTTGACCTTTAGATTTTTCTTCTACAGATTTTAAAGTATGTGTAAGTTCTGCTAAAGATTCAGATTGAATAACGGCACCTAGATCATAAATAGAGGCTCCAGCTGTATTATTTTGCATAGCTAGTTGCTTCATTTGTTCTAAGATAGATCTATGATTAGCTTTAGTTGTACAATAAACATTTATATCACGAAGCAATAAATCAGTACCATTGATTTCAAAATTTACTTTCTCATCTTTAGTCGTCATATACTGTAACCTTAAAGAAGGTTTAGTAGATTGATAATATTGCGCAAGATCTGTTCTCATCTGGTGAACTCTTGGCATCAGATAATCTGAGTGTTGAATAAAATACATCTCTGTTTGAGCATAAGATCCAGCAACAGCTTGTTCTATCCCGGTAGCAGTATCCGATTGACCTATCTGTTGTCCAAGTCTTTGTGGAGTAACACCAATATTTTCAAAACATTGTTGCTTAAAGTAATTAGCTAATTGAATCCTAGATAATAATCTATTAGTCTGAGAAAGATCTAGTTGTTGGAAATGCTGGAAAGCTAAAGGATTTTCAGTATTAGTTATAGTTGTATCCAACGGTAACATCTGAAAATTCTTCATTGCAACATAAGCCTTGGCTAAGTTGTTCTTTCCCCAATCTTCACCCAAAGAGTGACGAGGTAAAGCATTCTGATCTAATAATACTACTGTTCCAAGTTCATCAACTAAGATATCTGCTATCTGATTGTTTACTATATTGTACCCAATCTGATAAGGTTTCATAAGATCTACTAAAGCTGTTGATCTAGTATTACGATCAGAGAAAACAGAACCTTCTACTGGAAGTTTACAACCATATAAAGTATTATCACCTTTAAATTGGAATTTAAGTGGTCCCACTTTATTTTGATCAATACCTAGATAAATAGGATTTACTCCACCAGGATTATTAGCTCCCCAGAAAGTAGGTCGATTAGGACCAATCTTTACACCACCCCAAACTTGATTAATCCATATCCAATCAATATGTTCTCCAAAGATTAAAGTATCTTTAGTCTTATTTTTAAATAACTGAGTATTATAAATAGGTTTATCTGTTATCTCATAGCTTTCATCAATAATATCAGTGATTGTTTCACCTGTATCATTAATTTTAGTTAGATGTCCCACTTTACGCTGAGATTTCCAATAATTAGTAGTGACTCTTAGCATATAAGCCATTCCCTCATCATAGTAATCTTCAGATTGACCCATAATCCAATTTACAATATCACCTCCATTATAATCGTAATTATCCCACATAGAAGTAAATTGTCTATAAGCAAGACCGGGCATATTAGTATTCCAATCATGACTCTTAGTAGCATCATAATAAGATCCATCATTTTGATAGCCCTGATTAGCATAACCTGCAGAACGTACAGGGTATATAGCTTCAAGTGATTCCAATTGATCATTTGTCATTAGATAACCGTATTTATCTATAACATCGGCTACGGTCATCATTTCTATTTTACCGACCCAATTACCTTGACTAATATATCTTACTTCAGGAGATTTGTGATAAAAAGTTAAAACTGGATTCCAAAGTTCTACATCATAATCATCTTCATACATCTTAAAGTGCCAAAACTCTCTATCTGTAATAAGACTATCTCTAAAACCTCTTTCCTCAAGTTCATCTAATTTAAATCTTTCATCATCTACTCTATGTTGGTGAATTGCCCAATCTTCACATAAACTTCTATAATCTTTATTAAAGAAATTTTGAATCTCAGGTAATGTTTTTAAATTTTCAGGAGCTAATTGTTGTTGCATTTGCTCTTGTAATTCAGGATCATTAGGATCTGCACCCTGAGATATCATATTAGCTATAAGCTTCTGTTGAGCATCTTGCATCAAAACTGATTCAATAGCATTCATCTTTAACTGCAACATCTCATTGTAAGAGTTTTCATCAACAGCTCTAAAAGTAATTTTGTTATTTCTTTTAGCAAATTCACTAGTTAAAACATTTATCACATTTGGAATAATAGGATAAAATTTAAGTTCTAAAGCTGTATCATCTTGTTTTACAAGAACTTCAACAAGATCTCTCATCTCATTATCTTGTTCAACTATGTAATCATTTCTATCAATAATACCTTTAGCAAGCTTATAGTTTTTCATCAACCTTTGAGCATTGCGTCTAATTTGCTTAAGCCCCTCCCATTCTAACCAATCCATATTCCAAGCTATCCACTCTTCATCTTTTTCTTTTCTAGGTAAAAATTGAATAGGTTGTGTAATGGAACCCATACGGTTATACTCCGTTTTGGCTCCACTCTTTAATTGCATCGCATTTAAAATCTTCATGTTACTTTATATTTTTAAACATGTTTTTTGGTGGTCTTATAGAACTAATTTTGCTATTATTTCCAATATGTCTAAAGGCATTATTGCTTAATTTAAACAAATTATCTGACTTTTGCAAATGCTTAGTATCCTTATATTCCACACGTTTTTTATAACCTCTATTAGCTTGTTGTACTTTAGCAAAAGCAACAAGTGCTGCCAAAGATACTAATCTATCGACATTGACACCATCTTCATAAGCTTCCATTTCAACCATAGCCATAACATCTGGGATCCTTTCAATACCATAGACTCTTTTTACTATGGTACCATCTTCCTTAGTTTCGACATCTATTTCTTCTTTTAAAAACTCAATTAAATAACTAAGCATATGACTTTTAAATAAAGTCCCAGTATTCTTCCAGCCATATTCTTGAAACACATTAGCATTAGCACCTAGATCTTTAAGAAAAAGAATTTGATTTTTAGGTACAAGATACTTTTGTAATTTCTTAGAAATCATATGTCTAATAAAATGACTTATGTTATTTTCAACTAGTGTCCAAGCATTATACCACTCGATAAGTAATTCTAATCTCTCATGGGTTTTATTGATATCATCAAATCGACCACACCAACTAGCAACAATTTTATCTTGTTCTACAAAAGTTTCTGTTTTTTCATTATGAACTCTAGTTACTTCTACTGGATTTTTATAAATATAAATAGAACAAAGTGATTCTGAAGTAGTTGTTTTACCTTCACCAACAGGGTCAATAGAAGCAAAATAAGTTCCCCATGAAGCTCCAGTATCTGGTTTTTCCCAAACAACAATAGTTCCTGTTTTATCTTCAGTATTTTTTGTAATAGGAAATTCTGAAATAGGAAGTTTACTTGTCATTTTAGCTTCAATTTTTCCATCTGGAGCTCTATTAAGTTCTACAAATTCGTAAGCATATTCTTTATCTAGAATTCTACGCTTTTGTGCTGCAACATAATCTAAAGGAAAAATTGATACACTTCTTGAAGCAAAAGCTTCAGCAATATTAGTTGGATTCTGAGATATCCTTAATTGATATTGTTCTGGAGAAAGTTCTCTTTTCCATCTTTCTCTAAGAACATCTATTGCTTTTAAAGCTTCTTCAACAAGAGAATTACCAAACTCATCTATATAAGGAGGCATTGACCATTGCTCTGGAATAAATAATCCACTTAATCCTATTGTTTTTTTCTCATCTAAAAGATCAGTTTCTACAGCATAAATATCATTTGGCACTGGTCTCAATATCATTTCCTTTAAAGGTCTACACTGACCAAGATCACCAACAGATCCTGCTGCAATAAATAATCCAGTAGTTATATGACCAGATTGTAAAGCAGGTCTAAGGTACTCATATGTTTTATCCATCTTGGGTGCAATACCTGCTTCTTCGTGAAAGAATAAAGAACAAGGTCCACCTACACCTGCTGTAGCATCTTTTTCAAAAGTTAACATAGAAAGAACTCCTTTGAGACCCTTCATATATTTTCTACCTGAACTATTTGTTTCTTCAATTTGTTGTTGCCACATACCCGTCTTCCAAGGATTCATTGGACGATACCAAGCTGTGTGCTCATTAAGAAATGAAAGATACTCATTAAGAAACTTCCAAGATCCTTTATCATTAACTTGATCTTTTAATGCTGCGCCTATTTTAAGAATAGGTGTTTCTTCAAACCAAATTAAATTAATAAGTTTAGCACAATGGAAATATGATGAAGCTATTTGTCTTTTCTTTAAAATAGCGCAATGCTTATAATTAAGTTCTGCTAGTAACTCATATAAAGCCATATGATATTGCGCATCTCGAATTCCGGGAAAATCAAATTTCTTTTTTTCTTTATCATTTATTCTAAGGAAATTAAGAAACATATAATAGTCTCGAGGAATATACCAAACCTTATTATTGTTTTTAAAAATAACTCCCTTGCGACATTTAAGCTTTTCAAAATCCCAATAATCTACAAAATCTTTACTTCGTACAGGAGCTACACAATAATAACCTTGAGTATTAAAAATTCTTGCTTGCTCATTAAATAATTGAGCTGTTTCATCAAATTCATATTTACCTGGTAATTTAAAACAAGAATGAACAAAAATTCTAAAATCATCTCTAGTTTGGAAGATTGTATCATCTATCCAATTACCATTTTCCCAAGTAGGAATCTCTATAAAAGGTTTATTGATCATAAGCTAGTCCTGCGCCCCCGCGAACATGGTTCTTTTGTTCTTCTTGTAAATCTTTATATACTCCTTTAAAAGAAGCTCTAATACCTTCAAAGTTTTTAGCAGCAGCAACTAAAGAATTAATGTTACCATCTCGACCATGACTTATAGGAGTTGTCTCCATATACCTAGCTAATCTATCCATCATAGTAGCCATACCTCGATAAGATCTAACTGTAGGTGTTTCAAAAAGTTTATTGCAACGATCTTTTGCTCTTATAATTAATTCATCTTCCGTTGAAAAATCAGCTTCAATCTCATCTAATATTAAACTTTCTTTGTCTTCTTCTGGAACATTAAAAAAAGGATTAAGTTGTGGATTTGGACAAGTCATATAAAATATATATTTATAGACAGTTATATAATTTGTCGGATACTCATCCATAATATTTTTTAAAAAACTTAAAGCATAACAGTGTTCTGTAGGTACTAGTTTTCCATCATGTATATCAAATAATCTTATCATCGTTTACGCCATTTAAAACTAATATTAACACATAAAAAACTAATAGACATATCGGTATAATAGTCCAAAGGAAAATTTATTCCAAAACAGATACCTGGAAAAAAATGTATCCTAGTTTTTATCTTTTTCTTTTTCATTTTTAATTTTATCTCTATTATCGTATAACCAATTAATCATATCGATTACTTCTCTTTTAAGATAAGGAACATCGTAAGGTACAACTTCTTTTACAATTGGGTTATTATTTAAATCTAATTTTGCAATTGGATAACCATATTGATCTAATCCTTCTGTTTCGAATACAATGTGGTGGAGTTGCATCTTGCCCGGTTTGTACCTAGGATTATGCTTAAGAATAATATACATATAAACACTAAGCTGTAAAGCATAGTGATTAAAATTGCAATCATCAAGATGAGAACAACAAGAATACATTTTACTAACCACTCCTTGATAGTTTTTAAAACCTTGTAATTTGATCTCTTTATTTGTTTTATAATCATAAATATCTACTGTATCTTTTACAACTTCAACACGATCTGATTGTCCACATATACCTGCAGATTTCAAATAAACAAAGTGTTCGGGATAAATCCCTTCAGTAAGTTTTTGATTTGGAGCTTGTTTAATATCTCCTTCATAAAGAGGTTTAATAATAGGAATAGAAACTCCTAATCTATCAATTGTCATATGATCTGTAAGATCTTTTTCTCTTTGATCATGATACCAGGTACCTAAATCAACAGCTCTTTTACCTTCATTTTCCCAAGCTTCTTGGATCTCTTCCATAGATAATCCAAACCATTTAGATTTTTTATTCTTAGATGATTTTAAAGCTTGACTTGTTGGATCAAATTTTGGTTTAAAAAGACTAATAAACGATGTAACACTAATCCAATCAATTTGTTCTTCTGGATCAATACTTTCATATTTATGATTCTTTGCTTTGAATATTACTGACATCTTGAGTTGGGTTTTGAGTTGAAAATATGAAATTTTATTTATATGCTAGTGCTATCTGGATTATAATTAATATCGTTATACAATTTTTCTTCTTCTTCTTCTGTAATTACTGCTTCCCATTTAGGACCATCTGGATGTGGACACGATGATGACATAGATCTAGTTTTAAAAGCAAGTTTACAACCACATTCTCCACAACAAGGAGCTGTGCCTGGAACTAAACACTTACTTCCTTCCTTATCAATAAGAGAACATGCTTCACAAATTTTCATTCGCTCTGTAGCTATAAACTCTATATGATCTTTTTTAAAGATTGTGTTCTTGACTCCCTCAAGAATTTGCATCCGGTGATTCCAAATTTCTTTTAATGATAGACCCATTAGTTTTTTTATTTTTTAATTTTTCTTTCCTTTCTTTATCTGCAGATGTAATCTCCATCACTTTATTTAGATTTTTTAATCTTTCTTCTACATCTTTTCTTATTTGATGTTTTGCAAAACTCATTTTATTTGGGTCGCCAGAATCTAAGTGTAACTGGTATCTTCTTCTTTGTTCTTCTAAATCCCAAACTTTTAATCTAAATTCTCCTATTGATCTTACTTGGATAATAGGAGATTTTAATTCTACTAAACTTTTTCTTATTCCTTTCCAATAATAGTCAACTACATGTTCTACTAAATTAGGATTTAATTTTAGTTCTTTTGCTGTTGATTCTATAAAACTTCTAGATTTTTTGGGTGTCAATGTGTACAAATTTAAAGTCCAACAATATATTTCCTGAACACTGTATTTTTAAATCTGGATTAATAAAAATCTTCTTTTTACTTTTTCCTTCTTTAACTATAAATCCAATCTTCTCCATTTTTGTTAAACAGTTTCTTACTGTTTGAGTACTCTTAAAAATATTATCAGAAGATGCTGTTATACAAAAATCAGCAAGATCCTGTTCACCTTTTAATCCAAGTAAAGTAAGACAATCTAATTCTGACTCACTCAACAAAGTTGAAGTAAGATAAGAATGAGTAAGAAATTGAAATTTAATAATACTTGATAATGTAAATTTATGACGCTTATCAACTAGATTAACTTGTGCCATGTTGTTGGTTTATGACGGATTTATACTGACTTAAGCTTCTTTTCTGGTTTTTGTTTTGGAGCTTCTGATGCTTCTTCTTTATTATTAGTTGACGCTTCTCTAGATTCTGGAGGATACATAATCATAGCTTGACGCGCAATAGATTCAACTCTTATCAATTTTTGTTTTTCAATCTCTGTCAAAAGTGTCTCATATTCTAATCTAATTTTAAGCATTGGCAATTCACTTTTATAAAAGTTTTCCATTGCTATACGATGTTCCTTGATCTCTTTTTCGGTAGGAACCTTTGTCTCTTCTGTGTTGGTTTGTTCTGACATGGTTATTTTTTTTAATTAAACTTAAGACAAATATATTACATAAAGTTTAAACTTCCAAAGTTTATATTAAATTTAAAATAAAAAAAAGGTCCCTGATAAACAGAGACCTTAGTTACAGAAAGACAAAGAAAGCTATATCAAATTGTATCCTGTAAAATCAAACCAACGTCTTAAACCAGTATATCTATAATAAAATTTAGTAGCTCCAACTGGTTGAAAAATAGGTGCTATAAAATATGTAGTTACTCCTATTGATGCATCATAAGGAACTTTAATTGTATTCCAAGCATCTGCAAAAGTAACACCTTGCGCAAATGTTCCTAAAGGAGATCCATCAGCTCCTGTTAAAGCAAAAGTAACTGTGGCACCATTATCAAATACACCCATCAAATTATTATAAACTAAAATATCAGCAGCAGTTAATGCACTTACAATATCAAAAGGATAAACTATATTAAAAGCGCGACTAATAGTAACTTGTAATTCATTCCACTCAGCTTCAGAAGAAGCAACAACATTGCCTAAAGTAAGATCGTGAATATTTCTATTTGGTGTATAAAGTGCTGTAAGATTTTTACCATCAACTAATTTATGATTCCAAGTAGCATCTCCTCCTGATATCTTTAATTCTTTAGCATAAATACTAGCAAAAAAATATACAGCATTTGTATAGTTATTGTCATAAAGAGTTCTCTTTTTACCATAACTCATACTAAAAGAATTATTTGTAGTCTTAACTCCTTTTAAAGAATTAGACATAATAATTGCTGTAGGAATAAGTTTATCTTTAGATGCCATAATCAATAATTTATTTTACTTCTTTAGAAGATGATCTATAATTAGTAAAGTTTTCAGATGCTGTAAAACCTAATCCGGCAATTACAATATATTCAACACCAGAATAAACATTATCAGATATTGTAAAATCGGTAAATAAATCAACTAGAAAACCAACAGCAATTAAAATAAAAGCTGCTAGTGTAACGACTCTTTTAGAAGAAATCTTTCCATCTGAACTTAACATATTTTCAATAAAATTTTTCATACTAGATAATTTTCATATTGTTTGATATTCAATATAAGGAATATAATTCATATTTCCAAAAACTAATCTTCTTTATCTTTCCAAATAGCTTTCTTAATTTTTTCCCATAAATTATATCCAAGTATAAGACTACTATTTTCAAATATACTTTTTACTTCAACAGTAGCAATAATACCCGCTGTTACATCTATCCAAGGAATTGCTGGTGTTAAATATGTTTGAGATACCTTAGCTACTATAATAGCCAAAGGATATACAATAAATTTAGATACAATTCTTCCTGCTTTACGTGAAGTAATAGATTTCCATCCACCTTTATTTTTAGATGCCCAGATACCTAAAAAAGTATCTACCATAATTAAGAATCCTATAGCAAATAAAGCTGAAGATATTTCAGTAAAAAAGATCGCTAGAAACGCTGAGATTTCTAAAAAATATTGTGATATGGATTCTTTAAAGTTCATGTTAAAATATAATTAATTTATCCCACAAAAGTTGATCTGCTAGATCTTGTATTATCTGTTGGTAGTAATCCCCAATTAAGTGTATTGCTAAATACTCCTCTATAAGAATAAATAGGTCTACCAAGTGATGAATTTATATCAGTTGCATTTACAAATCCTACATCAATAGTAGAGCCATTATCTACTGTAAATATTGCTTGTGAACCTCCAATAGAAGATTTTAATAATATCCTATTAGCATCAGTTGCTTGTGTAGAAGTAAAAGATTGTCTTACTCTATATGTTTTTGTGGATACCAAAGTAGTAGTTCTTAATATAGCAGCATCAGAACCCATTATAAGATTATAAGTATCAAATGTTCCATCTGTACCTAAAAAAGTTGTAACTGAAACTTGTAATGTTAAAGTATCTAAACAAATTAATTGAGTATTAAGAGTTACAGATGTAACAGCTGTAAGTCCAGTAACACTACCGAAAACAACATTATACCAAGTTATTCCTGCTCCATTAAATATAGTTCCTGATGCACTATTATACAAAGTAGAACCTACTTGTACATTTACAGTTCCTGCGGTATAAGTAAATATCCCACCACCAATATTACCTCCAGTAAAATTTATTGTTCCAGCACTATTAATTGTAAAGTTATTACTTAATCTACCAGGACCAGTTCTTGACCATGTACCAGTTGATAAAGCAGGAACAGCATAAGTAAATGTTGTTGTTCCTGTAAAAAGACCATTACCTGATTGAGTAAAATTACCTGTTATTGTGATTGAATTAGCATTTAATGTTGCTGAACTTGCTGCCACTAACTCTACATTCTGAGCAACCCAAGCGGTAGGAAGAGTTGTTGTATTATAATTTCTTAACTGTAAATGAGTAAAATTAAGAGAATAAATTCCAAGTGTAAATGATATAGGAGCATTTGCAAGGTCAGCAGTTCCAAATGTGGTAGCATTAATATTACTTACTAATGTAATTGCGCCATTAACTAATAGTTTATTAAAAGTATATCCGCCTAAATTACAATTAGTATTTCCACCTGCCCCACCAACAACTAAATATGCAGAAGTTTCATCAAATGTACCTGCTGTATATGTTATAAATCCTGTTTCTTTCCAAGGTGTACCCGAAAGAGTAAGTGTTCCCCCAGGTGTATTAATAGTTAAATTATTTCTTATAAAACAATTAGTACCTGATGCAGTCCAAGTACCTGTTCCAGCATAAATAAAATTTGTAGTGCCTGTACAACCACTTGTATTAATAGTAAGATTCTCTGTAAAAGTTAATGTATTACCATTGAATGCTGAACCATTTGTAACAGTCAAAGATTTAAAGGTAAGATTTGTAGGAACAGTAAAAGTACCAGTTGCATTACTAACAAGATTAGCATTTGTAGTTACAAAAGTATTACCTCCTAAAACAAAACTTGTTGTTGATGTACTTCCTAAAGTAAAGTTTCCAGTAAGAGTAAGATTACTTCCTAATGTTATTATTGAAGCCGCGTTTGTTGTTATATTATTCCAAGTTATACCATTTGTAGTTAAAGTTGTATTTGCCCCAATATTTAAAGTAGAACCAGTAGTATCAACTATACCCGATGTATATGTAAGTGTTCCTGTATCATGCCTTACATTACCAGATACTGTAATTGTATTTGCACCTGCATTAATAGTAAGATTATTTCTAATAGTACCAGTAGATGTGTTATTCCAAGTGCCAGTACCTGTTAATACTAATGATGTTGTTCCGGTACAATTTCCAGTACCTGTTGTACTAAGATTTCCTGAAATATTAATGGTATTAGTATTTAATACAGCACCTGTAGATGAGCTAATAAGTGTAGCATTTGTAACATTTAAAGTATTTGGAATTGTTGTTGTTCCTTGTGAAACTACTAAAGTACCAGTCGGGTTGAATGAGAAAGCACCTATTGTAAAGCTTAAAGTACCTGTGTGATTTAATGTAAGTGTTCCTGTAATATTTAAGTTTGATGAAAGTGTTATTGTATAAGTTGCTCCTGTTGTTGTAAAGTTATTCCAATTTAAAGTACCTGTATTAAATGTAGTAGCAGCAGCTACATTTAAAGTAGAACCTGTTGTAACTACTGTGCCTGCTGTGTAAGTAAAAATACCTGTATCATAATAAAGATTTCCTGACATTGTAAGTGTACTTGGCGTATTAATAATAACATTATTTCTTATTGCTCCAGTTGAACTATTACTCCACGTACCTGTGCCTCCAAATACAATTGCAGTTGTTCCTGTATATATACCAGCACCACCACCTTGTGTCAAACTACCATTTATATTAAGTGTATTATTAGTAAGAGTAGTAGTTCCAGTTCCTTGAAATGTTACAGTCCCAGTTGAAGTCCAGTTGCCAACAAATGTATATGTTGCAGAAGTACCTCCAAATGCTAATGTTCTCGACCAAGTAACACCTCCTGATGTTAATGTTGCAGTACCATTTAAAACAATACCACTTGCTCCTGCTTGTGTATATCCACCTGTTCCAAGATTTAATACTCCACTTGTGTTTAGTGTATTATTAAAAGTAATAGTACCTACATAGTTTGTAAAGTTTACCCCTACTAAACCTGCAGTATTGATATTCACAGTAAGATTTCCTGATGTAGCAGTAAAAGCAATATCATCACCTGCAATAGGTACAACACCACCTGTCCAAGTGCCTACAGCGTTCCAGTTACCTCCTGCGTTAGATACCGTTCTTGTTGCCATAATTATTGATTTTCAAGTTTTCTTTCTTCTGTAATTCCCATATTATTTATTCCTAATTCAATATCCGCTTCTGTTTGCGGATTAAAATGAGTAACCTCAATAGTTACTTTAGTATTATATTGAATATAATAATATTCTACTAAAGTATATACCATTATATAATCAAATACTTCATCTGTATTAGGAATAGGATTTCCCTCTTCATCATATTGCCAAGTAATTTGTTGTTCAGGAACTGTTCTTCTTTCTAATTCTATCCAAGTAAAACCCATACTTTATGTTTTTAAAATTGTTATAATTAAATTTACACTTGTTAAGGTAGATGCAGAATCAAGATTAAATCCTATAACATCACCTGCTGTTACTGCTGTTGTCCAAGTAGTAAGAGTATTATCTGAATTAAGTTGTTGTGATGAAAGAGTAGGCTTCTCTGTGCCCGCGATAGTATTAGCTACTGTTGGAACTACACCCGCAGCTTTCCATACATCTATTACACAATCTCCTGATATATCAGAGACTATGCTCCAACCAGTAATTGTCCCATCATAAGGAATAACTGTGTATCCTATGATTCCTGTTAATGGAGCAAATCCACCACCATTTACTGAGCAACCAAAAGTTGTTGTTCTTACATTAGGTGTTACACTGCCGCCACCACCACCTCCGGATATTATAATTTGAGTACTCATATTATGTTAAATAAATGATTAATAATTCAGCATTAGCTGGAGATGCATCATAAGCTATAGCATCTAAAACATTATTAATTCCACCTGGATTAAAGTTAATAGTTTCTCCTGGTTTTAATGTAATACCTTTTACAGTAGCATTAGCTGTACCAACACTTGCAAAAGATGCTCCATAGGTTCCTGCTGCTACAGTGCCACTTGCTAGTGTTACTCTAAGAAGATTAGTTGTTCTTGTTACACCATTGCTATCTGCTGAAATACCATCATTAATAGATCCTAATAACTGTAAAGTCCTTAGCTGATATGGAAAATTATTTCCTTTGTTACCCTCTGTTTTTAAATTTCCTATTGACATAGTTTATATTTTTATCTAGTAATTTCTTCCCAATCCATATGACCTAATATATTACTTCCACCACCGCCTACAGTATTAGCAGCAACACATAATGTAAATTCATTAGGAATACTTATAAGACCATTTCTTGTTAATTGATGATCAAATAAACCTGATCTATCTAATCCCGACATAGTAGTTCCCTGATTAGAAGCATTAAAGAATCCACTATGTACAACACTACCTCCAGCAAAAGATGATCCTGTTATGTTATATTCAACTATAGAATCTGCACCTAGAGAAGTCCATGATCCTCCAGTAGTAGTTCCTCCTTCTATTAATCTCCACTCATAAGTTCCTGTACTAATAGGTAAACAAGACATCGCTGATGGAATAGCTATACCTTCTAGATTAGCAGTTTTTAATCTTATAGATACTATAGGATAATAAGTTCCTGCAACAGCCATATTATATGGAGCAGTAATAACTGTTCCTATAGATCTTGATCTACCTCTAAGTTCATAACCACCTTCAGATATAACTGTTGAGCATATTTGTCTTAAAAGTTTATTTCCAACTGATCCAGTTGTATTTTCTATTTCATATCTTAATGGTAAACAAGCTGTGGTTATATATGTAGTTGGCTCTATATTAGCATGTCTAAATATATGACATATACAAAATTGATTATCTATAACAAAGCCCATTCTTACTGATCCTACTCCTAGCCACTCCATATCCATCCATAAGATTTGAGCCTTAGTTATATTTAACTTAACACCTGAAGGACCAGTACCATCCATCTTATCATAGTTCCAATCAACTTGAGGAATTGATGTTTCTACTAATACCCCTGTTACAAAACTTCTTTTTACAAAAGATAAAGTATCATCTTGTAATTCTAAGCGAAACCCATTTTCATCATCATAATATCCTACTCTTTGTAATAATCCTGTTTCAGAAGGATTCATTACAAAAGTGCTCATAATAAGTAATGACTTACCTGGTTGATAAGCAAATACTTTATTAGTTTCTCTTGTTACTCGAGATCCTGGAGTTGCTACTACCTTAAGATCAACAAGACCTTTTTCAGGATTAAATACTGCTGTACCACCATTTGATAATTTTGTAGACCATAATCCATTATCACTATATCTAAAACTAGAATCAAAAAGAGTAAGTGGTTCAGATACTCTTTGTCTACCAAAAGCATCAAAAGCAACAGGAGGTAAAGGATTAATTACTGGTGTACCATTTGCTATTACACTTGAATTAATAGCATCAAGCAATTGTAATGATCTAAGCTGATAGGGAAAGTTGTTACCCTTATTGCCTTCTGTTTTTAGATTACCTATACTCACGATACTTGTATTGTTTAATATAATATAACTATTTCTAGTTAAAGATACAAATTTCTAATTAAAAAATTGGGCCCAGTCGCTGATTAGGCGCTTTTCCGGAGTATCACTCCGCTGGTCCCATAATATCTATTTATTTTTTAAGTTATCAATCTCCGCATCCATCCTTCCCCTAAAATAAGCATCCTCAATCAAATGCTTCTGGTAATCTTTGGTTAACTCAATACCCTTCTCCGTTAAATCATCATACATCTCAGTAGTCTTTTGATAACGCTTATCAGATTCTTCATCCCTAACCTTATTCTGAATACTTATATCGTGCTTTAAGTTCTCAAGATTCTGCTCCATCTCCTTGGCCTTAATCCATATAACAGAAATCTGATAGATAATCAAAATCATTGCAACACCAACAGATAATATCTTCCACCAGTTATCTACAAATTTCGCAGCCTTATCTAATTTACCTTCTTGCATATTTCTAATATACAAAAAAGATGACTAATATCAAAAATCCTTACCCTCTTCTAAAAGTGTATAGGTAAAAGAGTCCCCATTACCCATAGCCGTGTTTTTCTTAGCAATAGATAATACATAAGCCAAATCCTTCTTAAATCTATGAACCTGACAAGCCGCTGAGTTTGGACCTACCTTTACCGAGTCATACCCGTGGTGCTGATTAACTCCAAAGTAACCCTCCTGCACACTCTTTACATCAAAGTCCATAATATTATCCTTATTACGATCCCTATAAAGCTTTACCTTATTACCTATTTGTACAAATGCTTCATACTGGGCCCGCCCATGTTTACCTATTTTCCATACCCCCCGGTATTGACCCCTAGCCAAAATACCACACCCCGCCGGATTCAGTAACTTATTTTGCATATAGTAAATCCCCGGGTCAGTAGTAAACTGATCATTAACCCATAATACCTTCTTACCATCCTCATCCAAATAAAGCAAACAAAAGAAATCATCCCAGCCGTCTACCTTACGGTTAAGAGAACGTATCCCAACCATATTAACATTATAAGGCCCAACAAAAAACTTAAACCCAGCTTTCTCTACAGCCCTCTTTACCTTGTCATAAGTCAAATCTTCCTTTTTCATATTCCCAAAATTTTTGACCAATATAAAAATAATTCCTAAATAAACCACAATATAATCCCCCCCGGACACAACATTAATAGCGCATTACGCAGTGTTAGGGGTCTATACTAAAAAATTCCAGCAAAAAAAAAATTTGCTGTTACCCCCCATCAAAATTTCAAAGCTTTTGAAAATTATAGAAATAAAATCAAAAAGAATTCTTTTTAGAAGAATATAATAATGTTGTTATGTAGATGATGTGATGTATCATGTTGATCTTGATGATGCTCAAGTATCTTGTGGAGAGAGCAACGAGCAAGCAACGAGAGAAGTATATAGTAGTAGTAGAAAGAAAACCTTCCCTTGTATAGTATAAGGATATGTTTGCTATGTGTCCTTCCCTTTTTTCTCTATAAAATAATATGTATACCATCGTTAACGGTGTTGTAGTATCTATTGCTGATGCAGTAGTCTATGACCATAAGTAGTAATACTTATCCGAAAGGTTTGTAGTTATCCTAAACTATGTTACCATTACTCTAGGTCTATTCAATACTATCCTTACGGATAGTATTTTTTTTTATAGGGCTTATGCCCTTTTTTCTTTGTAAAATCATATGAGAAACTTTAGAGAAGAATTAGAGTTGTTAAGGACACAACCTTGTACTTGTGAATCAAGTTATTATTGTCCTGATGATAATGTTACCTATCCTCCCATTCAATGTGAGAGATGTGGTGATATTGAGTGCATTGAATATAATCTTTATGACATCGAGCTTCTTATTGAATCAGAAGTTAAAAAACAATTCGAAGAGGATTGCGAGGTGAACATGGATTATGAGATGGCAAAATGGTTTGAGCAAGAAGGATGTTAAAACCAAGGGAGGCTTCGGCTTCCCTTTTTTTCTTCAAAAATAAACTATGAACTTTAAACTAACCTACAAGCTAGAAGACAAAACCTTTGAGGAAATACACAAAACCAAAGAGGAGGCTGAAGACGCAGCTTTAATACCAGCAATCAACGGAGAAGACTTTGGCTACAACTTCTACGACTTCCGAATCAACGGAAAACCTGCAGACCTATGCGCTGCAAAGAAAAGAAACAAACTTAAAATACAAGGGCTTAGCTAGCCCTTTTTTCTTTAAAAATAAACCATGGAAAATCAAATCAAATTCCGAATCACAGGAACTTCACCGAACGCTTTCAATTACATGGGCAAAGAGATTACTTGCCCAGCTTGCCCTTGCTACTTCTCAGCAGAAGACTTAGAGAAGGCTTGCCAAGAAAAACTTGGAGAGAAATTTATTCTCAAGGACACTGAATCTTGGCCAACCTTAAAGCTTTTGGGAGAAGATAAATCAATTTGGCTTACTGAGCTTTAGCCAACAAAGGGGAGGGATACTTCCCCTTTTTTTCTTTAAATTATTTATTATGAAAAAGATAAGATTAAATGATGATATTAAAGAGTACTTTAATATCATTGACAAAGATGAAAATGGATACTATGTATTTGGTTCTATTGTGTCAGAATTAATTGATGAAGTTATCATCAATACTCCTGATTATGGAAGAGTATTGTTTCCAAAGAACATCATAATAAAAGGGGATTAACTTCCCCTTTTTTTTGTAAAAATTAAAACCAATCATTATGAAAAAGACAAACAACACAGGATACATCTTCCTAGTAGTCCTAGCTGTATCATTATCAGCAACAGCATTAATTGCAGTAGCCGAAGCTTTATTCGGTGTAGTAGCAGTGTTTACCGCAGCAGTGTGCCTTATACCAGTGTGCTTTGCTTGGATGTTATTAGCTGATAACAATAGGAAGTATTAATAGAACAGGGGAGTAGCATCCCCTTTTTTTTGTAAAAACATATATGAAAACTAAAGTTAAATTAACAGTAATCTTCATTGCAATATTTGCAGTAGGATTTGTAATCGCAGCGGAAACATTTTATAATCTTCCGATTGCTTTGTGTTCATTATCAATACTTCTTGCACCAGTGTTAATTGGTTGGAAGCTTGTTGATGATATACAATATAAAGAAATGAGCCACGACAAAAAGTATTTAAGCGACGAAGCTTTTAGAGAAAAATATTGTAAGTAGTAGATGGTTCAATTTTT
>Ga0315906_10000533_pt1 | contig 60713 bp, 61 predicted proteins | sample LakEriMetagenome_4_FD_203526 | JGI IMG/M metagenome (GOLD analysis project Ga0315906, IMG submission 203526) | Freshwater fungal communities from buoy surface, Lake Erie, Ohio, United States - Buoy 2 MA122 | ecosystem: Environmental > Aquatic > Freshwater > Lake > Lake biofilm | place: USA... | reverse complement strand
ACCTGCTACCCGGCGCTCCGACGCCTACCGGGACGGGACTCTCACCCGTTGGACAGGCGCAGCATGCAGCAGCTCCTCCTCCCCCTTCAGGGTTCGGTCGAGCCTTTGCTTCGTGACGCACCATGCCCGGATTGTAGGCAGGCCACCTTCGCGCGGGGCCGGGCCGGCGCCGGCAACCTCAGGCGTCTGCTGCGGGCTTGGCGGCGCCGTCTTCCACCGGCCAGTCGCGGATGTAGGCCTTGAGCATGCGGTTCTCGAAGTCCTGCGCGTCCACCACGGCCTTGGCCACGTCGTAAAACGAGATGACTCCCATCAACGTGCGCTTTTCCATCACCGGCATGTAGCGGGCGTGACGCTGCAGCATCATGCGGCGCACCTCGTCCATCTCGGTCTCTGGCGTGCAGGTCAAGGGCGCGTCGTCCATCACCGTGCGCACGATGCTCGTGCCCACCCCGCCGCCGTTGCGCACCACTGCCGCGATCACCTCGCGGAAGGTGAGCATGCCCACCAGATCGCCATGCTCCATCACCACCAGCGAGCCGATGTCCAGTTCGGCCATCTGCGTCAGCGCCTCGGCCAGCGCCCGGTCCGGTGTGGTGGTGAACAGCGTGCTGCCCTTGACGCGCAGGATGTCGCTGACCTTCATGGCGGGTTCCTCCGTTGGCCTGGTGGTGGACCGGGGCTGGGGCCCGGCGTCCCGGCACCGCAGCCACGCACCGAGGACGGTTCAATATAGCCCACAATCCCTGGCAAATCACCCCATTTCACCCTGATTGGAGGCCTGTTCATGGCCGGAGCCGCTGACCCCGGATTCGACACCCTGGCACTGCACGCAGGGGCCGCCCCAGACCCCACCACGGGCGCACGCGCTACGCCCATCCACCTGAGCACCAGCTTCGTCTTCGAAAGCAGCGATCACGCGGCGGCGATGTTCAACATGGAGCGCGCGGGCCACGTCTACAGCCGCATCAGCAACCCCACGAACGCCGTGTTCGAGGAACGCATGGCGGCCCTGGAAGGGGGCGTGGGTGCCATCGCCACGGCCAGCGGCCAGGCCGCGCTGCACCTGGCCATCGCCACGCTGGCGGGCTCGGGTTCCCACATCGTGTCGTCGGCAGCCCTGTATGGCGGCTCCCACAACCTGCTGCACTACACGCTGCGGCGTTTCGGCATCGAGACCACCTTCGTGCGTCCAGGCGACATCGACGCCTGGCGCGCGGCGATTCGCCCGAACACCCGGCTGCTGTTCGGCGAGACCCTGGGCAATCCGGGGCTGGACGTGCTCGACATCCCCACCATCAGCGCCCTCGGCCGGGAGGCCGGCGTGCCGCTGCTGGTGGACGCCACCTTCACCACGCCCTGGCTGATGCGGCCCTTCGAGCACGGGGCGGCCCTGGTCTTCCACTCGGCCACGAAATTCCTGTCGGGCCATGGCACCGTCATCGGCGGCGTGGTGATCGATGGCGGACAGTTCGACTGGGAAGCCGCCGGCCGCCACCCCGAGCTGACCACGCCCTATGAGGGCTTTCACGGCATGGTGTTCACCGAAGAGAGCACCACCAGCGCCTTCCTGCTGCGCGCGCGCCGCGAGGGCCTGCGGGACTTCGGCGCCTGCATGAGCCCGCACACGGCCTGGCTGATGCTGCAGGGGCTGGAGACCCTGCCCTTGCGCATGGAGCGGCACGTGGCCAATGCCCGCAAGGTGGTCGCCTTCCTGGCCGCCCACCCGCTGGTCGAGCGCGTGGGCTATCCCGAACTGGAAAGCCACCCGGACCACCTTCTGGCGCGCCGGTTGCTGCCGCGCGGCTGCGGCTCGGTGTTCAGCTTCGACCTGCGGGGCAGCCGCGAGCAAGGCAAGGCCTTCATCGAGGCGCTCAAGATCTTCTCCCACCTGGCCAACGTGGGCGACTGCCGCTCGCTGGTCATCCACCCGGCCTCGACCACCCACTTCCGGCTGGATGACGAGGCCCTGCAGCGCGCGGGCATCGGTGCCGGCACGATCCGCCTGTCCATCGGGTTGGAAGACGCTGATGACCTGATCGATGACCTGAAGCGGGCCCTGAAGGCAGCGGAGAGGGCCGCGGGGCGCGCCAAGGCAAGCCCCACCAAGGTGGCGGAGGCGAAGCCATGAAACTGCAGGTCCAAGACCGCACCGCCTACGCCTACACAGGCGGCAAGCCTTTCGACGCGGGACTGCCGGCTGTCGTCTTCGTCCACGGCGCGCTGCACGACCACAGCTGCTGGAACCTGCTGGCACGCTGGTGCGCCCACCACGGCCGCAGCGTGCTCGCGCTGGACATCCCCGGCCACGGCCGCAGCGACGGGCCGCCCCTCACGGGCATCGAGTCCCTGGGCACCTGGGTGCTGCAGGTGATGGCTGCCGCGGGGCTGCAGCAGGCGGCCCTGGTGGGCCACAGCATGGGCTCGCTGGCGGTGCTGGAAGCTGCGGCCCAATCACCCGCAGCCGCCTCGCAGCTGGTGCTGCTGGGCACCGCCTACCCGATGCAGGTTTCCGATGCCCTGCTGGCCACGGCGCGCGACGACCCCCTGCAGGCCATCGACCTCGTCAACAGCTGGTCTTACTCCAGCACCGCCTCCAAGCCCTCCTTCCCAGGCCCGGGCAACTGGCTGCACGGCACCAACCGCGCCCTCATGCGCCGCATGCAGGCGGGGTGGACGGGCGGCAACCTCTTCCACCTGGAGTTCTCCATGTGCAACGGGTACCGGGGTGCGGAGGCAGCGGCCGCTCGCCTGGCCTGCCCGACAGACTGCATCCTGGGTGCAGCGGACCAGATGACTCCTGCTCGCAGCGGCCAGGCACTGGCCCGGTTGCTGGGCGCAACGGTGCACACCGTGCCTGCGGGCCACAACCTGATGGTCGAGGCCCCCGACGCGGTTCTCTCATCCCTGCGCGCGGCCTTGGACGCTGAGAACGCCTGACCAAAGGTCACCCGGCGGCGCCTGCGAGGGGCGCTCAGGGTGACGCAGAGGCAAGGCCAGACCGCGGCTCGTTCAACAAGGGCATCAACTCGGCCAGACGCCAGTTGTCCAGGCCGGTGCGGCTTCTGAAGGCGGCCAGGGCTGGATCCGGCTTGAGCAGCAGGGCATCCACCAGCGGAGCAGCCGGCGTCTCGTGCAGATCGACCAGCAGCACCCACCGCTGCGGCGCAGGCTCGTCCAACCGGGACACCCACCCCAGCGCCGCCAGATCGTCCATCAGGGGCTCCAGCGCCATGGCATCGACCGCCAGGGCTTCGGACAGGGTGTCCAGATCCCTGCCACGGGCGGTGGTGCGCCGTGCCCGGTCGAGTGCCTCCAGCAGCCGCAGGGCCTGGCGGAATTCGACCCCCGGGCCCGCCCACGGACGTGCCGTTCGGCCCAGCAGCACTGGCGCGTAAGCCGCGATCACCGCCCCCAGCAGCACCACGACCCACAGCAGATACACCCACAGCAGCAGGATGGGCAGGATGGAAAAGGCGCCATAGACCGAGGTCAGCGCCGGCACCGCACCCACGTACCAGACCAGGCCCTTCTTGGCCACCTCGATGCCCACGCCGACGAAGAGACCGCCGGCCAGCGCATGCCGCCAGCGCACTGCGGTGTTGGGCACGAAATGGAACAGCCCGGCCGCCACCAGCACCAGCAGCAGGAACTGCACCAGGTCCAGCAGCAGGCCGAAGCTGCCCGGCATGGCGCCCGCCCAGACGCGGGTGGCCGACAGCACCGTGGAGGTCAACGTGAGGCTGGCCCCCAGGGCCAGGGGCCCCACCGTGAGGGCGGCCCAGTAGATGAGCAGGCGGCGCCCCAAGGAGCGGGGTCGGCGCACCCGCCAGATGGCGTTGAGGGTGCGGTCGATGGTCATGATCAATGCCAAGGCCGTGACCGCCAGCGCGGCCAGGCCCATCGCACCCAGGCGGCTGGCCTTGCCTGCGAATTGGGTCAACGCCGACAAGACTGGCCGCGCGATCGTGTCAGGCACCAGGTTTTGCAGGAACAGGCGTTCCAGCGCACCCTGGAAGGTGCTGAACATCGGAAACGCCGTGAAGAGGGCCAGCGTCACCGTCAGCAGCGGCACCAAGGCAATCAGCGTGGTGAAGGTCAGACTCCCGGCGGTCATGCCCAGACGGTCCTCACGGAAGCGCTGAGCCAGCAAGCTGAACAACTGCAGCCGCTCCGCCAGCCGCTGCCCGGGCTGCGGGTTCAGCCCTTCACGCCCGTCCCTGCCTGCAGCCGAGTTCATGTCCAGAGGGGGCGAAGGGGGCATGTCCATGCTGGCTATGATGCCAGCATGACCTTGTCGGATACGACCCCACGCCCCGCCGAGGCCGACCGGGTGGTGCGCCTGACCCGTGCTCTGGCCCTGGGCAGCGTGTTGGGCCTGATCGTGCTGGGCCTGGGATGGGAGCTGTGGTGGGCCCCCACAGGCTCCGGCACGCTGGCGCTCAAGGTTCTGCCCCTGCTGCTGCCCTTGCCTGGACTGCTGCGCCACCGCATGTACACCTACCGATGGTTGAGCCTGCTGGTGTGGATCTACTTCATGGAAGGCGCCGTGCGCGCCACCAGTGAAAGCGGACTGTCCCAGATGCTCGCCGTGGTGGAGATCCTGTTGTGCCTCACGCTGTTTGCCGCCACCGCCCTGCACGTGCGCTGGCGCATCCAGCACAGCAGGGCGTCCGCACCGCAGGAGTGAGCTGCCCGCGCCACCCGCTCAACGTCCCGCTCCAAGCCCCATGAGTGCTGAACTGATCTCCCAACTGGGCCATATCGTCGACCCCTCCCAGGTTCTGTGCCCGCCCGAGGACCTGTCCTCCTACGAGCAGGACTGGCGCAAGCGCTGGCGTGGCCGGGCCCTGGCCGTCGTGCGCCCGGGCTCCACCGCGGAAGTGGCTGCGGTGGTCAAGGCTTGCGCGGCTGCTGGCGTGGCGCTGGTGCCGCAAGGGGGCAACACCGGCCTGGTGGGAGGCGGCGTGCCTGACGACCAGGGCCGCCAGGTGCTGCTGTCGCTGCGCCGCATGACCGCGGTGCGCGCACTCGACACCGACAACCTCACGATGACGGTGGAGGCCGGATGCGTGCTGCAGGCGGCGCAAGCTGCGGCCGAGGCCCGCGGGCTGCTGTTTCCGCTTAGCCTGGCCGCTGAAGGCAGTTGCACCATCGGCGGCAACCTCGCCACCAACGCGGGGGGCACGCAGGTGCTGCGCTTCGGCAATGCGCGGGACCTCTGCCTGGGCCTGGAGGTGGTGACGCCTGCGGGCGACGTCTGGGACGGCCTGTCCGGGCTGCGCAAGGACAACACCGGGTACGACCTGCGCGGCCTGTTCATCGGCAGCGAGGGCACGCTGGGCGTCATCACGGCGGCCACCCTGAAGCTGTTCCCGCAACCGGCTGCCGCCATCACCGCCCTGGCCGCCTGCCCCTCCCTGGAAGCAGCGGTGCAGTTGCTCGGGATGGCACGCAGCCGGCTCGACGCCGGCCTGACGGGCTTCGAGGTCATGAACCGCTTCTCGCTGGATCTCGTGGCCCGGCATTTCCCTGCCCTGCCGCAACCCTTTGTCCATGCGCCATGGACCGTGCTGCTGGAACAGTCAGACGCGGAAGGCGAAGAGGCGGCCCGAACCCGATTCGAGGGGCTGCTGGGCGCAGCGCTGGACAACGGCTGCGTGGCCGACGCCGTGGTGGCCGAGAGCCTGGCGCAGTCCCGGGCGCTGTGGCACGTGCGCGAATCCATCCCCCTGGCGCAGGCCGAAGAGGGCCTGAACATCAAGCACGACATCAGCGTGCCGGTCTCGGCCATCCCGCGCTTCGTGCAGCAGACCGACGCTGCGCTGCGGGCCCACCTGCCCGGCATTCGGCTGGTGAACTTCGGCCACCTGGGCGACGGCAACCTGCACTACAACGTGCAGGCGCCGGCGGGCGCCGATGCCCAAGCCTTTCTGCGGGAGCAGGAGCCGCGGGTCAACGAGATCGTCTACGACGCAGTGCAGGCCTTCGGCGGGTCGATTTCCGCCGAACATGGCGTGGGTCAACTCAAGCGCGAAGAATTGCAGCACCGAAAGTCTGCCGTGGCGCTGGGCCTGATGCGCCAGATCAAGACCGCGCTGGACCCGCTGGGCCTGATGAACCCGGGAAGGGTGCTGTAGGCCCCTACTGCACCGGGCCCTTCAAGGCCGGCGGGATGGGCAGCGAGAGCACCTCGATGCCCTCCTCGTGCAGCGCATGGCGCTCCTCCAACGAGGCCACGCCCCGTATCCCGCGGGCATCGGTCTCGCCATAGTGGATGCGGCGCGCTTCTTCGGCAAAACGGTTGCCCACGTCGTCGGTGTTCTCGATGGCGTGGCGCACCGCCTGCAGCCACAGCGCCTGCAGGTCTGCGGCCGCGGGTTCGGCCTTGGCAGGCGGCGCCACCGGTTCGCGCGCGCCCGACAGGTTCAGCCGAGGCGCACTGGGCAGGCGCGTGATGACGTGGTCCGCGCACAGTGGACACTCCACCAGGCCGCGCTCGTTCTGGTCCAGAAATTCCTCTTCAGAACCGAACCAGCCCTCGAAGCCGTGCCCGTTGGCACACCGCAGATCCAGCACTTTCATGCGCTGATTATTGATCCGTCAGGAATTGCCTGACGTGACCCAGGACAGCGACCATTCACCCCGGCGCCACTGGCGCAGCCACTGCAGCCCCACCAAGGTCTTGACGTCGGTGAGCTCGCCGGCACGCGCCAGCCGGTCGAGCTCATCTTCGGACATGGCCACCACCTCCAGGAACTCGCCCGGGTCCAGTGCCTGGGCACCGGGCTCCAGGCCGCGGGCAAACCAGATTTCGATGCCCTCGGTGGAGTAGGCTGCGGCGTTGTGGATGCGGCAGGCACGGGCCCATTCGTGCGCGGTATAGCCCGTCTCTTCCCGCAGTTCGCGCCGCGCGCAGTCCCACACAGGCTCGCCGGGGTCTATCTTGCCGGCCGGAAACTCCAGCAGCACCTGGCCCAGCGGGTAGCGAAACTGCCGAACCATCACCACGCGGCCATCGTCCAGCACGGGCACCACCGCCACGGCGCCAGGGTGCACGACGTACTCGCGAGTGGCCGATGTGCCATCCGGCAGGCCCACGGTGTCACGCCTCACCGTCAGGAAACCGCCCTGCAGCAGGGTCTGCTCCTCCTGCAGGGTCTCCCGCAGGCCCTCGTCCGTCTGGCCCATGCAGGGGCTGTCTTGCCGGGTCAGGATGCGAGCGCCTTGACGATGGCGTCGCGGCACAGGCCCAGCAAACCCCCGGAGAAGGGCCCGAGCAACAACACTGCCGCGCCATTGACCGCCAGCAGCGCGCCAATGCCCGCGCCCTGCACGATGGGCGCGGTGTCCGCTGGTTCGTCAAAGTACATCACCTTCACCACGCGCAGGTAATAGAAGGCGCCCACCAGGGAGAACACCACCGCCACCACCGCCAGCACGATGTACAGCGTGACGTTGGTCGTGACCAGCGCCTGGATGATGGCCAGCTTGGCAAAGAAGCCCACCATCGGCGGAATGCCCGCCAGAGAGAACATGAACACCGACATCACACCCGCCAGCCAGGGGCGGCGGCGCGCCAGACCGGCCAGGTCTGACACCTCTTCGCTTTCGAAGCCTTCGCGCGACAGGAACATGATCAAGCCGAAGGTGCCCAAGGTCGTCAGCACATAGGTGACCACGTAGAACATGGCCGAGCTGTACGCGTTGGCTGCCGACAGCGTGTTGCCGCTGACCACGCCAGCGCTCAAGCCCAGCAGCAGAAAGCCCATCTGCGCGATGGTGGAGTAGGCCAGCATCCGCTTGAGATTGGTCTGCGCGATCGCCGCCAGGTTGCCCACCGCCAGCGAGGACACGGCCAACACGATGAACATCTGTTGCCAGTCGACCGCCAGGCCCAGCAAGCCTTCCACCAGCAGGCGGATGGTGATGGCAAAGGCCGCCAGCTTGGGCGCGCCACCGATCATCAAGGTGACGGCCGTGGGGGCCCCGTGGTAGACATCGGGCACCCACATGTGGAAAGGCACGGCCCCCAGCTTGAACGCCAGGCCCGACACCACGAACACCACGCCGAGCACCAGCACCTCGCGGTTGATGCGACCCGCGGCAATCTGCTCGAACACCTTGGGAATCTCCAGCGTGCCCGTGGCGCCGTACAACATGGACAGCCCGTACAGCAGGAAACCGCTGGCCAGTGCCCCGAGCACGAAGTACTTCATCGCCGCCTCGGTGCTGCGCCCATGGTCACGGCGCAAGGCCGTGAGCGCGTACAGCGACAGGCTCATGACTTCCAGGCCCAGGTACACCACCAGGAAGTGGTTGGCCGAGCACATCACGGAGATGCCCAGCAGCACGAACAGCGAGAGGGTGAAGAACTCGCCCTTGAGCATCTCGCGCGAGGCGAGGTACGGCTGCGCGTAGGCCACCGTCACGGCCATGGCCAGACACGCGAAGAAGGCCAGCAGATGCCCCATCGGGTCAGTCACCACCATCCCGTTCATGCCGTACAGCGTGGCGCCCGACTGCGCGTAGAACAGGTGCATGGCACCCACCACCACCATCGTGGCCTGGGTCAGCCAGAAGGTCAGCCGTCGGGCCGGGTCGGTCACCCACAGATCCACCAGCGCCACCAGGCAGGCCATGGCCAGCAGCACGATCTCGGGGTAGACGACGAGCCAGTTCATCGCATTCATGGGAAGGGGCCGCCTCAGGGCAGCTTGCTGAGCGCCACGTGCTTGAGGAGCTCGGTGACGGAGACGTGCATCACGTCGGTAAAGGGCTTGGGATACAGGCCCATGGCCAAGACGGCCACGGCCAGCACCGCCAGCATCGTGAACTCGCGGGCATTCAGATCGTCCAGGGTGCGCACGTTGTCATTGGCCACGTCGCCAAAGTACACGCGCTTGACCATCCACAGCGAGTAGGCAGCGCCGAAGATCAAGGCCGTGGCCGCGGCCGCGGCGACCCAGAAGTTGGCCTTCACAGCCCCCAGGATCACCATCCACTCGCCCACGAAGCCGGCCGTCCCGGGCAAGCCGCAGTTGGCCATGGAGAACAGCACGGCAAAGGCCGCGAACTTGGGCATGGTGTTGGCCACGCCGCCATAGGCGGCAATCTCGCGCGAATGCACCCGGTCGTACAGCACGCCGATGCACAGGAACATGGCCCCCGACACGAAGCCATGGCTGATCATCTGCACCAAGCCGCCGCTCACGCCCAGTTCGTTGAAGATAAAGAAGCCCAGCGTCACGAATCCCATGTGGGCAATCGACGAGTACGCGACCAGCTTCTTCATGTCCTGCTGCACCAGGGCCACCAGTCCGATGTAGACCACCGCAATCAGTGACAAGGCGATCATGAACCAGGCCCACTCGCGGCTGGCGTCAGGCGCAATGGGCATTGAAAAGCGCAGGAGCCCGTAGGCGCCAAGCTTGAGCATGATGGCCGCCAGCACCACGGAGCCGCCGGTCGGCGCCTCCACGTGGGTATCCGGCAGCCAGGTGTGCACCGGCCACATCGGCACCTTGACGGAGAAAGCAGCGAAGAAGGCGAAGAACAGCAGCGTCTGCGCGTCCAGCGGCAGGGGCAGCTTGTGCCAGGCCTGGATGTCGAAACTGCCACCGGACTTGAAGTACAGGTACACCAGGGCCACCAGCATCAGCAGCGACCCCAGCAGCGTGTACAGGAAGAACTTGAAGGCCGCATACACCCGGCGCGGGCCGCCCCACACGCCGATGATGATGTACATCGGGATCAGCGTGGCCTCGAAGAACACGTAGAACAGCAGGCCGTCCAGCGCCGAGAACACGCCGACCACCAGCCCCGACAGGATCAGGAACGCACCCATGTACTGGTTCACGCGCTCGGTGATGACCTCCCAGCCGGCGATGACCACGATGATGGTGATGAAGGCCGTGAGCAGGACGAACCACACCGAGATGCCGTCCACGCCCAGGTGGTAGTGGACGTTGAAACGGTCGATCCACGGCAGCCTCTCGACGAACTGCATCGCGGGTGTGGACAGGTCAAAGCCCGTGGCCAGCGGAATGGTCACGAGGAACGCCGCGATGGAGCCCAAGAGGGCCACCCATCGCACGACCTTCGCGTGCTCGTCACGGCCCGCGGCGAGCAGCAGTGTGCCCACCGCCACCGGCAGCCAGATGGCCACGCTCAGAAGACCCATTGAACTCTCTCCGCCTCTTGCTTCTTGTTCGTTCTACCCGCAGGACTCAACGGCCCAGCATGGTCGACAGGTGCGGCCACAACTTCCAGGTCAGGAACCCGAACACCCCGAGCACCATGGCCAGCGCGTACCAGTACAGCAACCCGGTCTGCACCCGTTTCACCAGGCCCGCCATGGCACCCACCATCCGGGCCGAGCCATTGACCACCGCGCCATCGATGAGCGCCACGTCGCCGCCCTTCCACAAACCGCGGCCCAACAAGCGGGCGCCTGCGGCGAGCACATGCTCGTTGAACCAGTCCATGTAGTACTTGTTCTCCAGCACGCGCACCACTGGCGAGAGCGCACGACCGATGGCCGCGGGAATGGACGGTTGCTTCAGGTAGAACCACCACGCCACCACCACGCCGGCCAGGGCCAGCCAGAACGGCAGCGTCTGCAGGCCGTGTACCGCCATGGCGGCAGCACCATGGAATTGCGCGGAAAGCTCCTTCATCGCCCCATGGCGTTCGGCATCGACGACGATGGCGTCCTTGAAGAAGTCGCCGAACAGCAGCGGCTGGATGGTCAGGTAACCGATGACCACGGAGGGGATGGCCAGCAACAGCAGCGGCACGGTCACCACCCAGGGGCTCTCATGCGGCTCGTGGTGCTCGCCATGGTGCCCGTGGTCATCTGCGGGTGGGAAAGGCTTGTGATGGAACCTCTCGGGGCCATGAAAGACAAGGAAATACATGCGGAAGGAATAGAAGGCCGTGACGAACACGCCCGCCACCACCGCGAAGGCGGCAAAGCCCGCACCCGGCAGACGGCTGGCCTCCACCGCCAGGATGATGCTGTCCTTCGAGTAAAAGCCCGAGAACAGCGGCGTGCCGATCAGTGCCAGCGAGCCTAGCAGCGCGGTGATCCAGGTCAGCGGCATGTGCTTGCGCAGCCCGCCCATGTTGCGGATGTCCTGGTCATGGTGCATGCCCATGATGACCGAACCCGCACCCAGGAACAGCAAGGCCTTGAAGAAGGCGTGCGTCATCAGGTGGAACACCGCCACTGAGTAAGCCGAAGCCCCCAGGGCCACGGTCATGTAGCCCAGCTGGCTCAGCGTGGAGTACGCCACCACGCGCTTGATGTCGTTCTGGATGATGCCCAGGAACCCCATGAACAGCGCCGTGATGGCACCGATGACCAGCACGAAGTTCAGCGCCGTGTCGCTCAGCTCGAACAGCGGCGACATGCGCGCCACCATGAAGATGCCGGCGGTCACCATCGTGGCGGCGTGGATCAGGGCCGAGATCGGGGTGGGGCCTTCCATGGAGTCGGGCAGCCAGACGTGCAGCGGGAACTGCGCGCTCTTGCCCATGGCACCGATGAACAGGCAGATGCAGATCACGGTGATGAGCATCCAATCCGAACCAGGGAAGCTCATCTTCGCCAGTTCGCCTGATTTGGCGAAGGCTTCTCCATAGTTCAGCGTGCCGGCATAGGCCGCGATCAGGCCGATGCCCAGGATGAAGCCAAAGTCACCGACCCGGTTGACCAGGAAGGCCTTCATGTTGGCGAACACCGCCGTGGGCTTCTTGAACCAGAAGCCGATGAGCAGATAACTCACCAGACCCACCGCCTCCCAGCCGAAGAACAGCTGCAGGAAGTTGTTGCTCATGACCAGCATGAGCATCGAGAAGGTGAACAGCGAGATGTACGAGAAGAACCGCTGGTAGCCGGGGTCCTCGTGCATGTAGCCGATGGTGTACACGTGGACCATCAGCGACACGAAGGTCACCACGCACATCATCATGGCGGTGAGGCCATCGACGAGGAAGCCCACCTCCATCTTCAGCCCGCCCAGCACCATCCACTCGTAGAGGGTGGCGTTGAAGCGGGCACCGCCCAACACGTCGATCAGCACCGACACCGAGCCGATGAAGGAGACCAGCACGCCCAGGATGGTGACCACGTGCGCGCCGCGGCGACCGACAACCTTGCCGAACAGGCCTGAGACGATGGCACCGACCAGGGGCGCCAGGGCGATGGTCAGCAGAAGATTCTGGGACAGGGAAGCAGACATGCAGGTTCCTCAGCCCTTCAGGGTGTCGAGCTGATCCACGGCGATCGTGGCGCGGTTGCGGAACAACACGACCAGGATGGCCAGACCGATGGCCGACTCCGCCGCGGCCACCGTCAGGATGAAGAAGACGAAGACCTGACCACCCATGCGGTCGGCCTCCATCGGCAGGTAATGGGAGAAGGCCACGAAATTCATGTTCACCGCGAGCAGCATCAGTTCGATGGCCATCAGCAACACGATGAGGTTGCGACGGTTCAAGAAGATGCCGATCACGGACAAGGCGAACAGGATGCCGCCCAGCGTCAGGAAATGGCCGAGCGAAAGCACACCCAGACTCATGGCTGGCCCTCCCCGTTCTTCGGTACGGCCGGCGCCTGCACCACCGGGTCCATCTTGATGATGCGCACCCGGTCCGCCTTTCGGGCCTTGACCTGCTCACCCGGATCCAGATACTTGCTGTCCTTGCGCCGACGCAGCGTCAACGCGATGGCCGCGATGATGGCCACCAGCAACAGCACCGCCGCAATCTGCAGCGGGTACACATACTTCGTGTAGATCTCGATGCCCAGCATCCGGGTGTTGCCCAGCTTGGCGAGTTCGGGATCCACGGGCGCCTGGGTCACGGCAAACCCAGGCAGCAGCACCAAAGCCAGTTCCAGCGCGATCACCGCGCCCACCAGTCCGGCCAGCGGAAAGTGTTTCCAGAACCCCTCGCGGAAGCTGTCGGTGTTGATGTCCAGCATCATCACGACGAACAGGAAGAGCACCATCACCGCACCCACGTAGACGAGCACGAGCGTGATGGCCAGGAACTCGGCGCTCAGCAGCATCCAGATGCAACTGGCGCTGAAGAAGGCCAGCACCAGGAACAGCGCTGCGTGTACCGTGCTGCGGGCCGTGATGACACGGAACGACGCCAGCAGAAGCACGGCCGAGAAGACGTAGAACAGGGCGGTGGTGTTGTTCATCGTGATGGACGCCATCATGTGCCGGGCCGCAAGCCCGACATCGGAGGGTCAGCGGTAGCGGGCGTCAGCCTCCCGGTTGGCAGCGATTTCCTTCTCGTACCGGTCACCCACGGCCAACAGCATGTCCTTGGTGAAGTACAGGTCGCCACGCTTTTCACCGTGGTATTCGAAGTGGTGGGTCTCGACGATGGAGTCCACCGGGCAGCTCTCTTCGCAAAAGCCGCAGAAGATGCACTTGGTGAGGTCGATGTCGTAGCGCTTGGTGCGCCGACTGCCGTCGTCCCGCACCTCGGACTCGATGGTGATGGCCATGGCCGGGCACACGGCCTCACACAACTTGCAGGCGATGCAGCGTTCCTCGCCGTTTTCGTACCTGCGCAGTGCATGCAGGCCGCGGAAGCGCGGCGACTGCGGCGTCTTCTCCTCGGGGAACTGCACCGTGATCGTGCGCGAAAGGAAATGCCGGCCGGTCAGGGCCAGGCCCTTGAACAGCTCGGTGAGCATGAAGCTCTGCAGAACGTCTTTCACCGCCATGATGGTTGGGGCTCGAGGCTCATTTCCAGATGTTGAAGGGAGACTGGATCCACAGACCGACCACGACCAACCACACCAGGGTGACCGGGATGAAGATCTTCCAGCCCAGACGCATGATCTGGTCGTAGCGGAAGCGCGGGAAGCTTGCGCGCACCCACAGGAACATGGTGGCCACCGCGAAAACCTTCAGGCCCAGCCAGATCCAGCCGGGAATGAAGTCCAGCGCGTCCACGGGCGGCAACCATCCGCCCAGGAACATCAGCACGCACAACATGGACACGAGGATCATGTTGGCGTATTCGGCCAGGAAGAACATCGCGAACGACATGCCCGAGTACTCGATCATGTGGCCGGCCACGATCTCGGATTCGCCCTCCACCACGTCAAACGGGTGGCGGTTGGTCTCGGCCAGGCCGGAGATGAAGTACACGACGAACACCGGCAGCAGGGGCAGCCAGTTCCACGACAGGAAGCCCAGGCCCATGTCAGCGAACGTCCCCTTGCCTTGCGACATGACGATGTCGCTCAGGTTCATGCTGGCCGACACCATCAGCACCACCACCAGCGCAAAGCCCATGGCGATCTCGTAGGAGACCATCTGCGCCGAGGCGCGCAAGGCCCCCAGGAAGGCGTACTTGGAGTTGGACGCCCAGCCGGCAATGATCACGCCATACACCTCCAGCGAGGTGATGGCCATCAGGAACAGCAGGCCCGCATTGACGTTGGCCAGCGCAACTTCAGGCCCGAAGGGGATGACCGCCCAGGCCGCCAGGGCCGGCATGATGGTCATGATGGGGCCGAGAAAGAACAGGCCCTTGTGCGCGGCCGTCGGGCGGATGATCTCCTTGAAGATCAGCTTGACGGCGTCTGCTATTGGCGTCAGCAGGCCGTACGGCCCGACACGGTTCGGGCCCGGACGCACCTGGCTCCAACCGATGGCCTTGCGCTCCCAGAGCGTGAGGTAGGCCACGCAGCCCAGCAAGGGCAGCAACACCGCCACGATCTTGATCAGGCTCCACACCACAAGCCACAACGTGGGCCCCAGCAGGGCCGCACCGGAGGCGTTCAGCTGCTCGATCATGCGGCGACTCCGCTTTCCTGCGCCGGCGTGCCCACGGCGCTCGTCACGACACGCTCCACGCTCAAGGTGCCCGACATGGGGCCCAGGCCGGCCATATCGGCATGGCCGGCGGGTACACGCACGACACCTTCGGCCAGCGTAGTCTCCAAGCGCGCGGGCAACACGACCGACCCGGCTCCTTGAGACACTCGCACACGCTCACCCGCCTTCAGCCCCAGAGCCGCCCAGAGCCCGGGCGCCAAGCCTGCCTGAGGCGCCAGAGCGTCCGTGGTGAGTTGCAGCGATTCGGCACGCCGCACCAGCGCATCGGTGGCGTAAATCGGCACGTCGGCCAGTCGCTGCAGCCCCTGAGGAACAGCACCGGCCTGCGCTTGGACCATCGCGTCATTGGACAGCCGGGCCGCCAGCGCAGCCTCGTCGCCCAGTGCTTCCTGGCGCACCTGCTCGGTGGTCTCGAAGTCGAACCCGGACAAGCCCAGCAAGTTCCCGAGAACCCGCAACACTTTCCAGGCCGGGCGCGTGTCGCCCAGCGGCTTGACCACGCCGTGGAAACCCTGCACACGGCCTTCGGCGTTGACGAAGGTGCCCGAGGTTTCGCTGAACGGCGCGATCGGAAGCAGGACGTCCGCGCCCTCCACCGCCGCATCCTTGAAGCTGGTGAAAGCCACCACCATGTCAGCCTGTTGCAGCGCTGCATGGGCAGCGGCCGGGTCGGCCAGGTCGAGCACGGGCTCGACATTCAGCAATAGCAGGGCCTTGCGCGGCTGGGCCAGCATGCCGGCGACGTCCAGTCCGCCCGCCCCCGGCACCGCGTCCACCAGCTGAGCACCCACGCTGTTGGCCGCTTCGCCCATCATGCCCACCGAAGCCTGGGTCTGCGTACCGATCCAGCGCGCCAGCGCAAGCAATTCGGCCGCCTGGGGGTGCTGCACGGCAGCGTTGCCCAACAGCACAGCCTTGCGCTCACCAGACAGCAGCGTCGCAGCGGCTGAACGCGCAGCTTCCGTGACCGTGCCCGCCATGGGCGCCTGGGCACCCGTAGACTCCGCCACCGCGCAGGCGATGTCTGCGAGCGATTGCACCCAGCCCGCGGGCGCAGCGGTCAGGCGCTGGGCCACCGGCATCAGCCAATCATCATGCACCGCGTGCAGGCTGAGGACCTTGGCGCCCCGTCGTGCCGCCTGCCGCAGGCGCTGCGCGAACAGCGGATGGTCCTTGCGCAGGAAGGATCCGATCACGAGCACACGCTGCAGGTCGGACAGCGAGGCGATCGAGGTGCCCAGCCAGCGCGCGCTGCCCGGGGCGGCGCCGTCACGGCGGAAGTCGGCATGACGCAGGCGGTGGTCGATGTTCTGGGAGCCCAGGCCCCGCACCAGCTTGGCGAGCAGGTGCAACTCCTCCACCGTCGAGTGCGGCGACCCGAGTCCGCCCACGGCAGACGCGCCATGGTCGGCCACGATCTGCTTGAGGCCCCCAGCCACGTACTCCAGCGCGGTCGTCCAGTCGGTGCTGACCCACTGTCCGCCCTGCTTGATCATGGGCTGGGTCAGTCGCTGCGGGCTGTTCAGCGCCTCGTAGCTGAAGCGGTCGCGGTCGGCAATCCAGCACTCGTTGACGCCCTCGTTCTCCAAGGGCACCACGCGCATCACCTGGTTCGCCTTGACCTGCACGATCAGGTTCGCGCCAGTGGAATCGTGCGGGCTCACGCTCTTGCGGCGCGACAACTCCCAGGTCCGGGCGCTGTAGCGGAAGGGCTTGCTGGTCAACGCACCCACGGGGCAGATGTCGATCATGTTGCCCGAGAGTTCGGAATCGACCGTGCGCCCGACGAAGGTGGTGATCTCGGAGTGCTCGCCGCGATGGGCCATGCCCAGTTCCATCACCCCGGCCACCTCCTGGCCGAAGCGCACGCATCGCGTGCAATGGATGCACCGGCTCATCTCCTCCATGGAGATCAGCGGTCCCACGCTCTTGTGGAAGACCACGCGCTTTTCTTCCTGGTAGCGCGAAGCAGAGCCGCCGTAGCCGACCGCCAGATCCTGCAACTGGCACTCTCCGCCCTGGTCACAGATGGGGCAGTCCAGCGGGTGGTTGATGAGGAGGAACTCCATCACCGACTTCTGCGCCTTGACCGCCTTGTCGCTCTTGGTGCGCACGATCATGCCGTTGGTGACCGGCGTGGCACAGGCCGGCATGGGCTTGGGCGCCTTTTCCACGTCCACCAGGCACATGCGGCAGTTGGCCGCAATGCTGAGCTTCTTGTGATAGCAGAAGTGCGGGATGTAGGTGCCTGCCGCGTCGGCTGCATGCATGACCATGCTGCCTTCGGGCACGCTGACCTTCTTGCCGTCGAGTTCGAGTTCGATCATGGCGGGGTGTCTCGTCCGTCAGGCAGGCTGCGGGACCTTGCAGGTCTTGTGTTCGATGTGCCAGGCGAACTCATCGCGGAAGTGCTTGAGCATGCCTTGCACCGGCATGGCGGCCGCGTCGCCCAGCGCGCAGATGGTGCGGCCCTTGATGTTGTCCGCCACCGAATCCAGCAGGTCCAGGTCGTCAGGGCGGCCCTTGCCGTGCTCGATGCGGTCGACCATGCGCCACAGCCAGCCGGTGCCTTCGCGGCACGGCGTGCACTGGCCGCAGCTTTCGTGCTGGTAGAAGTAACTCAGGCGCAGCAGGCTCTTGACCATGCAGCGCGTCTCGTCCATCACGATGACGGCACCCGAGCCCAGCATGGAGCCGGCCTTGGCGATGGCGTCGTAGTCCATCGTGATGTCCATCATGATGGGGGCAGGCAGCACCGGGGCCGACGAGCCTCCCGGAATGACCGCCTTCAGGGCCCGGCCACCCTTGACCCCGCCGGCCAACTCCAAAAGCTTGGAGAACGGCGTGCCCAGCGGAATCTCGAAGTTGCCCGGCTTCTCCACATCGCCCACCACCGAGAAGATCTTGGTGCCGCCGTTGTTGGGCTTGCCGCACTCGAGATAGGCCTGCCCGCCCTGGTTGATGATCCAGGGCACCGCGGCGAAGGTCTCGGTGTTGTTGATGGTCGTGGGCTTGCCGTACAGGCCGAAGCTCGCCGGGAACGGGGGCTTGAAGCGCGGTTGGCCCTTCTTGCCTTCCAGCGACTCCAGCAGCGCCGTTTCCTCGCCGCAGATGTAGGCCCCGAACCCGTGGTACGCATGCAGCTGGAAGCTGTGGGCGGACCCGAGGATCTTGTCGCCCAGGAAGCCTGCCGCGCGAGCCTCTTCAAGCGCCTGCTCGAAACGCTCGTACACCTCGAAGATCTCACCATGGATGTAGTTGTAGCCCACGGCAATGCCCATGGCGTAAGCCGCGATGGTCATGCCTTCGATGACGATGTGGGGGTTGTAGGCCAGGATGTCGCGGTCCTTGCAGGTGCCGGGCTCGCCTTCATCGGAGTTGCACACGAGGTACTTGGCGCCCGGAAACTGGCGCGGCATGAAGCTCCACTTCAGGCCGGTCGGGAAACCCGCACCACCGCGGCCGCGCAACGCGGAGGCCTTGACCTCGGCAATGACCTGGTCGGGCGTCATGCCAGGGCCGCCATCGGCGCCCAGGATCTTCTTCAGCGCGGCATAGCCGCCGCGGGCCACGTAATCCTGCAGACGCCAGTTGGCGCCATTCAGCCCGGCGTAGATCTGCGGGTTGATGTGGCGCCCATGGAAACAGGTTTCAGTGCCTGCGGCCTGGAAGCGCGAGAGGAACGACAGGTCACGCATTTGGTTCACCCTTGCCCCTTCAAGGTCTCGACCAGATCATCCAGCCGCTCATGGCTCATGAAGCTCAGCATCTTGCGGTCGTTCACCAGCATGACCGGTGCATCGGCACAGGCGCCCAGGCATTCGCTGGGCTGCACGGTGAAAGCGCCATCGGCGGTGGTGCCATAGGGCTGCACACCCAGCTTGTGACACAGATGGTCCAGCGCCTTGTCCCCGCCACGCAACTGGCAAGGCAGGTTGGTGCAGACGTTGAGCTTGAACGCGCCCACCGGTTGCTGGTTGTACATGTTGTAGAAGGTGGTGACCTCGTGCACGGCGATGGGCGGCATGCCCAGGTGTGCGGCGATCGCCTCCTCCGCTTCCGCCGACACATAGCCCTGCTCCTGCTGCACGATGGACAGGCAGGCCATCACCGCCGACTGGCGCTGGTCAGCCGGGTACTTGGCCACTTCGCGGTCGAACCGCGCAAGGGTGGATTCAGACAGTTGCATCATCGATCGATCTCGCCGAACACGATGTCCATCGTGCCGATCACGGCCACCGCATCGGCAATCATGTGGCCCCGGCTCATCTCGTCCAGCGCCGCCAGGTGGGAGAAGCCCGGCGGGCGGATCTTCAGACGGTAGGGCTTGTTGGCACCATCGCTCACGATGTAGATGCCAAACTCCCCCTTGGGGTGCTCTACCGCGGCATACGCCTCGCCCTCGGGCACATGGAAGCCCTCGGTGAAGAGCTTGAAGTGATGGATCAGCTCCTCCATGCTCGACTTCATGTCCAACCGCGAAGGGGGTGCCACCTTGTGGTTGTCGGTGATGACCGGGCCGGGGTTCTGGCGCAACCACTGCACGCATTGCTGGATGATGCGGTTGGCCTGGCGCATCTCTTCGATGCGCACCAGGTAGCGGTCGTAGGTGTCGCCGTTCACGCCGATCGGGATGTCGAAATCCATGCGGTCGTACACGTCATAGGGCTGCTTCTTGCGCAGATCCCAAGCAATGCCCGAGCCGCGCAGCATCGGGCCCGTGAAGCCGAGGTTCAGCGCCCGCTCTGGCGACACGACACCGATGCCCACCGTGCGCTGCTTCCAGATGCGGTTGTCGGTCAGCAGCGTCTCGTAATCGTCGACGTTCTTCGGGAACCGATCGCAGAAGTCTTCAATGAAGTCCAGCAGTGAGCCCTGCCGGTTCTCGTTCAAGGCCTTGATGGCGCGCTCGTTCTTGATGCGGCTGACCTTGTACTGCGGCATGGTGTCAGGCAGATCCCGGTACACACCACCCGGACGGAAGTAGGCCGCGTGCATGCGCGCGCCCGACACCGCCTCGTACATGTCGAAGATGTCCTCGCGTTCGCGGAAGCAGTAGATGAGGATGTTCATCGCGCCGCAATCCAGGCCATGACAACCCAGCCACAGCAGGTGATTCAGCACGCGGGTGAGTTCGGCGAACATCACGCGGATGTACTGCGCGCGCTCGGGCACCTCAACACCCAGCAACTTCTCGATGGCCAGGCAATAGGCGTGCTCGTTGGCCATCATGGACACGTAATCCAGACGGTCCATGTAGGGCAAGGCCTGGATGTAGGTCTTGCTCTCGGCCAGCTTCTCCGTAGCACGGTGCAGCAAGCCGATGTGCGGATCAGCGCGCTGGATCACCTCGCCATCCAGCTCCAGCACCAGCCGCAGCACACCGTGCGCCGCCGGATGCTGGGGACCGAAATTCAGCGTGTAGTTCTTGATCTCAGCCATGTCAGTGCAAGCCGCCGTACTGGTCTTCACGCACCACTCGCGGCGTGTTCTCTCGGGGCTCGATGGTCACCGGTTGGTAAATGACGCGACGGGTTTCGGGGTCGTAGCGCATCTCGACATGGCCGGACACCGGAAAGTCCTTGCGCATCGGGTGCCCGATGAAGCCGTAGTCCGTCAAGATGCGGCGCAGGTCTTCATGACCCTCGAACACGATGCCGTACAGATCGAAGGCCTCGCGCTCGAACCAGTTCGCAGCGTTCCAGATGGGGGTGACAGACGCGACAGCGGGCATGTCATCGTCTACTGCAAACACCTTCAGGCGCAGGCGCCAGTTGTGCTTGACGCTCAGCAGGTGCGACACCACGCAAAACCGCAACCCTTCCCAGGGCCGGTTGCGGTAATCCGAGTAGTCCAGACCGCACAGGTCGATCAACTGCTCGAAGTGAAGCGAGTCGTCATCGCGAAGCCTCAGCGCCACCTGCGGGTAATCGGCGGCGCGGACGGTCAAGGTGAGCTCGCCGCGCTCCAGCTTGAGTTCGCGAACGGCTTCGCCAAAGGCCTGTTCGACGGCCGCCTTCAAGGTCTGTACAGATGCCGTCATGTCAGCGGGCAATCGTGTTCTCGCGCCGGATCTTGGACTGCAGTTGCAAGATGCCGTACAGCAAGGCCTCGGCCGTGGGCGGACAACCGGGCACGTACACATCCACCGGCACGATGCGGTCACATCCGCGCACGACCGAGTAGCTGTAGTGGTAGTAGCCGCCGCCGTTGGCGCACGAGCCCATGCTCAGCACCCAGCGCGGTTCGGCCATCTGGTCATAGACCTTGCGCAGGGCCGGCGCCATCTTGTTGCACAGCGTCCCGGCCACGATCATGAGATCGCTCTGCCGCGGACTGGGGCGGAACAACATGCCGAAGCGGTCGATGTCGTAGCGCGCCGCACCGGCGTGCATCATCTCCACTGCGCAGCAGGCCAGACCAAAGGTCATGGGCCACAACGAACCGGTCTTGGACCAGTTGATCAGCTTGTCCACCGAGGTGGTGACAAAGCCTTCCTTGAGGACGCCTTCGATACCCATTCGTGTGCTTTCCGGTCACTCCCAGTCGAGAGCGCCCTTCTTCCATTCGTAGACGAAGCCGACCACCAGGATCCCGAGGAAAAGCATCATGGCCCAGAAACCTGACGCTCCGATGTCGTGCAAGGACACCGCCCAGGGAAACAGGAAGGCAATCTCGAGATCGAAAAGGATGAACAGGATGGCCACGAGGTAGTAGCGGACGTCGAACTTCATTCGAGCGTCCTCGAAGGCCTCGAAGCCACACTCGTAGGGGCTGTTCTTTGCGGCGTCCGGGCGCTGGGGGCCGAAGATGAATCCGATGACCTGGGGCACGATGCCCACCGCCACCCCCACCAGGATGAAGAGAATGACCGGTAGGTACTCTTGCAGGTTCATCTCAATGGCCGTTCATGCAGGCGTCTGGATTCCGGACGTGACGAACGGAGGCAGAGACCCATTGGCCAAACACAACGGGCAACTGCTTTTCCCTCCCTGCCACAAGCCGCAGGGCTTGCCCCCGACTCCGGATCTCCACCGGGGACACTCGTTCAGATGTTCTTTTGGTGCCGACGGCGAGACTCGAACTCGCACAGCTTTCGCCACTACCCCCTCAAGATAGCGTGTCTACCAATTTCACCACGTCGGCATGACGTCAAACTGAATTCACACTGCCTGGAGAGCTTGAAGAATCACCCTCCAGACAGCCTCAAATTCTAATGGGAAACCTCGGGATTCCCAGGGAAAAACGCAGTGGAACAGCAGGTCACTTGCTGCCGCTGGCGGCGGCCGGCGCAGGGATCGCCGACGGTTGAGCAGGCACAGCCGCTGGTGCTGGAACAGCTCCGGGAATCACGCCCACCGGCAGCCCCGGAGCAGCGCCAGAAGCCGCAGCCCCGGGCCGATCCAGAACGCTGGTGCCGGCCCCCGCCTTGGAAGAGGCCTGGTTCGACACCAGCGCCAGCAGCAAGGTGCTGACGAAGAAGACGGTGGCACAAGCCGCCGTGGAGCGGGACAGGAAGTTGGCGCTTCCCGTGGCGCCAAACAGGCTGCCCGAGGAGCCGCTGCCAAAGGAGGCGCCCATGTCGGCTCCCTTGCCGTGCTGCACCAGCACCAGGCCGATCATGACCAGGGCCGAAAGAATCTGCACCGCAAGAAGAAGGGTCGTCCAGATCTGCATGGTGAGGTTGTTTCCGAGAAAAGGTGTGTCAGAGGAAAGCCGGCGCCGTCATTGAGCCGCGGCTCTGCAGATGGCCACAAAGTCCGCCGCCTTCAAGGAGGCGCCGCCGATGAGTCCGCCATCAATGTCGGGCTGGGAGAACAGCGCCAGCGCGTTGTCGGGCTTGACGCTGCCGCCGTAGAGGATCTTCATCACATCGGCATGCGGCGCGGCAGCGCGCAGCTGGGCTCGCAACAGGGCGTGCACGGCTTGAGCCTGCTCGGGCGAGGCCGACAGCCCGGTGCCGATGGCCCAGACCGGCTCGTAGGCCACCACCATCTCACCCGCACAGTGAGCAAGCGTGTGGATCACGGCAGACAACTGACGCTTGACGACCGCTTCGGTCTGACCCGCCTCGCGCTGCGCCAGCGTCTCACCGACGCAGACGATGGGGGTCACGCCGCGCCCCAGTGCCGCCTTGGCCTTGTCAGCGACCAACTGGTCGCTCTCGGCATGCATCGCGCGACGCTCGGAGTGGCCCACGATCGCATACCGGCAACCCAGCTCGGCGAGCATGACTGCCGACACCTCGCCGGTGTAGGCACCCTGCTCGTGCGCGGAGCAGTCCTGTGCGCCCCAGCGGACATCGCTTCCGACCAACGTCGCCGCGGTCTCGGAGAGATAGGGGAAAGGCACGCAAACGGCCACTTCGCAACCGACAGGCCGCGCCTGAAGAATGCCGTCCAGCAGGGCCGCGTTGGCGGGCCGGCTGCCATGCATCTTCCAGTTGCCGACGACAAGGCGACGTCTGTTCATGTCTTCAGCTCCACCGCAGCACGATCTTGCCCACGTGAGTGCTGGACTCCATGAGGGCGTGGGCCTGCGCGGCGTCCGCAGCGTCGAAAACCCGGTGAATGACCGGCTGCACAGCACCCTGCTCGATCAAAGGCCACACCCGCTGCCGCAGGGCCTGGGCAAGCCGTGTCTTGTAGGCGATGCTGCGAGGGCGCAGGGTGGATCCGGTCAGGGCAATGCGCTTTCGCAGCAGCAGGCTGGCGTCGATCTGACTGGCCGCCCCTCCCTGTACCGCGATCACTGCGATCCGTCCATCATCGGCGACGCACTGCAGTTCGCGGCCGATGTAGTCGCCCGCCACCATGTCGAGGACGACGTCGGCGCCGCGGCCCTGGGTCAGCGCCTTCACTTCAGCCACGAAATCTTGCGTGCGGTAGTTGATGGCGTGGTCTGCGCCCAGCGCCAGACAGGCGGCGCACTTGTCGTCGGAACCGGCGGTGACGATGACAGGTGAGCCCAGCGCCTTGGCCAAGGCCAGGGCCGTCACACCAATGCCGCTGGAGCCGCCCTGCACCAGCAAGGTCTCGCCCGGCTGCAGCCGGGCGATCTCGAAGACGTTCTGCCAGACCGTGAAGAAGGTTTCCGGCAGGGCCGCAGCCTCCACATCACTGAGCTTCGAGGGCGACGGCAGGCACTGGCCGATCGGCGCCACGCAAAACTGGGCGTAACCACCCCCGGCCACCAGGGCACACACCCGATCGCCCAAAGCCCAGCCGGCTGCCGCGAGCTCTGCCGGATCGCCGCCGGCCACCACGCCTGCCACCTCCAGGCCCGGAAGATCAGACACGCCCGGCGGCATGGGGTACAGACCCTTGCGTTGCAGCACGTCCGGGCGGTTCACACCGCTGGCGGCCACCGCAATCAGCATCTCCCCAGCGGCAGGCACGGGCGCGCCGCGCTCACAGGGCACCAGCACTTCCGGCCCGCCAGGTTGAACGATTTCGATGGCCTTCATGAATCTCATCTCAGTGCAGAAAGCAGCAGGTACCGCGGGTGGGTATGCCACCCGCGGCAACCACCCAGGTCAATCCGCCTTGGGTTCGGCATCCGATCGGCTCGGTGCCGCAGCGTCAGCCGCCTGGCCACCCTCTGCCGCTTGTCCTTCGCGAGGCTCGCGTGCCTCTCGGGGCTCACGGCGAGGCCGGTCGCCCCGGTCTCCCCGATCGCCACGGTCACGGCGAGGACCACGGTCCCCACGATCACCCCGATCGCCGTATTCACGGCGCGGGCGCTCCTCTTCCACGTACCCCTCAGGACGCTCGAGCAGGGCCTTCATCGACAACTTGATGCGGCCCTTCTCGTCGGTCTCCAGCACCTTGACCTTGACGATCTGGCCTTCGGTCAGGTAGTCGCCGATGTTCTCCACACGCTCGAAGGCGATCTGGCTGATGTGCAGCAGGCCGTCCTTGCCGGGCAGGATGTTGACCAGGGCACCAAAGTCCAGCAGCTTGGTCACCGGGCCCTCGTAGACCTTGCCGATCTCGGCCTCGGCCGTGATCTCGGTGATGCGCTTCTTGGCGAACTCGGCCTTGTCGGCGTCGGTGGAGGCGATGGTGATCGTGCCGTCTTCACCGATGTCGATGGTGCACCCGGTCTCCTCGGTCAGAGCGCGGATGGTGGCGCCCCCCTTGCCGATGATGTCGCGGATCTTCTCCGGATTGATCTTCATCGTGTACAGGCGCGGTGCGAACTCGCTCACCTCGGCCTTGGCCTCGCCCATGGCCTCGACCATCTTGCCCAGGATGTGCAAGCGGGCTTCCTTGGCCTGCGCCAGAGCCACCTGCATGATCTCCTTGGTGATGCCCTGGATCTTGATGTCCATCTGCAGCGCGGTGATGCCCTGCGTGGTGCCGGCCACCTTGAAGTCCATGTCGCCGAGATGGTCCTCGTCGCCCAGGATGTCGGTCAGCACCGCAAAACGGTTGGCATCCTTGATCAGGCCCATGGCGATACCGGCCACGTGCGCCTTCATGGGCACACCGGCGTCCATCAGCGCCAGGCAGCCGCCGCAGACGGAAGCCATGGAGGAGGAGCCGTTGCTTTCCGTGATCTCGCTGACCACGCGCAGCGTGTAGGGGAACTCTTCACGCGACGGCAGCGCGGCCACCAGTGCCCGCTTGGCCAGGCGGCCGTGGCCGATCTCACGCCGCTTGGGGCTGCCCACGCGGCCTGTCTCGCCGGTGGCGAACGGGGGCATGTTGTAGTGCAGCATGAAGCGGTCTTCGAAATCGCCGGCCAGCGCGTCGATGCGCTGCGCGTCACGTTCGGTGCCCAGCGTGGCCACGGCCAGGGCCTGGGTCTCGCCGCGGGTGAACAAGGCCGAACCGTGCGTGCGGGGCAGCACGGAAGAGCGGATCTCGATGGGGCGCACCGTGCGCGTGTCGCGGCCGTCGATACGCGGCTCGCCAGCCAGGATCTGGCTGCGCACGATGCGGGCCTCGATCTCGAACAGCAGCGCTTCGACCTTGACATCGTCCACCGTGGAGCCGTCCGCCTTCAAGGCGGCCTTGGCGGCGGCGTAGGCTTCGCGGCAAGCCTGGGTACGGGCCTGCTTGCTGCGGATCTGGTAGGCCGCGCGCAGCGGGCCTTCGGCCAATTCGTTCAGCTTGGCGATGAAGGCTTCGTCCTTGACCGGCGGGGTCCAGGTCCCGGCGGCCAGCCACTCGGGCTTGCCGGCCTCACGCACCAACTCGTGGATGGCATCGATGGCGGCCTTGCTCTGGTCGTGGCCGTACACCACGGCGCCCAGCATGATCTCCTCGCTGAGCTGGTTGGCCTCGGACTCCACCATCAGGACGGCAGCCTCGGTACCGGCCACAACCAGGTCGAGCTGGCTGTCAGCCAGTTGCGCCTTGCCAGGGTTCAGCACATATTCGCCGTTGACATAGCCCACGCGGGCTGCACCGATGGGGCCGTTGAAAGGAATGCCGCTGATCGACAGCGCGGCGCTGGAGGCGATGAGCGCGGCGATATCGGCCTGCACCTCGGGGTTCAAGCTGACGACGTGCACCACCACCTGCACTTCGTTGAAGAAACCATCCGGAAACAGCGGGCGGATCGGGCGGTCGATCAGGCGGCTGGTCAGGGTCTCCAACTCGCTGGGACGACCCTCACGCTTGAAGAAGCTGCCGGGGATCTTGCCGGCGGCGTAGGTCTTCTCCAGGTAATCCACGGTCAGGGGAAAGAAGTCCTGCCCCGGCTTGGCGTTCTTGGCGGCCACCACGGTGGCCAGCACCACGGTGCCTTCGATGTTGACGAGGACGGCGCCGCCGGCCTGGCGAGCGATCTCGCCCGTTTCCATCGTGACCTGATGATGGCCCCATTGGAAGGTCTTGCTGACCTTGTTGAACATGCTCATGTCTGTCTCCACAAAAAGGCGCGATGAATCCCCGCGCCTGCGGGATGGAGCCGCTTGAGCCTTGGCAACAATGCCATTCCAGCGCGACTGGCAGATTCATCCATGAATCAGCCGCCCTGGAATGACACAGCAGTTGCCCGCGACCCGGACGTCTCCGTGGGCGCCGGCTTCCTGCCTTGCGGGCGGGAGGCCGGCACTCCAATGGATTTACTTGCGCAGGCCCAGCTTCTGGATCAACGCCGTGTAGCGGTCGGCGTCACGATCCTTCAGGTAGGCCAGCAAACTCTTGCGCTGGTTGACCATCTTCAACAGGCCGCGGCGGCCGTGGTGGTCCTTCAAGTGCGTCTTGAAGTGGGGGGTCAGTTCGTTGATGCGTGCCGTCAGCAGCGCTACTTGAACTTCGGGGGAGCCGGTGTCGGCCGTGCCGCGCGCGTGCGCCTTGATGACATCGGCCTTCTGTGTGGTGTTCATCGTCATGACGATTTCCTTGTGGGTGTGGAAACCGCCGACGCAGCAAGGACGAGCGCGTCCAGCCGTGAAGCGGTTTCCGGTGCCTTGGCAGGCGTTCTGACTTGCGAACGCAGGTGAAACCGACCCGCGCCGTGCTGCTTGAATCTGCGCGCTGCTGAACAAGCCAACGCTACCGATCACACCGGATTCTAGCGCAGCACCGACGCAGCCGCCGCGCCTGGCAGCCCAGCCTCCACGGCCTGCCGCATGCGCACCAGGCCCTGCTCCAGACGCTGCAGTTCGCGAGAGGCGAAGCACCAGCGCAACCAGCCCTGCCCTTCGTCCCCGAAGGCCGAACCCGGCGCAAGCCCCAGACCGTGATGCACCACCAGGTGCTTGGCGTAGGTCAGGGAATCACCAACACCCGCCACGCGAAAGAAGGCGTACATCCCCCCAGGCGGCGCGTGCACCTCGATGCCCGGCAGCCGCGCGAGGGCGCCAATCAGCAGGTCACGGCAATCCTGGAAGTGACGGCGCAAGGGCTCCACCGACGCCACGGCGCCGGCCAAGGCCTGCAAGGCCCCACGCTGCACGAACACGGGCGCGCAGGAGCTGTTGAATTCGATCAGCTTGCCCAGTGCGTCCATGGCGCCATCGGGCACCACCAGCCAACCCAGGCGCCAGCCGGTCATGAGGAAGCTCTTCGAAAAGCTCTGCACGACCACCACCCGATCTTGCGGGGTGCACAGGTCCAGGAAGCTGGGCGCCGCAGAGGCCGCGCCGTAGTAGAGCCTTTCGTACACCTCGTCGGACACGATCCAGGTGCCTGTGGCGCGGCAATGGTCCAGGATGGCCTGGATTTCGCCGTGCGTGAGGGTCCAGCCCGTGGGGTTGTTGGGTGCATTCACCAGAAGCACACGCGTGGCGGGCGTGACCGCCGCCCGGAGTTCATCCATGTCCAGACGCCAGACGCCCTGGCGCGCGCGCAAGGGCAGGCGCGTGACGCGCCCACCCAAGATGAGGGGCTGCGCCGTCAGGTTGGGCCACACGGGTGTGACGGCCACCACCTCGTCGCCGGGTCCCACCAGCATCTGGGTGGCCAGCATCAACGCACTGACGCCTGAGGACGTGACGGCAACGCGCTCCATGCCGACAGGGCGGTGCAGGCTGCCCACGTAGTCGGCAATCGCCTGCCGCAGGGCGGGCAGACCCAGGTTGTGGGCATAGAAGGTCTCGCCATCGCGCAGCGAACGGGCCGCGGCCTCGCGCACTTCGGGGGCCGTGACCTCGTCGCTCTCGCCGAACCAGAAGGGCAGGACGTCCTCGCGCCCCATGGCGGCGTTGGCCACCTCCCGGATCAAGGAGCCGGAAAGCAACTGGATCTGATCTCGCATGTCAGCAGGTCTCCAGCGGCCAGCGCGGCCGCACTTCAAAAGAACGCGATGCCAGGGCCTCGGCGCCCGCTTGCGCGCCCACCAGACCGGCCTGCAGACGCATGGCCGCGGCCATGGCGATCATGGCACCGTTGTCAGTGCACAGGCTCAGTTCCGGGTAGTGGATCCGCACCCCGCGCGCGGCGCAGGCCTCACCAAGCCGGGCACGCAATTCGGCATTGGCCCCCACGCCGCCAGCCACCACGAGACGCCGCAAGCCCGTCTGCCTGAGCGCTGCCATGGACTTGTGCACCAGCACGTCGACGATGGCCGCCTGGGTGGAGGCCGCCAGATCGCTGAGCGCCTGCGGTGCCGGCGCCGGCCCGAGCTTGCGGTGCTGGGTCATGACGGCGGTCTTCAGGCCCGCAAATGAGAAGTCCAGCCCGCCCTGGTGCATCAGGGGACGGGGCAAGGCGAAAGCGTCCGGTCGGCCGCGTTCAGCCAGGCGCGCCAGGGCCGGGCCGCCTGGGTAGCCCAGGCCCAGCAGCTTGGCCGACTTGTCGAAGGCCTCACCGGCCGCATCGTCGATCGTCTCGCCCAGCAGTTCATAGTGCCCGACCGCCTGCACCCGCATCAACTGCGTGTGCCCGCCCGAGACCAGCAGCGCGACGAAGGGAAACGCCGGCGGGTCTGCGGACAGGAAGGGCGACAGCAAATGGCCCTCCAGGTGGTGAACCGGCAACGTGGGTCGTCCCAGTGCCTGGCCCAGCGCCGCAGCAAAGCCCGCGCCCACGAGCAAGGCGCCCGCCAGACCGGGGCCCTGTGTGAAAGCGACCAGGTCGATCTCGCGGCGGTGCACGCCGGCCTCTTCCAACACCTGCCGGGTCAAGGGGATGACCCGGCGGATGTGATCACGCGACGCCAGTTCCGGCACCACCCCGCCGTAGGCTTCGTGCATGTCGGCCTGGCTGTGCAGCGCGTGCGCGAGCAGGCGCGGCATCGCCCGGCCAGCGAACTCCACCAGCGCAACGCCGGTCTCGTCGCAGGAGGATTCGACGCCGAGGATCTTCAATGCTTCTCGCGCGCGTGGTTGATCGAGTATTTCGGAATCTCGATCGTGACATCGCGGTCGGACAGGATGGCCTGGCAGGACAGGCGTGACGTGGGGGTCAGGCCCCAGGCGCGGTCCAGCAGGTCCTCCTCGGTCTCGTCTGGTTCACCCAGGGTTTCGAAACCTTCCTTGACCACCACGTGGCAAGTGGTGCACGCGCAACTCATCTCGCAGGCGTGCTCAATTTCAATGCCATGGTCTAGCAAGGCCTCGCACACGGAGGTGCCGCGAGGCGCCTCCACGGTAGCCCCTTCGGGGCAGTAATCGGCATGGGGAAGGATGCGTATCACGGGCATGGGTCAGACGTCCTCTACTCTTCGACCGGCCAGCGCAGCCCGGATGCCGCGGTTCATCCGGGCTGCCGCAAAGGCCTCGGTCCCGGTGGCCAGTCGCTCCACCGCCGCATCCATGGCGACGTGGTCCTCGCCTGCAGCCTCAAGCTCGGTCTGGGCGACCAGGGTCAGGATGTCGGCACGCTCCTGGTCCGAGAGCAATTCGCCATCGGCGGCAAGCGCCGCTCGTGTGGCCAGCACCATGCGCTGCGCCTCCACCCGCGCCTCGCGTAGCCGACGGGCTGCGACATCTTCCTCAGCATGGGCAAACCCTTCACGCAGCATGCGCGCCACCTCGTCGTCGGCCAGTCCGTAGCTGGGTTTGACCGTCACCGAAGCCTGCACCCCCGAATGCGTTTCCTGGGCAGACACGCTCAAGAGACCGTCGGCATCCACCTGGAAGGTCACCCGGATTCTGGCCGCCCCGGCCGCCATGGGCGGGATCCCCCGCAGTTCGAACCGCGCCAGGCTGCGGCAATCGGCCACCAGTTCGCGCTCGCCCTGCACCACGTGCAGGGCCATGGCGGTCTGGCCGTCCTGATAAGTGGTGAACTCCTGGGCCTTGGCCACGGGGATGGTGGTGTTGCGCTCGATGATGCGCTCGGTCAGGCCTCCCATCGTTTCCAGGCCCAGCGACAGAGGGATGACGTCCAGCAGCAGCAGATCGCCATCGCGTGAATGGCCCGCCAGGGCGTGGGCCTGCAAAGCGGCCCCCACCGCCACCACCTCGTCGGGGTTGACATTGGTCAGGGGGTCCTGGCCGAAGCAAGCCGCGACCGCTTGGCGAACCGCAGGCATGCGGGTGGAGCCCCCCACCAGCACCACCCCCTGCACCTCGTCCACCGTCACCCGGGCATCGCGCAGCACGCGCCTGACGCTGCTCATGGTGCGGTCCAACAGACCCCGGGTCAGTTCTTCGAACGCCTCTCGACTCACCGGGAGTTCATGGGTGACGGCATCCACCTGGAAGCTCACGTCCACCTGCACTTCATCGGTCAAGGCTTCCTTGGCCTGCCGGGCGGCCACCAGCACGGACCGGCGCGTACGGGCATCAGGTGCGCAGACCCCAGCCTTCTGCAAGGCCCAAAGGGCCAGGGCCTCGTCGAAGTCGTCCCCGCCGAGCGCGGCGTCGCCTCCCGTGGCCACCACCTCGAATACCCCGCGCGACAGTCGCAGCAAGGAGATGTCGAAAGTGCCCCCACCCAGGTCGTAGATGGCGTACAGGCCTTCGCTGCCGTTCTCCAGGCCATAGGCCACCGCGGCGGCCGTCGGCTCGTTGATGAGCCTGAGCACGTTCAGCCCCGCCAGTTGCGCCGCATCCTTGGTGGCCTGCCGCTGCGCATCGTCGAAGTAGGCTGGCACCGTGATGACGGCACCGAACAACTCGTCATCAAAGGTGTCTTCGGCCCGCTGGCGCAGCACCGCCAGAATCTCTGCGGACACCTCCACCGGCGTTTTCACGCCCTCGCGCGTGTCCAGCGCCACCATGCCGGGCTGGTCCACAAAGCGGTAGGGGGACTGTTCATGACCCGGCACGTCCTTCAGGCCACGGCCCATGAGCCGCTTGACGGAGGCAATGGTGTTCTGCGGATCCTCGGTCTGGGCCGCCCTGGCTTCATGCCCGATCTGACGACGGCCGCCCTCCAGGTAGCGCACCACGGACGGCAGGATCACCCTGCCCTGCCCGTCCGGCAGGCACTCGGCCACGCCGTTGCGCACCGCAGCCACCAGGGAATGCGTGGTGCCCAGGTCAATGCCCACGGCAATACGCCGTTGGTGCGGATCAGGCGAGGCGCCGGGTTCGGAAATCTGTAGCAATGCCATGCTGCTGGTTCGGGATAAGGGCTGGACAGGACAAGGCCGACTGCAACGGCCAGCCCCACACATCAGCGCCGGGGTTCAGGACTCCAGGGCCTCCATCCTGCGCTGGATGTCGGCGCGGAATCGGTCCAGGAACATCAGCGACCTGACGGCGCCCACTGCCGCTTCGAGGTCCAGACTTTCGTCCAGATGGCGTGCCAGTTCCGCCTGCAGGGCCTTCTCCTGCCGGCCCACCTCCAGGTCAAGGGCTTCCACCTGGTCTGCACTGCCCGCCTCTTCCAGCGCCTCGCGCCACGCCATCTGCTGCATCAGGAACGACGCAGGCATGGCGGTGTGACGGTCCGCGTCGATGGGCGCCCCGCGCAGTTCGCACAGATAGGCCGCACGGGCCAGGGGATCGCGCAGGCGGCGGTGGGCCTCGTTCACCCGCACCGCCCACTGCATGGCCTGGCGTTGCGCGGACCCGCCTTCTGCAGCGAACCGGTCAGGGTGCACCTGGGCCTGCAAGGCGCGCCAGCGGACGTCCACCTCCTGGCGATCGATGCCGAACCTGGGAGCCAGCCCGAACAGCGTGAAGTCGTCATCGTCGAGCTTCATCTCGCGCGCCTTTCTTCGAGGTCCGCACGCGGGGTGGCGAAGGTGGAGGGATGCTGCATCCAGGGATCGAAAGCAAAGGCGCGGCCTTGCCGCGCCTGAGAGGAACAGGGCCGTGCGCGTCAGACGCGGAACGACTCCCCGCAGCCGCAGCGGTCCTTCTCGCGCGGGTTGTGGAACTTGAAACCTTCGTTGAGCCCCTCGCGAACGAAGTCCAGTTCGGTGCCATCGATATAAGGCAGGCTTTTGGGGTCTACCAGCACTTTTACGCCGAGCTCTTCAAAGATCACATCCTCGGGGGCCACGTCGTCGGCGTATTCGAGCTTGTAGGCCAGCCCGGAACAGCCCGTGGTCTTGATGCCCAACCGCACGCCGACGCCTTTGCCCCGGCGCGCCAGGTAACGGGTCACGTGCCGCGCAGCGGCTTCGGTCAGGGTGACGGCCATCAGAGCCTCAATGGGTCTGTTCGACCGCAGACGGCGACGCCTCGGCGTGCTTGGCCTTGTAGTCGCTGACAGCTGCCTTGATGGCGTCTTCGGCCAGGATGGAGCAGTGAATCTTCACCGGGGGCAGCGCAAGTTCCTGGGCAATCTGCGTGTTCTTGATGGTCAACGCCTGGTCCAGCGTTTTGCCTTTGACCCACTCTGTCACCAGGGAGCTCGAGGCAATGGCCGAGCCGCAACCATAGGTCTTGAACCGGGCATCCTCGATGAGCCCGGTATCGGGGTTCACCTTGATCTGCAGTTTCATGACGTCACCACAGGCCGGCGCGCCCACCATGCCGGTGCCCACGCTGTCGTCACCCTTGTCGAAGCCACCCACGTTACGGGGATTCTCGTAATGGTCGATGACCTTGTCGCTGTATGCCATGTCGTTACCTCGAATGTCTGTTGTTCGCGCTTGAAGGCGCTCAGTGCGCCGTCCACTGGATGGTGCTCAGGTCGATGCCGTCGCGGTACATGTCCCACAGCGGGGAGAGTTCGCGCAGCTTGGCCACGCGGTCCTGCAGCGTAGAGACGGCGTAGTCGATGTCAGCCTCTGTGGTGAACCGGCCGATCGTCATCCGAAGGCTGGAATGCGCCAGTTCGTCGCTGCGCCCCAGCGCCCGCAGCACGTAACTGGGTTCCAGACTCGCGGAGGTGCATGCAGAGCCCGAGGACACAGCCAGCCCCTTGATACCCATGATGAGCGATTCGCCCTCCACGTAGTTGAAGGAGGCGTTGACGTTGTGGGGCACGCGCTTCTCAAGGTGCCCGTTGATGAACACCTGGTCGATCTGGGAAATGCCCACCATGAGGCGCTGCTGGAGCATGCGCACACGCTCGCTCTCGGTGCCCATCTCCTGGCGGGCGATCTTGAAGGCCTCGCCCATGCCCACGCACTGGTGGGTGGGCAGCGTGCCCGAACGCATACCGCGCTCGTGGCCGCCGCCATGCATCTGAGCTTCCAGGCGAACGCGGGGCTTGCGCCGGACGTACAGCGCACCGATTCCCTTGGGCCCGTAGGTCTTGTGCGAAGCCAGGCTCATCAGGTCCACGGGCAAGCTGCCCATGTCGATGGCGACCTTTCCAGTGGCCTGGGCGGCATCCACGTGCAGGATGACGCCGCGCTCCCGGCACATCGCGCCAATGGCTGGAATGTCCTGGATGACGCCAATCTCGTTGTTCACGAGCATGACCGCCGCCAAGATGGTGTCAGGACGCAAGGCGTCGCGGAAGCGGTCCAGGTCCAGCAGTCCGTCCTCCTGCACATCCAGGTAGGTCACCTCGAAACCCTGACGCTCCAGCTCGCGCATGGTGTCCAGCACGGCCTTGTGCTCGGTCTTCACCGTGATGAGGTGTTTGCCGCGAGAGGCGTAGAAGTGCGCAGCGCCCTTGATGGCCAGGTTGATGCTCTCGGTGGCACCGGAGGTCCAGACGATCTCGCGCGGATCGGCCTTGATCAAATCGGCCACATCAGCACGTGCCTTCTCCACTGCCTCCTCGGCCTCCCACCCCCACGCATGGCTGCGGGAAGCGGGGTTGCCGAAGTGCTCGCGCAACCAGGGCACCATGACGTCGACGACGCGAGAGTCCACGGGTGTCGTGGCGCCGTAATCCATGTAGATCGGGAAATGGGGGGTCATGTTCGACAAGTCTTGTCAGGACAACAGGATCGGCCACCGGGCGAGACCGGCACGCCGCAGGATCACTTCATCATGAAGGCGTTGCCCAGGGCGAACACGGAATTGGGGGCCGTGACCTTGATGGGCTTGACCACGGGCTGCGAGGAGATCGCCCTCTTGACGGGAGCCTCCTCGATGGAGATGCCCTTGGCCATCTGCTCGTCAACCAGCTTCTTCAGGCTGATGGAATCGAGGAACTCGATCATCTTGGTGTTCAGGCTGGACCACAGGTCATGCGTCATGCACTTGCCCGTGTCTTCGCCCATGCAGTGCTCCTTGCCACCGCAGCCGGTCGCGTCGATGGGTTCGTCCACGGCCACGATGATGTCAGCCACCGTGATGTCGGCCATCGAACGGCCCAGGGAATAGCCGCCACCGGGGCCACGGGTGCTTTCCACCAGTTCGTGTCGGCGAAGCTTGCCGAACAACTGCTCCAGGTAGGACAGGGAAATCTGTTGCCTCTGGCTGATGGCGGCCAGCGCCACCGGCCCGTTGTGAGAGCGCAATGCGAGGTCGATCATCGCGGTGACGGCGAATCGGCCTTTGGTGGTCAGACGCATTGGGGAACTCCTGTCCGCCTGGCGGCGATGTGTAGATGAAGAACGTTTCAGGTCATCCTGAAGACCAGATCGTCTTCAACGGCCGCGAACTTCTTTAGAGACCGTCGATTCCTACTGGATTGCTCAACTTTAGCAGAAGTCGAGCGAATTGCTGGGGATAGGCCGAAATCCCCGGTTTTGTCCAGGACAAAGCGGTCTGTCTTGCGGTGCCGCCTGAGCCCTGTGCATCCTGGCACGGATGCTGCAAATCCTGCGTCAGGGTCAACTGCCGCGCAGCGCCAGGGGCACGACGTTGGAATCCCCCTTGGCCGCACCAAAGGCCTGCTCCTTGAGCAAGGCGAGTTCATCCCGCAGTCGAGCCGCCTTCTCGAACTCCAGCTGCCGGGCGTGCTCCAGCATCTGGCGCTCCAGCAGCTTGATGCGCTTGCCCAAGTCCTTCTCGCTCAGGGCTTCCACCTCGGCGGCCGCGTGCGCGGCCTTCAGGTCGTCGCGCTCCGACTTCTCTGTCACCACGCCGTCGATCAGGTCGCGCACCTGCTTGCGCACACTGCGTGGGACGATGCCTTGCGCCAGGTTGTGGGCCACCTGCCGCTCACGTCGGCGCTCGGTTTCGCCGATGGCCTTGCGCATCGAATCGGTGACCTTGTCGGCGTAAAGGATGGCCTTGCCGTTCACGTTGCGCGCGGCCCGGCCGATGGTCTGGATGAGGCTGCGTTCAGCGCGCAGGAAACCCTCCTTGTCGGCGTCCAGGATTGCCACCAGGGACACCTCCGGGATGTCCAGCCCCTCGCGCAGGAGGTTGATGCCCACTAGCACGTCGAAAGCGCCAAGCCGCAGATCCCGGATGATCTCCACGCGTTCCACCGTGTCGACGTCACTGTGCAGGTACCGCACCTTGACGCCGTTTTCGGTGAGGTAGTCGGTCAACTGCTCGGCCATGCGCTTGGTCAGCGTGGTGATGAGCACGCGCTCCTGCACCTGGACACGATCGCGGATCTCCTGCAGCACATCGTCCACCTGGTGCACGGCTGGGCGCACCTCGATCACTGGGTCCACCAGCCCCGTGGGCCGCACCAACTGCTCCACCACCTGGCCTGCATGGGCCTGCTCGTAAGCCGCTGGCGTGGCCGAGACAAAGACGGTCTGCCGCATCTTGGCCTCGAACTCCTCGAACTTCAGGGGCCGGTTGTCCAGCGCGCTGGGCAGTCGAAAGCCGTACTCCACCAGCGTGGTCTTGCGGGCCCGGTCGCCGTTGAACATGCCGCCGAACTGTCCGATCAGCACGTGACTCTCGTCCAGAAACATCAGCGCGTCGCGCGGCAGGTAATCCACCAGCGTGGGTGGCGGGTCTCCCGGCCTTGCGCCAGAAAGGTGGCGGGTGTAGTTCTCGATGCCCTTGCAGTGGCCCACCTCCTGCAGCATCTCCAGATCGAACCGGGTGCGCTGCTCCAGGCGCTGCGCCTCCACCAGCTTGCCGGCCTTGACGAACTCGTCCAGCCGTTCACGCAACTCCAGCTTGATGGTCTCGATGGCGGCCACCACACGGTCGCGCGGGGTGACGTAGTGGCTGCCAGGGTAGACCGTGAAGCGTGGAATCTTCTGCCGGATGCGCCCCGTCAGGGGGTCGAACAGCTGCAGCGCTTCCACCTCGTCATCGAAGAGCTCGATGCGGATCGCCAGCTCGCTGTGCTCGGCCGGAAACACGTCGATCGTGTCACCCCGCACACGGAAGGTGCCGCGTGAGAAGTCGGTCTCGTTTCGCGTGTACTGCATGCGGATGAGATGGGCGATCACGTCGCGCTGGCCCACCCGATCGCCTACCCGCAGGGTCATCACCATCTGGTGGTAGTCCGACGGACTGCCGATGCCGTAGATGGCGCTGACGGAGGCCACGATCACGACATCGCGCCGCTCCAGCAAGCTCTTGGTGGCCGACAGGCGCATCTGCTCGATGTGCTCGTTGATCGAGCTGTCCTTTTCGATGAACAGGTCGCGCTGCGGGACATAGGCCTCGGGCTGGTAGTAGTCGTAATAGCTGACGAAGTACTCCACCGCGTTCTTCGGGAAGAACTCGCGGAACTCGCTGTACAACTGCGCCGCCAGCGTCTTGTTGGGTGCGAACACGATGGCCGGGCGGCCCAGGCGGGCGATGACGTTGGCCATCGTGAAGGTCTTGCCGGAACCGGTCACCCCCAGCAAGGTCTGGTAACTCAGGCCCTCCTCCACCCCTTCCACCAACTGCGCAATGGCTGCGGGCTGGTCGCCCGCCGGCGGATACGGCTGGAACAACTGAAACGGCGACCCTTCAAAGGAGACGAACTCACCCAGGGTGGGCTGCCCCGAGACCGCGGCGACTTCGGGCAGCGCAGGGACGTGGACACCAACGGGGGAAGTGGACGCAGACATGGAGATCCTAGAATTCGGGCGACATTCAGGCTGCATCCGGTAGACAACCACCTCCACCGCACGGGCCAACCGTCCAGCGTAGCGCAACATGGCTGCCGCTGCAGGTGCACTTGGTGTCTTCCTGCCTTCTGCCCCCCCTTTCACCGCACATTACCTGTCAAGAAAGCCTGTCATGTCCTTGTTCGACGCCGTCGAAATGGCCCCCCGCGACCCCATCCTGGGCCTGAACGAGCAATTCGCTGCCGACCCCCGCACCGGCAAGGTCAATCTGGGTGTCGGCGTGTACTTTGACGAGAACGGCAAGCTGCCGCTGCTGAAGTGCGTGGCCCAGGCCGAGCAACAACTGGTGGCGGCGGGCAAGCCCCGGGGCTACCTGCCCATTGACGGCATCGCAGCCTACGACAAGGCTGTCCAAGGACTGGTGTTCGGCGCCGAGTCCGCGGTGGTCACCGCCGGGAGGGTGGCCACGGTGCAAGCCCTGGGCGGCACAGGCGGACTGAAGATCGGTGCAGACTTTCTCAAGAAGCTGAACCCGAACGCCCAGGTCCTGATCAGCGACCCGAGCTGGGAGAACCACCGAGCCCTGTTCACGCAGGCCGGGTTCCAGGTCAACACCTATCCTTACTACGACCCCGCCACCCGAGGCGTACGCTTCGACGATCTGCTGGCCTGCCTGCGCAGCGCTGCGGCCGGCACCGTCGTGGTGCTGCACGCCTGCTGCCACAACCCCACCGGCTGCGACCTGACGCCCGAACAGTGGACGCAGGTCATCCAGGCCGTGAAGTCTCAAGGCTTGGTGGCTTTCCTGGACATGGCCTACCAGGGCTTCGGCGACGGCATTGCCGAGGACGGCCGCGTGATTGCCGGATTCCTGGATGCCGGGGTTGACTTCCTGGTGGCCACCTCCTTCTCCAAGAGCTTTTCGCTCTATGGAGAGCGGGTGGGCGCCCTGAGCGTGGTCTGCAGCAGTGCCGACGAGACTCGCAAGGTCCTGTCGCAGTTGAAGATCGTCGTGCGCACGAACTACTCCAACCCGCCCACCCATGGCGCGCAAGCCATCACCATCGTGCTGACCACGCCGGCACTGCGCCAGCAATGGGAGGAAGAACTGGCAGGCATGCGCCAGCGCATCCGCCACATGCGACAGGCGCTGGCCGATGGCCTGGCGGCTGCGGGCGTGCCGCTGGACGTCGGGTTCATCACCCGCCAGAAGGGCATGTTCAGCTACTCCGGGCTGAGCAAGGCGCAGATGGAGCGACTGCGCGAGGAATTCGGCGTGTACGGCGTGGACTCGGGCCGCATCTGCGTGGCGGCCCTGAACCGTGGCAACCTGGACACGGTGATCAAGGCCATCGCGGCCGTGATGTAAGCGCCGGGCAGCCGTAAGGCCAGGGGCAGCCAGAAGTCCTACATTCGGTCACCAAAAATGCTGCAGCGCAGCACCGATTCGTGGCAAAGTGTTGAGTACAGTCAACCCAGACTTACGCTTTCGCGTGTCACGCGCTCACCGAAGGATCACGACATGCTCTATCAGCTCTACGAGACCCAGCGGGCCATGATGGCGCCTTTCGCGGAGTTCGCCAGCGCGTCAGCCAAGCTCTATTCGCATCCCCTGTCTCCCTTCACCCACACGCCCATGGCCCAGCGCGTGGCGGCGGGCCTGGGACTGGTGCACCGGCTGGCCAAGGAGTACGAGAAGCCGCCCTTCGGCATCAGCGGCGTCACGGTGGGCGGCGTGGAGGTGGCCGTTCAGGAGCAAGTGATCCAGACGCGGCCTTTCTGTCGCCTGCTTCGCTTCAAGCGCTTCACAGACAACCCGCAGGCCTTGGCGCGGATGAAGGAGCAGCCCACCGTGCTGGTGGTGGCACCCTTGTCCGGCCACCACTCCACCTTGCTGCGTGACACGGTCAAGAGCCTGCTGCAAGACCACAAGGTGTTCATCACCGACTGGACCGATGCGCGGATGGTGCCTGTCGATGACGGCCCTTTCCACCTTGACGACTACGTGGCCTACGTACAGGACTTCATCCGCCTGATCGGGCCGGACGTGAATGTCATGTCGGTGTGCCAGCCCACCGTGCCGGTCCTGGCAGCGGTGTCGCTGATGGCCTCTGCGGGCGAGCCCACGCCCCGCACCCTGACCATGATGGGCGGCCCGATCGATGCCCGCCGGTCCCCCACGGCCGTCAACAACCTGGCCATCAACAAGAGCCATGACTGGTTCGAGCACAACGTGATCTACCGCGTGCCGCTGAACTACCCTGGCGCCGGCCGGCGCGTCTACCCGGGCTTTCTGCAGCACACGGGTTTCGTGGCCATGAACCCGGACCGTCACCTCACCTCGCACTACGACTACTTCCTCGACCTGATCCGCGGTGATGAAGGCAGCGCGGACTCCCACCGGCAGTTCTACGACGAGTACAACGCCGTGCTGGACATGCCGGCCGAGTACTACCTGGACACCATCAAGACCGTGTTCCAGGACTTCGCCCTTGTCAACGGCACCTGGGAGGTGCGCGGCCAGTTGGTGCGGCCGCAGGACATCCATCAATCCGCTCTGCTGACGGTGGAGGGGGAACTGGATGACATTTCTGGCGCGGGCCAGACCCGGGCTGCACACGACCTGTGCCTGGGCATTCCCGAAGACCGCCGCTTCCACTACGACGTGCCCGGCGCAGGCCATTACGGCATCTTCTCCGGCCGCCGCTGGCGCGACCTGGTGTACCCACGAGTGCGCGATTTCATCCAGAGCCATGTGGCGGTGCGGCAAACTGCAGCCTCAGGCACACCCGAAGCACCCTCGGCGCAGCAGCCCGAGGCACCCGCGTCGCGGGCTCCAGCCGCCTCAGCCGCTCGGCCCGCGCGTTCCCGTTCGCGCAAGGCCTGACGCGGCGAGCCCCCTCAACTCACCACCTTGCCGCTTCAGGCAAGTCGCCAGTCTGTGGACGAGGCCCTGGCCGGGCGCATAGACGCCGCGCTGCCGCAGACGCAATGCACCCGCTGCGGCTATCCGGATTGCAGCGGCTACGCGCGGGCAGTGGCGGCCTCGCAAGCAGGCATCGGTCAATGCCCGCCTGGGGGCGCTGAAGGGGTACGGCGCCTGTCGGCCCTGACAGGTCGGCCCGTGGTGCCGCTGGACCCGGCGCACGGCGTGGAGTCCGTGCTGCGCACCGCCGTGGTCGACGAAGACTGGTGCATCGGCTGCACCCTGTGCATCAAGGCCTGCCCTGTGGACTGCATCGTGGGCGCCTCCAAACGCATGCACACCGTCATCGAGGCCTGGTGCACGGGCTGCGAACTGTGCGTGCCCGCCTGCCCGGTGGACTGCATCTCCATGCAACCCACGGGCAGCGAGGCCACCGGCTGGGCCGCCTGGAGCCCAGCGCAGGCGCAGGCCGCCAGGCAGCGCTACCAGCAGCGGCAGCAGCGGCTGGCTGCGGAGCAGCAAGCCAACGAGGCGCGTCTGGCCGCCAAGGCGGCGGCGAAACTGGCGGACTTGGCCGCCGCCAGCAGCATCACCGACCCCCAAGTGCTGGAACGCAAGCGTTCGGTCATCGAGGCGGCACTGGCGCGGGCCCGCGCAAGGCAGCCCGCGAAGCCCTGAAGCCCTGAAGCCCTGCAGCCATGAAGCCGTTACACCATGAAGCTCGCCCACATCGAACCCTTCTTCTCCACGCTCCAGGCGGCCAACCCCAACCCCGTGACCGAGCTGGAGTACACCAGCGTGTTCGAGTTGCTGGCGGCCGTTCTGCTCTCGGCTCAGGCCACCGATGTGAGCGTGAACAAGGCCACCCGCGGACTGTTCGCCGCTGCCCCAACGCCGCAGCGCATGCTCGCGCTGGGCGTGGCAGGCATCGAGTCGCACATCCGCACCATAGGCCTGTTTCGCACCAAGGCGCGCAACCTGCACCAGACCTGCCAGCTGCTGCTGACCCACCACGGTGGGCAGGTTCCGCGCTCGCGCGAGGCTCTGGAGCAATTGCCCGGCGTGGGCCGCAAGACTGCCAACGTGGTGCTGAACTGCGCCTTTGGCCAGGACACCATGGCCGTGGACACCCACATCTTCCGGGTGAGCAACCGCACCGGTCTCGCCAGGGGCCGAACACCGCTGGCCGTGGAGATGGCGCTGCTTCGACGCGTGCCGCCGGCTTATCGCGTGAACGCACACCACTGGCTGATCCTGCATGGCCGCTATGTGTGCAAGGCCCGAAGCCCCGACTGCGCGCGATGCGCGGTGAGCACCTGGTGCGATCATCATGCAGCGGGGCGCAGCCGCTGACAGCCCGGCGCGGGCCGCCGCCGGTTGGCGGCCAGGACAAGTCCCGGCCAGGCCCCATGCTGCGGCGCCTACAATTGTTTTTTCTCACCTCGTGTCATGACACAGCTTCAGCAACTTGCAGAACGGGTCGAACGACTCTTGTTGCGCCACGAGGAACTGCAGCGGACCAATGAGTTGCTGCTGCGCCAGGTGGAGAGCCTTGGCGCCGAGCGTGACAGTCTGAAATCCCGGTTGAGCGCAGCACGGACCCGCATCGACCACCTCATCGACAAACTGCCCCAGCAATCAGCGCAGGCCGTGGCATCAGGCGAGGGTCCGCCGGACTCTCATTTGAGGCCCGGGGCATGAAGCAGGTCGAGGTCACGATCCTGGGCCAGGGCTACATCCTGGGATGTCCCGAAGGCGGCGAGGCCCGCCTGGGTGCGGCCGTGGCGGCCGTGGACCGGGAGATGAGCGCCATCCGGGATGCCGGCAAGATCAAGGCGCGCGACCGCATCGCCGTGCTGGCTGCGCTCAATCTTGCGTACCAACTGGCCGAACGTGGTGAGCGCGCACCGTCCACCTCTGGCGCAGAGCCCGCAGAACAGGCTCATGGGGGCGGCATATCCCAGGCCCGCCCAGGCGCCCCCGCCGCAGATCAGGCACCGGACCTCGGCCCCCTGATCGCCCGGCTCGACGCCGCGCTGGACGACGGTCACCTGATTTGACCTGGGGCCTTGAAGGGCCCCCTCGGCGTCCTAGAATGGTGATGTCCGGTGTGACTTGCGGGCTTTATATTTCCTTGAACCGATGCTCATTGAGCCAGGGCTTGGAACATTGCGCGGCGGGCGTGATCATCTCGCGTCAGATGAACCCGAAGCCATGCTGACCTCGCCCACCTGAACTTCCCTGAGGGTTCAGGAATGCGGTCCGCGGGTCATGCCGGACACCCCGCCTTCGCCGGCTGGCTATAATGCGCGCTTTCGTCCGACACCAACTTATCTGACATGACCACCATTCGCGTCAAAGAAAACGAGCCATTCGACGTTGCCCTGCGCAGATTCAAGCGCACCATCGAGAAGCTCGGCCTGCTGACCGACCTGCGCGCCCGCGAGTTCTACGAAAAGCCCACCGCGGAACGCAAGCGCAAGAAGGCAGCCGCGGTGAAGCGTCACTTCAAGCGCGTACGCAGCATGCAGCTGCCCAAGAAGCTGTACTGATCCAGCGCTTCCGGCCGCAACCACCTGATCCAAGAGCCCGCGCGGTCACCCGTGGCGGGCTTTGTTGTTTCAACCACGCTGACCCGACACCGCCAATGCGCCTATCGCCATGACCTTGAAGGACCGAATCACCGAGGACATGAAGTCCGCCATGCGCGCCAGGGAGGCCGACCGGCTCTCCACCATCCGCATGTTGCTGGCCGCCTGCAAGCAGCGCGAGGTCGATGAGCGCATCGTGCTGGACGATGCCGCCGTCATCGGCATCGTCGACAAGCTCATCAAGCAGCGCAAGGACTCCATCGCCGCTTTCACCCAGGCTGGCCGGACCGACCTGGTGGACAAGGAATCCGCCGAGGTGAAGGTGCTGGAGGCGTACCTGCCCCAGCGCCTGTCTGCTGACGAGATTGCAGCCGCCATCGGCACCATCGTGCAGGATCTGGGCGCCAGCGGCCCGGGTGACATGGGCAAGGTGATGGGGGCAGCCAAGACGCGACTGGCCGGCAAGGCCGACATGGCCCTGGTGTCAGCCGCGGTGAAGCAGGCCCTGGCCCGCTAAGGCCGACACCGCTGCAGAACAGGAGCAGAAGATGACCCCGACCCTACCCGTGCAGGCCATTGCGGCCGATGTGTGCGTGGCCCCGCAGCTCACACCCGAGGCCATGACGGAAGCCGCACGCCTGGGCTTCAAGAGCGTTGTGAACAACCGGCCCGACTTCGAAGGCGGCCCGGACCAACCCAGCAGCGCGGCCATTGGCGCGGCAGCGCAGGCGGCAGGACTGGAGTACCGCTTCCTGCCCGTGGCAGGTGGCTACCAGTCGCCTGAAGAAGCGGCGCAGATGGCGCGCCTGCTGCAGGAACTGCCCCGACCCGTGCTGATGTTCTGCCGCTCAGGGGCGCGTTCAGCCAGGTTGTACGCCCTGGCCCAGCAAACCTGACCGTATCGGTGCGAGACTGCGCGGCGGCATGCCGCGCCACAAGGAGATGACGTGACTCCCCTTCTGAAGCTGTCCGGTCTCATTGACCGTTTCAACGAGTTCCTGGGCAAGTTGATCATGTGGCTGGTGCTGGCCGCCGTGGTCATCAGCACGGTCAACGCCATCATCCGCAAGGCGTTCGACATGAGTTCCAACGCCTGGTTGGAGATCCAGTGGTATCTCTTTGCCGGCGTGTTCATGCTGGGCGTGGGCTATGTGCTGCTGAAGAACGCGCACGTACGGATCGACTTCATCGCTTCTCGACTGTCCAAGCGCACCAACGCCATCATCGACCTGATCGGCCTGATCATCTTCACGATTCCACTGGCGCTGATCCTGGTGGACCTCTCATGGCCGCTCTTCACCCGCGCGTTCGAGTCGGGCGAGATGAGCGCCAACGCCGGCGGCCTGATCCGCTGGCCCGTGATCCTGCTGGTGCCGGTGGGCTTTGCCATCCTGGCCTTGCAAGGCCTGTCGGAGTTGATCAAGCGCGTGGCCTTCCTCACGGGCCATCGCAAGGAGCCTTTCAGCGTCGAGGAAGGGCAGTCTGACGAGGAAAAGCTGGCCGCCGAACTGGCGGCCGAAGCCGAAGCCAAGCTGCAGGGAGCCCGTTGACATGATGCAGTTCATCGCCCAGAACTTTGTCCCGCTGATGTTCAGCGGACTCCTGTTCTTCCTGCTCACGGGCATTCCGGTGGCCTTCGGTCTGGCCGCCACCGGTTTGCTGTTCGGCTACATCGGCATCGAAGCCGGGCTCTTCGGCAGCAACATGTTCCAGGCCCTGCCCCTGCGGGTGCTGGGGATCATGCAGAACGACACGCTGCTGGCCATCCCGTTCTTCACGTTCATGGGCATCATCCTGGAGCGTTCCAGGATGGCCGAGGACCTGCTGGAAACCGTGGGCCAGGTGTTCGGCCCGGTGCGCGGTGGCCTGGCGATTGCGGTCATTCTGGTGGGAGCCCTGCTGGCCGCCACAACGGGTGTGGTCGCGGCCGCCGTGATCTCGATGGGCCTGATCTCGCTGCCCATCATGCTGCGCTACGGCTACAACCGCACCATCGCCACCGGCACCATCACCGCCTCGGGCACGCTGGCCCAGGCCATTCCGCCGTCACTGGTGCTGATCGTGCTGGCCGACCAACTGGGCCGCTCCGTGGGCGACATGTACGCCGGCGCCCTGGTGCCGGGCCTGCTGCTGGTGGGCCTGTACCTTCTGTTCATCGTCATCGTGGCCTTGGTGAAGCCGGCCTGGGTACCTGCGCTGCCGCAGGAGGCGCGCATCTACCGCGAGACCAACGGCGCCAGCGGCCACAAGTCGCTGCTGGTGCTGCTGGCCATTTGTGCGATGGCGGGGTGGGCCTGGAGCCAGGTGCACGAGCAGATCATCAACCCGATGGTGGGGCGCGAGCGGCCCGCCCCAGGCGACGAAGTCTTCATCATGTCGATGACGGTGGCTTCCTTCCTGGCGCTTGCGCTGGCGCTGGTGAACCGTGTCACCAAGATGGGACTGCTGTCGCGGTTGGCCGAGCAGGTCACCTTTGTGCTGATCCCGCCTCTGGTGTTGATCTTCCTGGTGCTGGGCACCATCTTCCTGGGCGTGGCCACACCCACCGAGGGCGGCGCGATGGGCGCAATGGGCGCACTGATCATGGCGCTGGCCCGCAAGCGCCTGGGCCTGGCGCTTCTGCGCCAGGCGCTTGACAGCACCGCCAAGCTCTCCACCTTCGTGCTGTTCATCCTGATCGGCTCCACGGTGTTCAGCTTCACCTTCAACGCCGCAGACGGGCACGTGTGGGTGGAGCACCTGTTCGAAGACATGCCGGGTGGCGCCCTGGGCTTCCTGATCGTGGTGAACATTCTGGTCTTCGTGCTGGGCATGTTCATAGATTTCTTCGAGATCGCCTTCATCGTCATCCCCATCCTGGCGCCGGTGGCGGCCAAGATCCTGCCCGAGCTGTTGCCCGGCGCATCCGTGGATGCGGTGATGATCTGGTTCGGGGTCATCATCGCGATGAACCTGCAGACCTCGTTCCTCACGCCGCCTTTCGGTTTCGCGCTGTTTTACCTGCGCAGCGTGGCCGCCAAGAAGGACTACAAGGATCGCGTCACCGGCGCCATGATTTCTGCCGTGACCACGCCTCAGATCTACAAAGGCTCCATCGCCTTCATCATCGTGCAGGTCGTCATGGTGGGCCTGGTCATCGCCTTCCCGAACCTGGTGATCGACGCTCTGGGCCAGAACGAGGTGAAGATCGACGCTGACCAGGCGCTGCAACAGATGCAGGGCGCGCGCGAGGCCCTGCAGAACATGGGCAACGAGCCAGCGGCCTCGGTGCCCGGCGGTGCGGGGGCCGCGCCGGCACCCGCGGCGGCGGAAGACCCGATGAAGGCGCTGCTGGAGGCCGTGAAGCAGGACCAGCAGAAGAAGTGACGCGCACACAGACGGGCGGCGCGACGTCAGCGCCGCCCCGGATTGCACGCGAGAACAAAGCACAAGCAAAAAGCCCCGCATCGCGGGGCTTTTTCACTTGCTGACCGGCGGGGCGGTCCCGCCGGGCGTGGCGTCAGTGCCTCACAGGCGCTGCTGCTGCATGAAGTCGTCGAAGGCAGCTTCTGAGAACCGGAACCACAGGTTGGCGTCACGACGGTACGCGCTGTAGTCGTCGTAGATCTTCTTGAACGAAGGGTTCTTGCCGCTGATCTCGCTGTAGAGATCTTGCGATGCCTTGAAAGAGGCGTCCATGACGTCTTTCGGGAAGCGGAACAGCTTGGTGCCGCCAGCCACCAGCTTCTTCAGCGCTGCCGGGTTGCGGGCGTCATAGCGCGCCAACATCTCGGTGGCGGCGTGAGAGGCAGCGGCCTCCACGATGGCCTTGTTCTCAGCGGACAGCTCGTTGAAAGCCGCGTTGTTGATCCAGAACTCGAGGCCGGCGCCGCCTTCCCAGAAACCAGGGTAGGCGTAGTTCGGGGCCACCTTGTTCAGGCCCAGCTTCTCGTCGTCGTACGGACCCACCCACTCGGCGGCGTCGATGGTGCCCTTTTCCAGTGCCTGGTAGATCTCGCCACCCGGAATCATCTGGGGCACCAGACCGATGCGCTCCATCACACGGCCACCGAAGCCGCCGATGCGCATCTTCTGGCCACGCAGGTCGGCCAAGCTCTTGATCTCCTTGCGCCAGAAGCCGCCCATCTGCGAGCCGGTGTTGCCGCCAATGAAATTGACGATGTTGTACTGCGCGTAGAACTCGCGCAGCAGCTTCATGCCGTTGCCCTCCATGATCCAGGCATTGATCTGGCGAGCGTTCAAGCCGAAGGGAATGGCCGTGCCGAAGGCGAAAGTCTCGTTCTTGCCCACGAAGTAGTAGGGCGCGGTGTGGCACATCTCGACGGTACGATTACGCACGGCGTCATCCACACCGAAGGCCGGCACGATTTCACCAGGTGCAGCCACCGTGATGGTGAACCGGCCGCCGGTCATGGCGCCCACCTGCTTGGCGAAGATCTCGGCGGCGCCGTAAATGGTGTCCAGCGACTTGGGGAAGCTGGAGGCAAGACGCCAGCGCAGGGCCGGCTGGGCATGCACGGCAGGTGCGATGCCGGCGGCAAGCACGCCTGCCAGGCCAGCGCCTTGGACGAATGAACGACGTTCCATGGGGGATCTCCTGAGGTTGACGAGACGATGCATCAGTGCCTTGGGTTGTGGCACAGCCGCGCGATTCTAGGGGGCAGGTCTGGCGCGGCTGTTCCGGGTTTCCCCGCGCATCAACAGGGCCTTGTCAGCCGGGATGACAGCCTGCGTTCTGAAGCCAGGTCACTGGACAAGACACAGGTCCTTCAAGCGCCCGCGATCTTCATCTTCTCCAACAGCACCGAGCCGATCGACTTGGCGCCCAGGGTGTACACATCAGCACCCACGGCCACGATGTCCTTGAACATCTGGCGCAGGTTGCCAGCGATGGTGATCTCCTCCACGGGGTGGACGATGCGCCCCCCTTCGACCCAGAAGCCGGAGGCGCCACGGGAGTAGTCGCCCGTGACGTAGTTGACGCCCTGCCCCATCAGTTCGGTCACCAGCAGGCCGCGGCCCAGACGCCGGATCATGGACTCCAGATCGTCCGTCGGCAGGGTCAGGCGGCTGACCAGGCTCAGGTTCTGCGAACCTCCGGCGTGGCCGGTGGTGCGCATGCCCAGCTTGCGCGCGGAGTAGCTCGACAGGAAGTACCCTTGCACCACACCCCCTGTGATCACGCTGCGGGCACGGGTGCGCACCCCCTCGTCATCGAAAGGGGCACTGCCCTTGCCCTTGTGCACGAACGGGTCTTCTGCCACATCCGCGTGGAGCGGCAGCACCTGCTGGCCCAGGCTGTCCACCAGGAAAGACGCCTTGCGGTACAGCGCGCCGCCCGACAGGGCCTGCACCAGGGCGCCCAGCAGGCCCGCCGCCGCGGGCGCTTCGAACAGCACCGGCACTTCACAGGTGGACACGCGCGTCGAGTTCAATCGGGCCAGGGCGCGCTCCGCGGCATAGCGGCCCACCACCTCCGGTGCGGCCAGGTCGGCGGCGTCGCGCATCGAGCTGTACCAGGCATCCCGCTGCATGCCCTTGCCCCGGCCGGCGATGGGGGCGACGGAGATGGAATGGCGCGAGCTGGCGTAGCCACCGCGAAAGCCGCGCGAGTTGCCGGCCCAGAAATGAGACTGCTGTGCCGAGACACCTGCGCCTTCGGAATTGGTGATGCGCCGGTCGGTACCGAAGGCCGCCTGCTCGCAACGGCGAGCCAGTTCCGCAGCCTGGGCCGCGTCGATCTGCCAGGGGTGAAAAAGGTCCAGGTCGCGCGCGACTTCCTGCGAGGTGGCCAGATCGGCCCCATCGGGCAACCCGGCGGCCGGGTCCTCGGCCGTGAAGCGGGCAATGTCCCAGGCGGCGCGCACCGTCTGCTCCATCGCTGCGCGCGAGAAGTCCGAGGTGCTGGCGTTGCCACGGCGTTGCCCGAGGTACACGCTGATGCCCAGGGACTTGTCGCGGTTGCGCTCCACGTTCTCCAGATCCCCCTTGCGCACCGAGACCGACAGGCCCGTGCCCTCGGAGACTTCGGCACCGGCATCGGTAGCCCCCAGCTTGGCGGCCATGCCCAGCACGTCTTCGACGATCTGCTGAAACTGCGGCAGGCTGTAGGCAAAGCCTCGGTCGGTGGTCTGCTGGTGGGGATGCATGGGCTCGGAAGAGGGTGTCGGGAAGGGGTCTGAACGTGCCGTCTACCCGCCGATTATCATGCCCGCCATGTCACGCCGACCTGCGCCCGGCCGCTCGCCCGCCTCTGAAGCCGATGCCCCGTTCGATGACGAAGGCCGGCCCAGCAAGAGCGAGCGCAAGCGCGCTTCTCACTTGCTGCAGACCCTGGGCGACGAGGTGGCCGCACTGCCCGCCTCGCGACTGAACGCCCTGACCTTGCCCGACAACCTGCGCGAAGCCATTCGGGAACTGCACCGCACGAAATCGCACGAGGGACGCCGACGCCAGCTGCAGTTCATCGGCAAGCTGATGCGCCAGGTGGACCCCGAGCCCTTGCAAGAGGCGGTGGCGAACTTCAAGTTGGGGGGCGCGCAGGATGCGCTGGCCCTGCACCAGGCGGAGCAGTGGCGCGAGTCCCTGCTGGCCGACGACCAGGCCCTCACGCGCTGGATGGCCGAACACCCCGACACCGACGCCCAGCCCCTGCGGGCCCTGATCCGCCAGGCCCGGCTGGAGGTGCGACCGGACGCCGGCGCCGGGGTCGCGCAACGTCAAGGGCGGCACTTCCGTGACCTGTTCCAGTTCATCAAGACACAACTCAAGGCCACGGCATGAACCCGCACGACCCCGTCCGCATCGGCCTCGTCTCCATCAGCGACCGTGCCTCCAGCGGTGCCTACGAAGACAAGGGCATTCCCGCGTTGCAATCCTGGCTGGGCACGGCGCTGAAGAACCCGATCGAGTGGGTGACGCGGCTCATTCCTGACGAGCAGCCCGGCATCGAGGCCGCGCTGAAGGAGCTGGTGGACACGGCGCAATGCCCCCTGGTGCTGACCACAGGGGGCACCGGGCCGGCAGCGCGGGACGTCACGCCGGAGGCGACGCTGGCCGTGGCGGACAAGGTGATGCCGGGCTTTGGTGAGCAGATGCGGCAGATCAGCCTGTGTTTCGTACCCACCGCAATCCTGTCGCGGCAAGTGGCCGTGATCCGCGCAAAGTCGCTGATCATCAACCTGCCGGGCCAGCCGAAGTCGATTGCCGAGACGCTGCAGGGCCTGCCCCAGGCTTCACCACCCGTGCACGGCATCTTCGCAGCGGTGCCTTATTGCATCGACCTCATCGGCGGGCCGTATCTGGAAACCGACGAGGCCATGTGCAAGGCCTTTCGCCCGAAATCTGCTCAACGGCCCGTGCGCTGAAGGCCCTTTGCAGAGGGCGGCGTCCGCCCGTCACTTCACCAGCTGGTTCAGGCGCTCGGCGTCGAAGTGCTCGCCTGTCTGGGCATCCTGCGGCAACACATCGCCAGACGAGCCGCCCGCCCCCTGGGCGCGAGACACTTGTTCGACAGCCTTCCACAGCAGCGCGATCTGGTGTTCGTGCCCTGCGGCATGATCGATCAGGCCCTTCATGGCGATGGCCACCGGATCGTCACCCTGGGTCACACCGTAGGCCGAGAAGCCCATGCGGGCGGCAGCCGCCTCGCGCTGGGCATCGGCCGAGGCCTGGAGGATGCGCGCCGGGATGCCCACCGCCGTGGCGCCCGGCGGTACCGGCTGCAGCAGCACCGCGTTGCTGCCCACACGCGCCCCGTCGCCCACGGTGAAGCCGCCCAGCACCTTGGCACCGGCACTGACGATCACACCGCGGCCCAGCGTGGGGTGACGCTTGGCCCCCTTGCTCAGCGAGGTGCCTCCCAGCGTCACGCCCTGGTAGATGGTGCATTCATCGCCCACTTCCGCTGTCTCACCGATGACCACGCCCATGCCATGGTCGATGAACACCCGCCGCCCCAGGGTGGCGCCCGGGTGGATCTCGATGCCGGTGAGAAAACGGCCCAGGTGCGACAGGAAGCGGCCCAGCCAGCGGAACCCACGCCGCCAGCAGGCGTGGGCCCAGCGGTGGATGACCACCGCGTGCAGGCCGGGGTAGCAGGTCAGCACCTCCCAGGTGGAACGGGCGGCCGGATCGCGCTCGCGGATGCAGGCGATGTCTTCTCGCAGACGCTGGAACATGTTGGCAGCGGGTGAGTGCGGGGCGCAAAACCCCGACAAGACCCTGGGGAATCTCCAAGGGGCGCCGAGTTTAGTCGTCCACTGGCCGGTCTGCAGGGCGCAGCTCAGGCGGCCCCGACGGCGGCACATCCTCCAACGGCCCGGCGTCACGCCGGGCGCTGCCCTGCCCTGCTGCCACTTGCATGGCACGCGCCACGCCGCGCAGGATGTGCACCTCCTGGTGCGTGAGCGTCAGGCGATTGGCCAACTGGTTGAGCCGGGGCAGCAGCTTCTTGGGGGCCTTCGGGTCCAGGTAGCCGATGGCCTCCAGAGCGCTGCGCCAATGAGCCAGAACACCTTGCACCTCGCCTGCACCGGCCCACTCGGCAGGCGGCGTGGCCGGCAGCACCTGGAACCCGCCCAGGCTTTGCCTCCACTCGTATGCGATGAGTTGCACCGCCTGGGCCAGATTGAGCGAGCCATAGTCCGGGTGGGTGGGGATGCTGAGAACGCTGTGGCAGCGCCACACGTCTTCGTTGGCCATGCCGAAGCGCTCGGATCCGAAGACAAAGGCCACGCGCTGAGGCTGCCGCGCCAGGGCGGGCAGCGCGTCGCGGGGCGCCTGCGCCGGTGGGCCGAAATCGCGCGGCGTCATGGCCGTGGCGCAGGCGTGGGTCACGCCTTCGAGCGCTTCGGCCAGGCTGTCGACGATGCGTGCCCGGGTCAGCACGTCGGCCGCTCCGCTGGCGTAAGCAACCGTGTCTTCACGCGACAACACGTCCGCAAAACGAGGCCTGACGAGCACCAGGTCAGCGAACCCCATCACCTTCATGGCGCGCGCTGCGGCACCGACATTGCCGCCGTGGCTGGTGTGCAGCAGGATGAATCGGGTGGGATCGTCAGAAGCGAACATGGGAAGCTGGGGACGGGCGGGGAGACTTTGGGGAGACTTTGGGGAGGTTCAGGGGAGGCCCAGGGGAGATTTGCAAGTGGTGCGCGGGTAAACTCGGGCCCTTCCAGGCAGCCAGCAATTGTCTGCCTACCGCTCTTTGAGGAAGCCTCCGATGCGCACCGTCGCGGCGCGGGGTTCTTCGACACCACTGCCTGCCGCTGCCCCGCCGAACCAGCCCCACCCGACACGAGAGGCCACCCGCCTTTCCAGTTCTGAAAGCCCGTCCATGTCCCAGAACCTGCACCCCATGCTGAACATCGCCGTGAGGGCGGCACGCAGCGCGGGCTCCATCATCAACCGTGCAGCGCTGGACCTGGACGTGCTGAAGGTGGCTTCCAAGGGCACCAACGATTTCGTGACCGAGGTGGACCAGGCAGCAGAAGAAGCCATCATTTCCACGCTGCTGGAGGCCTACCCCGGGCACGCCATCCTGGCCGAGGAATCCGGCCGGCAGCGTGGCAGCAAGCACAGCGACTACCTGTGGATCATCGATCCGCTGGACGGCACCACCAACTTCATCCACGGCTTTCCGGTGTACGCCGTGTCCATCGCGCTGGCCTTCCGCGGCAAGGTGGAGCAGGCCGTGGTGTACGACCCCACCCGCAACGACCTCTTCTACGCCAGCAAGGGCAAGGGGGCCTACCTCAACGACCGCCGCCTACGCGTGTCCAAGCGCACCCGCATGTCGGATGCGCTGATCGGCACGGGTTTTCCGTTCCGCAAGGGCGACAACTTCAAGCGCTACCTCAAGATATTCGAGGAGGTGATGCAGCAGTGCGCCGGCATGCGCCGCCCCGGCGCCGCCGCGCTGGACCTGTGCTACGTGGCCGCGGGCTGGTACGACGGCTTCTTCGAGACCGGCCTGAGCCCCTGGGATGTGGCGGCGGGTTCGCTGATGATCACCGAAGCCGGCGGCCTGGTGGGCAACTTCACGGGCGAGGCCGACTTCCTCTACCAGCGGGAAGTGGTGGCGGCCACCCCCCGCATCTACGGCCAGTTGGTGCAGATGCTCACGCCCTACACGCGTGTGATCAAGGAAGCCCAGGAAGCCGACACCAGCCCGGCGCCCGCAGAGGGCGCCGCCTCCGGCCCCGGCGCGCAGGACGCCACGGCGGCGTTCGTGCAGTCCACCGCAGACGCCGACCCCACCGCCGCGCCCGCGCGCAAGGTCACGCGGCTGCGCAAGGCCGACCTGCCCGCCACCGATGACGCGCCCTTCTGACGCGGTGGACACCCGGCCGTTGGCCGACGTGAAGGTGGTGGAGTTCTGCCAGATCGCCTCCGGCCCCTTCACGGGCATGCTGCTGGCCGACTACGGCGCGCAGGTGGTGAAGATCGAGCCCCCCGAGGGCGACGCCATGCGCACCTGGCCGCCCTTGTCGGCGGGCTACAGCGAGAACTTCGCCAGCCTGAACCGGGGCAAGCAGTCCATCGCACTGGACCTGAAGCACCCCGATGGCCTGGACATGGCGCGCCGCCTGGCCCTGCAGGCCGATGTGCTGGTGGAGAACAGCCGCCCAGGTGCGATGCAACGCCTGGGGCTGGGCTGGGACTGGTTCGGGCTGCGCAAGCCGTCGCTGGTGTACTGCTCCATCTCCGCCTTCGGGCAGGACGGCCCGCGGGGCGCAGAGGGCGGCTTCGACGTCACCATCCAGGCGGCGGCCGGCGTGATGAGCGTGACCGGGGAACCCGGTGGGGCCCCCGTCAAGGCCGGGGTGCCGCTGGCCGACTTCGCCTCGGGCCTGTACGCGGCCTTCACCATCGCCGCAGTGCTGGCCCGGGTGCGGGCCGGTGGCGCGGGGGGGCACATCGATGTGCCCATGTTCGGCGCGACGCTGGGCATCTCGGCCCTGCAGACCAGCGAGTTCTTCGGCACCGGCCGCAACCCGCGCAAGCTCGGATCGGCACATCCGCGCAACGCACCCTACCAGGCCTACGCCGCACGTGAAGGCTGGTTCGTCATCGCCGCGGGCAACAACCGCCTGTGGCAGCAGGTGTGCGCCGTGGTGGAGGTGCCTGAGCTGTTGCAGGACGCCCGCTTTGCGTCGCCATCGCTGCGGGCGCAGCACCAGACCGAGCTGAAGAAACTGCTGGACCCGCACTTCGCGCGCGAGACGGCAGATCACTGGCTGCAGGCCTTCCAGGCCGCCGGGGTGCCCTGCGCGCCCCTCAACGGCTATGAGGAAGCCCTGGCCGATGTCCAGGCCCGCCACCTGCAGCTCGTGCAGCCGCAGGCGCTTCCGGGTGGCACTCTCACGCGCACCGTGGGGTGCCCGGTACGCCTGGACGGGCAGGTCGTGGCCGTGGACACACGGCCCCCCGCCCTGGACGAGCACGGCCCGGCGCTGAGGGCCCGCCCCCTGGCCGAGCCGAAAGCTAGCGCCTGACCTCCGCAGACAACACCATGGCCGACATCAGCCCGCTGCGCGACTTCGTGATTTCCATGACGCACCTGGTGTCGAAGACCCAGGACGAGCCGGTGCTGCTGCGCGAAGGTCGGGCCCTGCTGGCGCCGCTGCTGGCCGACGACCGCTGGCTGCCCGAAGCGTGCGCCGTGCTGCGACCGGACCGCTACGCGCAGTACCTGCTGCACGCCGACCCGCTGGAACGCTTCTCGGTGGTGAGCTTTGTCTGGGGCCCCGGCCACCGCACCCCCGTGCACGACCACACCGTGTGGGGCCTGGTGGGGATGCTGCGCGGGGCCGAACGCTGCGACGAGTTTCATCTTGATGCAACCGGCGCAATGCCCCTGGCCACCGGCCGCAGCCATGTCATGCAGCCTGGCGATATCGAAGCGGTGTCGCCCACAGTGGGCGACTGGCACCGCGTGAGCAGCGCACGCACCGACGGGGCGTCCGTCAGCATCCATGTCTACGGCGCCAACATCGGCGCCGTGCGTCGGCACCGGCTGGACGACGCCAGCCAGGTGGTCGAATTCGTCTCCGGCTACGACAGCGCCACGGTACCCAATCTCTGGGACCGGTCCAAGGCCCCGCAACAGCCCCCCGCTGGCGCGGCCCGGCCGGCCGGTTCGGTCAACCGCTGACCCACCAAGGCAACCCGATGGCCGAGGACACCCGCCTGGGACTGCTCAGCACACGCCGCGACGGCGTGGCCACGCTCACGATGAATCGGGCGGAGCGCGGGAACGCGCTGTCGGCGGAATTGGTGGAAGCCCTGCTGGAAGGTGTGAACGCCGCCCTGGAAGACGACGCGGTCCACACCCTGGTGCTGCGCGGGCAGGGGCGGCACTTCTGCACCGGCCTGGACCTCTCGGACCTGGACCAGGCCAGCGACGCGGCACTGCTGTGGCGCCTGGTGCGCATCGAGACGCTGCTGACCACGGTCTGGCAGGCCCCCAAGTGCACCGTGGCCGTAGCCCAGGGCCGCACCTGGGGTGCGGGCGCCGATCTGTTCGTCGCCTGCGAGCAGCGTGTGGCCCTGGCGGGGGCCACCTTCCGGTTTCCGGGCGCGCAGTTCGGCATCGTGCTCGGCACCCGACGCCTGGCCTTGCGCCTGGGCAGCGGCGCCGCCCGCGACCTCCTGGCTTCGGGCGGCGAACTGGACACGGCCCAAGCCCTGGCCTGCGGCTTGGCCAGCCATGCCGAAGAGCCCGGCGGCTACGCACCCAAGGTGGACGCCGCCACGGGCGCCGCCCTGCGCACCGCCACCCGCGCAGCCGAGGGCGGTGACCTGCGCGACGCTGACCTGGCGGCCCTGGTGCGCTCCGCCGCCCGACCGGGGCTGGTGTCCCGGGTCAGGCGCTACGTCGAATCGCTGAAACCGCCACAGACGACACGGACGGCGCAGGCGGCGCAGACGGCGCAGGCAACAGCGCCAGAAGGCCCGGCGGCGGAGCCCGGGGCGCAATGAGCCCGTCGGCCGACCCTCAGCCCACCGGACTTCCCCCATCGGGCACGCCGTCCAGTTCCTGGGCCCTGGCGGCGGGGCTGGTGATCGTCTGCATCTGGGGGGCGAACTTTGCAGTGCAGAAGACTCTGTTCCAGGTGTTGCCGCCAGCGGGTTTTCTCTTTGCGCGCTATCTCCTGATGCCTTTGTGCGCCGCATTGCTGCTGGTCTTCAGCAAGGGTGGACTCCGGGCGGTCCGGTCCGTGCCGCGGGCCGACCTGCTGCAGATGGCCTTCCTGGGCTTTCTGGGCCACAGCGTGCACGTCACCATGGTGACGTTCGGCATCCATTGGTCCACGGCCTTCTCCAGTGCCCTGATCCTGGCCTGCGGGCCCATCTTCACGCTGCTCATCCTGCACTGGGCGGGGCATGAGCGGCTGAGCTGGCCGCAGATTGCCGGCGTGGGCCTGGCCTGTGTGGGCGTCCTTGTCTTTCTGTCCGACAAGCTGCTGGGCCAGCAGTGGGCGGCCACGGGCGGCGACCTCATGATGCTGCTGGCGGCCGCCTTGTTCTCCTACTACACGGTGATGTCCAAGCCGCTCATCCAGCGCCATGGCGGCGTGACGGTGATGGCCTGCGCCACCATCGCCGGCAGCCCACCCGTGGTGCTGGTCTGCGCCGCCAGTGCCTGGGCGGCCCCCTGGGCGGCGATGACGGCGCTGCACTGGGGCCTGCTGCTGTGGGCGTCACTGGTGTCGGCGTTCCTCGGCTGGCTGGTCTGGGGCTGGGTCAACGAGCGTCGGGGCGTGGCGCGCACGGCCCCCTTGCAGTACCTGATGCCGGTGGTGGCCGGCGTGGTGGCCTGGTGGGCGACCGGTGAGCGCTTCAGCGCCGTGAAGCTGGGGGGCGCCACCCTCACCCTGGCCGGCGTGGCGCTGGCCCAGTTTGCCGACCGGCTGCGCCAACGGCCCTGACAGCCCTCATTGGGCTTAACGCTTAAAGTTCATGGCCGTTCCCCCCCCCCAGAAGGTGACCCATGTACATCCCGCCCCAGTTCGCCGAGAACCGCCCCGAGGTCCTGCACCGCATCATGCGCGAGCATCCGCTGGGCACGCTGGTCCGCAGCGAAGAGGGGGGCCTGGACGCCGACCACATCCCGTTTGAGTTCGAACCCGACACCGGGCCGCTGGGGACGCTGAAAGCCCACGTGGCCCGCAACAACCCGCTGTGGCAACGATGCCCCACGGGCACGCCAGTCCTGGTGATCTTCCGTGGGGCGCAGGCCTACATCTCGCCCAACTGGTACCCCAGCAAGCACGAGACGCACCGCCAGGTGCCCACCTGGAACTACGAGGTGGTGCATGCGCACGGCACCCTGAGCATCCATGACGACGAGCGCTACGTGCGCGCGCTGGTTGCCCGCCTGACGCGCGAGCACGACGCCGCCGAACCCCGGCCGTGGAAGATGGGCGAAGCCCCGCCCGACTACATCCAGATGATGCTGGGCAACATCGTGGGCATCGAGGTCCAGGTCACCGCGCTGGTGGGCAAATCCAAGCTCAGCCAGAACCGCGAACTGCGGGACCGTCGCAACGCGGCGGACACGCTGGCCGAGCGCGGCCGCGACGGGCTGGCCCAGGCGATGCGCGCAACGCTGCCGGCCGAAGAGAACTGACACGGTCCTTGGCTTTGTCACTTGGCAGCCTGGGCGCAGCCGCAGGGCCAGGCTGCGGCGCCCTCAGGCGCTCGTTCAACGCCCCTATTCGACCCTCTGACCGCCGCCGAGCCAGCGCTCGCGCAACTCGCGCTTGAGCACCTTGCCGATGGCGCTGCGCGGCAGTTCTTCGACCGCCATCAGGGCGGCCAGGCGCTGGGTGCGGCCCAGGCGGCTGTTGGCCCAGGTGCGCAGCACCAGGGGATCGACTGCCGAGCCCGGACGCAGCACGACGCAGGCCACCGGCGTCTCGCCCCAACGGGCGGAGGGCGCGCCGAACACGGCCGCGTCCTCCACCGCGGGGTGCTCGCGCAGCACGGCCTCCAGGTCCTTCGGGTACAGGTTGAAGCCGCCGCTGATGATCAAGTCCTTGCGGCGGTCCATCAGCACCAGGAAGCCATCCTCGTCGAGGCGCCCCACATCGCCCGTGCGGATGTAGCGCCGCCCTTCGGCATCGAACCACTCGGCCTCGCGCGTCTGCTGCGGGCGCCCGTGGTAGCCGCTCATCATGCCGGGCGAGCGTCCGACGACCTCGCCCACGGTCTGCGGGCCTGGCGGCAGCTCACAGCCTGATTCGTCGATGAGGCGGAGGTCGTGGCCAGGGGCAGGTCGACCCACGGTGTGCAGCTTGTCAGGGTGCGCGCGAGCATCCAGCATGCAGGCGCCGCCCCCTTCGGTCATGCCGTAGACCTCCAGCAGATCGCCTGGCCAGCGCGCCAGCACCTGCGCCTTCAGCGCCGCCTCGAAGGGCGCGCTGGTGCACAGCTTCATGCGGAAGGCCGACAGGTCGTGCGCATCGAACCCGGGATGCGCCATCAGGCGCCGGTACTGCACCGGCACCAGCATGGTGTGGGTGGCGCGCAACTCGGCGGCCACGCGCAGGTAGCCGGTGACATCAAACTTCGGCATCAGGTGGATGCGCGCGCCAGCGCCCAGCGCCGGGTAGAAGGCCACCAGCGTGGTGTTGGAGTACAGCGGCGTGGCCAGCAAAAGCACCGACTGCGCGTCCATGGCGTAACGCGCGGCGCGCTGCATGTGGGCATAGCGCATGGCGTGCGGCTGCACGATGCCCTTGGGGGTGCCGGTGGTGCCCGAGGAGTAGATGATGTTGAACGGGTCTGCCGGGCTGATGACCACGGGCTGCGGCTCGACACCCTCCGGGGCCAGCCAGTCGTCGAACACAGCCCCCCTGCCCGCTGCGCCCAGGTCGATGGGCTGCACGCCCGGCGGCAGTGCTTCCAGCAAGGGCGAGGCCTGGTCGTCCACGAAGATGAATGCCGCCCCTGAATCCGCGACCATGGCGCTGAACTGCGCCGGCGTCACCGAAGACGCGATCGGGGTCGGCACCGCCGCCGCCCGCAGCGTGCCCAGGCCGCACACGGCCTGCAGCACGCCGGAGCCCGCACAACTGGCCACGGCCTGGCCTTGCAGCACGCCGTCGCGCTGCAAGGCGGCGGCCACGCGGTCCACCAGACGGTCCAAGGTCTGGTAATCCAGCAGCCACTGCCCGTCACCGAGGGCCAGCGCCTGCGGCTGCTGCCGGGCCACGCGGCGCAGACGGTCGGTGAGGGTCTCGAACGAGTTCATCGGCAGGGCCGTCAGCCTTCAAGCTTCAGATCAGCCACTCGCAGCGCCCGCGCCCCGTGGCCTGACCCCGGAAATCGCTGGTCCACTCCAGGGACGCGAGATCCAGTTGGATGCGCTCGTTGTCGAGGGCGGTGGCCAAGAGCGGGCCTTGCGCCGACACGGCATGCGGCCGCAGCCCGTCGATCTCCAGGCCTTTGAAGAGTTCTCCTTCCCAGCGGATGGTGACCCGACGCTGCCAGGAACTGCGCTGCGGCAGGTAGGCCACGTCGCAAGTCATCATGCGCAAGCGTGCGCCCTCTCCCAACCCTGGGGGGTCCAGGTCCTGACCGGCGGCACGGACCCGAAGCCAGCGCAGACCGGCCGCGATGTCGATGTCGGCCCGGCCACCGACCGACGTAGGGGTCTCCAAGGCGTGCAGCCCGCTGCCTCGCTGAGCCACCCCGAACGAGAAGACGTAGGCGGGCTCCTGGCCCATGCGCAGGTCGGTGATGCGCACGAGGCCCTGGCGATCGTCCACACGGTAGAACCCGCGGCTGAACGCCTGGATATGCTGCACGGCAGGCAAGGACTGCACATCGCGTTGGAGGTCGGGGTCCAGCGGGTAGGCGTTGAACCGCACGGCGCGACCGCGGTCGGCCAGCGAATAGAAGCCTTCCTCGTAATGGGTGGAGTGCATGACCACGATGCGCCACAGCACGGTGTTGAACGCTGTCGGGGTGACCAGCACCCGATCGGTGGCCACCGCCTCCCCGCGCGCAGCCAGTTGGCCGTGCACCAGGCCGGCCACATGATGCTGAGCTGCTGCCGACCAGCCGAGGTAGGCCGTGGACAGCAGCAGACCCGCGAGGTTCCACCGCGCCGCGCCAGGGCTGCGGCGAAGCAGTGCCGCCGACAAGCCCATCAGCAAGGGCAAGGTGTAGAGCGGGTCGATGATGAAGATGCTGCCCAGGCCGTAGGGCTGGCTGGAGAACGGCAGGGCCAGGCGGGTGCCGTAGACGGTCATCGCATCCAGCAGCGCGTGGGTCACCAGCACCAGCCACACGGTCAGGAGCCACCGCGGGAAGTCTCCTTGTCCGGCGGACGCGGCAGCAGGCAGCGCTGCCGCAGGTCCGGCACCGACGGGCTGCTGGCCGGCCGCCCCTGCGGCGGAACCACCCCGGCGCATCCACCAGGCGATGCCGGCGGCCAGAGGCACCGCCGCCAGGGACTGCCAGAACAGGGCGTGGGTTTCGGCGCGGTGCAGCACCATGTTCAGCACCGGATCGCCGTGGTCGAGCAGCGCGTCCAGGTCCGGCAGGGTGCCCAGCACGCCGCCCCACAGGGCCGCCTTCCACACGGCGGTGCGGCGCCCCATCACGGCCACGCTGACGGCGGCGCCCAGCGCC
>Ga0315906_10000531_pt1 | contig 60729 bp, 86 predicted proteins | sample LakEriMetagenome_4_FD_203526 | JGI IMG/M metagenome (GOLD analysis project Ga0315906, IMG submission 203526) | Freshwater fungal communities from buoy surface, Lake Erie, Ohio, United States - Buoy 2 MA122 | ecosystem: Environmental > Aquatic > Freshwater > Lake > Lake biofilm | place: USA... | reverse complement strand
TTGGCCAGTAATGACTGTTCCTTACCTCTGCCGTATGGATGAATTTGGGGTTGAATACTTCCCTGGCTATCCCGCATCACACTGCTGGATAAATGAGAAGCTCCGTGTTATCCACGGGGACAAGGTCAACTCCAATGGCATGACAGCCACACGGTACCTCAATAACGAAAAAGTGTCTGTTATCTATGGACACATTCACCGTATCGAGATGGCCTACAAGACTCGCGAGGATTACGACGGTCCAAAGACCGTGATGGCAGCATCTCCTGGATGTCTCGCTCGTATCGATGGCGCTATTCCGTCAACAAAAGGCGGAGTAGACCTAGATGGACGCCCCCTTGTGCGCCACGAAGACTGGCAACAGGGACTCGGTGTCGTGACCTATGAAGACACGGGCGAACACAAGTTTTCTTATGAATCTGTGCTGATTTACGACGGTTGGTGCGCCTTCCGTGGCACAGAGTATAAGGTCTGACGAAAAGCGCGCGCATTCTAAACCGCAACGGTAAGCAAAGGCAGCGATGACCACCATAATAGGAATACAAGGGGACGGATATGCCCTAATGGTAGGAGACTCACGTATCTCTGATATAGGGAGAGACGGTGAGATTCTTTCTACCAGTACTTTGGGTGGTGGTGTTAACAAGATTGCCAATACGAAGCAGTTCCTACTTGGTGCTGCTGGGGACTTACGAGCAATAAATCTGTTGACTCATGCTTTTGTTCCACCACCGCCACCGGTGGGTACCGGGAAGAAGCTAGACGCCTTCATGACCCTAAAGTTCATACCCGAACTACGCTCATGCTTTGATGAACACGGATATTCCTTACCCGAAAGGGACTCAAGCCAACATGTAGCCGAACACGGTTCAACCATCATGGTTGCCGTAAACGGGATTCTGTACATCGTGGACAGTGACTATTCATGGATTATCGACTCATCTGGCCTGTTTGCCATAGGTAGTGGGGCACAGTATGCCCTAGGAGCCTTACAGGTATTGGTGAATGGCAAGAAGCTAGAACTGCAGCAGGCGAAGAGGGTAGCCCTAAAGGCTATTGCTATTGCTGCGAAGTATGACCCTGGAACTGGGGCTCCATACTCAACCCATATACAAGAACCTACCACCAAGCCGAAAGGTCAAAGTGGAACTAGAAGTACCCGATGAAAATGATGGATTAGAAGTACCTGAGCCTCCATCAGAACGTGATATACAAGATAACGGGTGGATGTTCTACGCAAACTGTAAGGGACGTACGAACGAGATGTTCCCGAAGGGGCATAAGGACATCAGCTACATACCTGGGGCAAGAGCCTTGTGTGACGGGTGCTTCGTGAGAACGCAGTGCCTTAACTATGCGCTGGAGTTCCCTGTGGCGGATATGCACGGCATATGGGCAGGGATGACTAGCAGGCAGCTAGCAGCGGAACAGAGGCGTAGGGGTGTAGGAGCAATCAGGCCGACGCTAAGTCAAATGTGGGGCGATTGAACTAAGTTCCCCTGACGCCGCATTTTTGGCAGAACTGCATGTTTTGTAGTTCCTCCCACACCGGCTCGCAGTCAGTCTTCCCGCACGGTTGGAGTATTACTTCCCCCACCATGTAGGCGCGAATCTGGTCAGCAGTCGTCGGCTTTGGTGCGGCGGGTGGCGGCGCGGGTGGTAGACCCCGGGATTCTCGTACTGCTTCATACAGCACCGTCGAGACCCACTGGTTTATCCGTGCTTCGCCACAGGCGTCGAGTATGGCGTTCTTCAGCCAGCCCGGTATTTGGACAACCAGGTTGTACTTACCGTCTGGTAGCTCAGCGCGCTGGGGTGTCCGAGACATCTTTGTCCACGAGCGTCAAGAGATACTCCGTGATTGTCATGTCGTAGGCGTCTGCCATGTCGACTATCCGGTTCTTGATGTCGGCGGAGACGCGCATGGTTATCGTCGTTTCGCCGGCCGCGTGCTGTGGCGGCCTACCCATCCTCTTGCGCATGGCAAGAGATTACTTTACGGAATCAGTTTGTAGTGGAGCTTTTCCCATTCACGCACTTGCTCCTGGTAGGCTTCCGAGAAGAATGTTCGGTCTCCATTGGTGTTCACTGCGACGGAGGATATGCCTCCCATCAGGCGTACGGTGGCGAGCACGCAGGGATGATACTTATCTTCAGCGTAGGTGCCAGAGGACACTGATTCTGACAGTGAGCGGACCTGACCCCACGCTTCGACAGGAGAGGGAGCCGGCGGCAATTGGCTGCACGCCTTCAGTACGGCTTTCCGAATCTGACCTGGACGCGGCATGTACGTGTCGTGCAGGGCTGCGGTCGATATGGCTTGTACGACGGCGGCGTACTCCAGGTCAAGAATAAACTCAGCCCAGGCGCGCAGAGCAGCCTTCTTGGGGGCATCTGAGCTAGGCAGGCGGTCGTTCCAGTGTGAGTAGAGAAGTTCTACTGCTTTGACTACTTCGTCCTTGGTCATTCTTCCTCCACCGTCGGCTTGTACATACTAGCGAATTTCTTGACGCGCCAATCATCGCGGAAGATGAGCTCGAGTGACGTGTACTGCTTGCCGAGGTCATTCCCACCCATGTGGAACTCGGACTGAGAGCATCCCAGTACTGCCTTGATGGCTTTCTGTGCTCCGTGGCCGGCGATGCCGCGTGTGATGGCCTGGCGGCGGCTGTGGGTCAATTCAGGGCGGCGGCCGCGACCCGACCAAAATGTATCCACCCAAACAGTAAAGACCTCGAGTATGGAACTTTCTGTCACGGAAGAAAAGTATGGGAGATTTTCTACCTGAACTTTTTTACCCGACAATTTTTTGTGCGCCAAAATCAATTACTCCTTCTACCCGACAATTAGTACTACAACATATTGGTAGGGAGTTGTAGTACTAATTAAGACTTATCTTACTCATAAGACTTAATCTATTTACTATTTACGGTTCTAACACAATCAGCGCTAGCTGATGTCTTAGAATCCAATTACTGTTCAGTACTGTTACCCACCCCCCTATAGTCCCCCCTCCCACGAGGCAGAAGAGTACTAAAAATGAATTAGGGCAGCACAAATAACGTTGCTGGATTTTGGGCAACGTTTACTGAAGGTTTTAGGCCGGCCTTCGTATGTAGGGGGTGAGCGTAGCAGGCTCGAGTGGGTCACGCAACCATGATGTGGGAATTTCTTTGAGCTCTTCCGCCACCGTCAAATGCTAGCCAGCGCTGCGGGCTCGACAGCCCCGACATCCCCGAACATGTGTTCGTAATGGTGTACTCTATTCCCCGGGAGGTCCCCTTCCCTCCTAGAGGGTTAAGAGTCCTAGTTGCAGCTTGTGGGTAGGTTGGCTGCACTAGGGCTCCCCTCACACCAGTTCTTTTTCGAACCAGCCGTGATTGAGCATTATGCCGATGGCTGCGTAGCCGGCGACATCGAGGATGTTGTCTTTAATCGATTCGTTCTGGGGCTCTGCAGCTTTTAGGATGAGGTGCTCGAGGCGTGCAATCTTGTCATGGCAGCGCACGATGACGCCGTAGGTCCCAAAGCGGAGAATGTTGTTGTGGCCGTAATCGCGCTGCTTACGGATTAGCGTGTCAATTAGCTCCTGCGGTGTAAAGCTATTTCCAGTGTTCGTTGCATAGCGGTAAGCCGTGCGGCCGACGCCGGCCCAATGAAGAGAAGTACTCTCACTTTCCTTGTTACGCGAGAAGTCTTCTTCGAGGTAGGTAAACGCGAGACGAAGCTCGGCGATAACTATCGCGGGAGGCTGCTTCGGGAAGTCCATTATCTTCTCGACAGCCGCTGCGGCCGCGTCATTCCAGGTTTCGATGGGGTTAGTTAATGTGTTCATGCGGTAATACTAGTTCTTCCGCCACCGTAAAAGAGTTGTACTAGGAACCTTTTTTGGTGGGTTTCTTCTCCAGGATGGCACCAGGGCCGCCAGATAGGAGCTCCATGGTCTGGGGCTTTCCAGTGTGAGACTTCTTGTTTGCGCAAACAGGTGGAGTCGAGACAGAGACCATCAACTCCACCTTGTTGCTGCACTTTGGGCATTTCCATGCGAACCTCTTAGACATGGTCCGGGATGGTAGCACCATTTTTGTCAACTGCAGGTGAATAGCGCTACGACGGCCAAAGCGAATATCACTGTGGCCATTATTGTTCGCCTGCCAGGCTGCGGATGTACTGCAGAATTTCATGACGTTTCTCGTCTGGCTGGTCTGCGTAGACCTTGAACATGATGCTGACGAAGCTCTTAAGTACCTCGAGCATGCAATCGTTCAGCAGCTGGCCAGCTTCATCGATGAGGTCTTCAATCTCGTCGACGGTCCCAGCAGCGATAATTTCACGACGCCCAGGGTGGTCGAGGTGCACGCAGCGGATTTGGGGGCTCAGTGGGAACCCCTTCTTTTCCAGGGAGTCCCAGATATAGAGGTCTTCATATGGGTTGGGCATGTCATCAAACATGTTGTTCCTTTCTGTAGTTACCAGTGCCGCCAGCTGCGGCCCCAGCGGGGAGATGTGTTACGTAGGTAGCGCGCAAAGCGCGGGAGAATCTTTTCCACAACCTCGGGGATAAAGATGTGGACAAAGATGTCGAGGCAGCGAATAAAACGACAAGGGCTGCCGAGTTTAAATCGACTTACTGGGGGGAGTTCGAAACGCGGTAGTTCACGGAGGGTTTCCTTGAGAGTCAATTCACGTGTCAGCATTTGGTGAGTCATAGTAGCTACTTAGTTATGTAATTACAACCTCTTCCACCACCGTAAAAGAGTTGTCAGCGCTTTTTGGCAGTGGGAGTGTCACTGGCTCCAGGGCCAGAAGGAAACGTTCGACGCTCGAGAGGATTGTCGAGACGTCTTCGGGTGAGAAAGGTTTGTCAGTCACTGCCAAGGCGGCCGCATGCGAGATGCGTTCTTGTAGTAGCGCTGCAGCGATGACTATCTCGTCGTAGATGTCATCCATTTTCAGGCTCGTCTTTCATCACTCCATACTCCAGAACAGCGTCGAAGACTTCGCCACGCAAACTGTTGAAGGAAACATCTTCCAACTCTGAAACAATCATCGCCCACTTTTCTGCAGGCAACCACATTTCGTCGTCGGGGTCAAAGTCGAACGACTCTTTGTCAAACAAGAGCACAAAGACGTCGTCGTCGTCATGCATCTCATTGATGGCCGCTTTCAGTTCAGAAATCTTCACTTGTACTCATTTCCATATTCGCCTAGGTCACCTGTGCGATTGATTGCTGGGTAAACAGGTCCGTAGCCATTTTTGTCGAGCAGGTCGCTGACCATTTCTAGACACTCTCCGTCGGTCGCTAGTTCTCCGTCGATGCGCACAATGCGAATAATTTCCTTGATGATTTCCTCAGGCGTCATGAGCAACTCTTTCTCTAGTTGTTTTTCTACTTCTATGCACGCGTTACACATTTCTTCTTCACACGTGCAGTTGTCAGGTATCGGGAATTCCCAAACATCAGCGGGGATGGGAATGTTGTGTACCGCTCTCATTGTTCTTGCAACACTTCATCTAGCGCTTCATAGTCGAGCGATTCGTCTAACCAGGCTACGCCGTCTGGGGTTCCTGCTGACGTGTACACAAGATAGTTAGTTGCGAAATCACGGTACGTCACTTCCTTATCAAGGCTTATGACCATGTTGTACAAAAATTCGTCATTCATTAGCCACAAGGCCACGTTCCACGTTGCGTGGTTTTTCCATCCGTTGTAATCGCTCATGCATCCACTCCACAGTTTGCGCAATACGAGTCGTACTCGTGATTGCATAAAACCTTCTCAATAATTTTTGGCTCCACTGTGCCGTAGTCAAGGCTGTAACAGTGAATCTCTACAGGGTCGTTTTCTTTAGCGACGATGACGTAGATGTATTCCGCATAGCACTCGATTGCTTCTTCAAACGTCTTTATGAACGGTTCGTTTGGCGTATCGGTGTAATACTTGCCCCAGTATTCTTTTATCTCTATGTGGTTGCCGAACGTGTCGTCATCTTCTTGCTGAAATGGGCTAAGGAAAGACCAGCCGTTATGTTCGTCAAGTAGGACACGACATGTTGTTTCGTACCCGTCACGACGGATGAACTCGGAAAGAACGCCCATCATGTGTGTGGGGTATCCATCCCAGTGGACATAGCGCCCCTCTAGTTCGCCGTTTTCCAACTGGCGTGCAACAACTGAACGAGTTGCCATTATTCTTCCCCCTTTATGATTTCGACGGTGATGTTTTCCATGTGTGGACCAAAATCTTCTGTGTTGCGATTGCTATAGAAGAAATCGTCAATCATGCAGTTCAGCACCTCGTACGGGTCTACCTCGTCTGGTACCGACAGTTTGATAAGAATCTCTTTCATTGTTTATTCCTCTTCTTCGTCGTCTGGCATACAGTTGATGCAGGTGTAGATGATGATTGCGGGCTTGACATCGTCTTTGATGCTCAGCATCCCGTAGTACGGGTTCCAAGTGTCTTTGCACTTGTGGCAGTTCCAGTAGGTCAGTTCGCCTGACATGTGTTCCCCTTTGATAGTTAGTAGTTAGTAGTTGTGGGGTGCACGCTACACCCCACTTAGCCATTTTTGCAAGTGGCTACTGCTAGATTATTTTGTGACTTTGGTCACGCCATAACTTTGACACGGTGGCGCTCCACCCATACCTCGCCCTTGCCGTTTAGTGGCTTGACGAGATAGTCAATGTGTCCGAAGCGGACACGCACGTCAGCAATCTTCACGCCGACGTCTAGCCCTTCCATTGAAAGCACGCCGACTTCACCACGTGCTGTCTCAGGCTTGATTTTCTCTACCTGCTGTTTGTCATAGGTTTCCACTGCTTCTCCTTTTCTGTAGTGGTGACCTAAAAGTTATCCAGTACACCTGACAAACACAACACGAAAGGCCAAACTTTTCTCGAGGGCCACGTGTCATCCACCACCGTCTGGTTGTAGCCCCGTTACCGGCAGCGGCCCCGCGGGGCTTCTGGGGTTCCGCCGCAGCCGGCAGCCGGTCGAGTAGTGTCAAGAGTATGAACCGATGGGACAAAAACATTCAAGCACTATCCGCCTATGTTGCCGAGAACGGCACAGCACTCGTACCGACCTCGTACAAATGTTTAGTGGACGGCGAGACGGTATCGCTGGGGTCGTGGGTGACCTATGTGCGTATCAAGTACCGCGCTGGAACGCTTCAGATGGAACGCATGGCTCAGATGGAAAACTTCCCTGGTTGGACATGGGGTCCTTGTAAGCCTGGACCGATGGGTAACCCTGACCGTGACAAGCAGATGGTCGCTATGCGTCAGGCTGGCAAGTCACTCCAAAGCATCGGAGACGAATACGGCTTGTCAAGGCAACGAGTTCATCAAATCCTAAATCGCATGGGACATCGGGAAACCGCTAGTGCCTAGACACCCTGAAGTAAAAAAAGAACCACGACCATCTCTACTTATCGCTTTAGGCGGAGTAGGGATAGCGGGTTCTTTTTATGGAAGTATTCTTTGGGTTGTGTTGTGGTTTGTTCGTTCTGCTGACATCGCAGAATGGAACGCCCCTTATTGGAAGTGTGCTATGACTGCCCTTGCCGTAAATGCCTTGCGCCTTTACGACAAAAAGGTATTCGACTAAGCCTCTTCCGCCACCGTCAAAGAGTTGTCCTCGTCTTATTCGGACTGACGGAACACCATCAGTCCTGCGACTGCTGTGCTGTCAATGTGCGTTGGGTCTGCGAGTGCGATACCTGTCACCCACGCTTCTTTCGGTAGTGGCTGTGTCGGGTCATCACCCACAATGCCACGCACCTTCTGTATCGCTTCGCTAATCGCTTCGCCATCTGTGTCGGCTTCTACATCTACGCCGACCATGACCTGAACACGGTACTTTGCCATTGTTTCCTTCTTTCTGCCCGTACCTTCCATACGGGTCGGGTGTCTTTCGTGCCTCTACGGGCTTCCTGTGGGGCGAGTTCAGGCGAGTGAGTGGCTGAAAGGGGGAAATGCCACCCACTCGCCACGCAATCGGGCAGGCTCACTACTGCGAACCTGCCCGATACGGTCTAGCGATAGGTGAGTTCGTGACCTGTCACGCTCTCGTACACACCTTTCATGTGTGACGGAACGATGGACTTCACTTTCTCGCCCTTTGACATGGCTTTCAGCATTGTGACTGCCTGCTCAGGTGTCTCACAGGTGTAGATACCGTGACGCTTGATGAGTGCCACGCACTCCATCACTAAGTCCTCACCCCAACTGTCACCCTTGCCTGTGACCCCACCATCGGTGACCCAAATGACAGGGGAAGTATTGCGCTGACGCTTTCCGATAGCCCAACGCAAGGCAGGTGCGTCCACTCCGTTGCCACCGTTCGGTGACGGAAGTTCTTTCACGCACTTGCCCTTGTTGGCGACCACATACAGGTTCGGGCGACTACTGCGCCCACCTGAATACTGCGCCACGAGTGCTGACGGTGCGCTCAACACCATCTCCATCACTTCATCGTGTTCCAGCGACATAGAACCACTCGTGTCAATGAGTACCACGCCACCTGCGCCCTTCACAGTACGGTCAAAGATACGGCGTTCAGGGTCGGTGAGTAGGCGAGACATACGGCGTGGGTTACGCCCTGTCTGCGATGAGACACGCTTGCGTCCGATAGCACCCATCACATTACGCTCTAACGCTGGTGTGGAGATACGCAGTTCTTCCCACAAGGTCGCACGACCTTTCTTCGGGATAGTTCCACGACCCCAACGGTCATGTGTGAAGTTCTCGCTTGCCTTCTCTGTCGGAGACTTGCCATCTTCATCTTTGACTTCGCCTGACGGTGCGCCTTCGCCCTCTTTGCCTTCGCCCTCTTTTTGTGGCTGTGGCTTTCCTGTGGGGTTGTCACACAATGCGCCGACTTGTTCCTCTACCCACTTTGCGTAGTTCTCCACATAGCCAAATCCTGACAGGTGGAGACGAGAGTGAGTGGCGTGGAGTGATGGAGTAGAACGCTGGTTGTCCATTACAGAGCGAAAGTAGTTCTCGCCTGTGTGGGAAATCGTCTCCAACAGTTTCACCCACGATGGCTCGTGCTGTGCGACACCACGCAAGTATTGTTCGTATCCTGCCGTGCCACGAAACGCAATAGCGTCCATCACGCACGAGAGAAAGTCGCCCACCTCTGCTGTGCGCTTTCCTGCGAGATACTCGCTTCCGTCTGAAAGGTGAGTTGTTGGCTCAAATCCTGCGTAAGAACACAGGACATTGACACGCAGTTCCTCGCACACTACGAGCGTAGGTGCTTTGGCGTAGCCACGAGCCACCCACTTCTCAAACTGCTTCGCCGTAGGTGACACCTTTGCGTGTGTCATCTCGTGCGCTCGTATCACGCGAGAATGTTCGGTGTCGTACATCGGCACACGCATCTCACGCAAGGTGACTTCCGTTGCTGGTTCACCACGCTTGGGTTGGACATTGACAATGTTCCAACGCTTCTCTGCGTCTTTCGCTGTGTTGTCTCCACGAGACAACATCTCAGGCTCAGGGTACTGTGGCGTAGTACCCTGAGCGATGTTCGCCGTAATCGGCGTTCCGTTTGACTTGCTCACAATGCCCTACTTCTGTGGGGTCATTGTGTTGATAGCGATAGCGTCCACCACGCTCTTAGCACGGTCACGGAAAACCATTTGCGCCGCCTTTTTTGTTCCGAGTGCTGTACGCAGTTGGTCAAAGGCGTAGAACGCACGGAGAGAGATACGGCGTTCGCCTGCGTCTGCCATCTGACGGGCGTAGTCACGCAAGTCCTCGCTCAGACGGGCGAGTGCTGACGGGTGTGGCTCGTTGATACGGATACAGACGGGGAAACGGTCTTTGAGTGCCATTGGTAGGTCGCTCATCTGCTCAATGTTCGTGGTCATCACCACGCTGAAACCTGCGTTGGGGCGCAATACCTGACGGGTCTGTGGGTGTTCCCACTTTGCGCTTTCAGGGCTGTCTGTCATCGCCAGCAAGGTTGCGAACACATCGCCACCTGCCTTGTCAATCTCGTCAATAACGAGACGACCACCTGTGTTGCCATCGCCCTTCCACGCACGGATAGCAGAGCCTTCCAGCCACGACCACGAGCCGTGGTCATTTGGTTGCCAGCAACCTGTTACATCTGCGTTGGTCATGTCATCGGTACAGATGAGACGGTGTGCGCCTGCTTCGGTGTTGCCGTATGTCAAGCCTGCGAATGTCTTGCCTGTTCCTGGCACTCCAAACAGAATGAGACGGTCTATGCCTGCTTCCAGCGCATCATTGACTTCTTGCCAGCAGGCAGGAAGTGTGGTTGTTGTGTCTTGGACACTTGTCATTGGTTTCCCCTTTCGTGGGAGTTTGTTGTGGGTGTGAAGTGTAGCCACATTGTTAGTGGCACACAACCTTGTTAGCCATCATTTCTAATGGCTCTCTATGTGGGGTGGGCGAGCATCTGCCGTGTCTCCCACCCCACACGAGACTTTGTGACTAGGCGACCTGCGCTGTGTCGGTGGACTTGGACTTTGCCTTCGCATCAGGCGAGATGGCTGTGGTACGCACCTGTGAGTAGGTGGTGACCTTTGTGATGGTGTCTGCGACTTCTTGTGAGACGATGCCCACCTGAACTGCGCTCTCCAACATTTCACCGTCCACTACGGGCTTGGTTACTTTCTTGTAGGTGGCAGGCTTCACGAGCATCGCCAACTTGTCTGCGTCATAGGACTTACGCTGTCCGTCCACGATGGCGACTTTGATGCCGTCCACAACGCTTGTGTTGATGCCTGCGATGGCGAGTGCTTCACGCAACGCCTGCTCTGCTTCCTTCTTTTGTGCTTCTGCCTGTGCGCTGGCTTCTTTTGCCAACAGGTACAGGCGTGTTGCTTGCTCTACTGAGTGTGTCACGGCATTTCCTTCTTTCTTGGTAGGTGTCAAAGTGACAATGTGTACCTTACAGGTGTCAATGGTAGTTGTCAATAGGTTTCTGTGTGTCGTTTGTCACACGCCTACCGACCTTGCCATCGGGCTGTTTGGTACAGGGTGAAAGATACAGGGTGTAAGGCACAGGCACAACACTCACACAACATCTTTCTTCTGTGTCTGTTGTCACAGGGTCGGGCAGGCGCACAGGTACGCACACGCACGGGCAGGCGCACACACGCACGGGCGCAGGGGGCTTCTTCCACCACCGTCAGCCTTGTGAGCCCCGTTGGGCGAAGACGGCTCGCGGGGCTGTCACCCCAGATGTCGCCCCAGAAGTCGCATCTGGTTCAGCCGAAGTTTGGACTTGCTCAAAGTTTGGGGTTAGTCCGACTGTGATGTGTCCTATGTGATGTGTCCGACTAATCCCTGTGACAAACGACACATTGACATTGTGCCTTACACTCTGTAACTTGTAATCACCTACTAGCCCACGAAAGGGGACAGAGATGACCACATCATCACCTGTGCGTATGGCAGAACTTGCCCAGCGCACACTCACTATGGAAGGGGGCGAAGGCTTCACTATGGAACAGGCGATACTGTTCGCATACTGCGCTGACGGTTTCCGTCTTCTCGCAACAGCAGAAGACATTTACGAAGCGTTGGAGAGCCTTCCACACATTCAGTCGCTCAAAGAAGACGACCAAGGCATTGGCATCATCACAACAGGTTGGGCTGCGCCACTCGGTGACAACGGAGAAGTAGAAGGCGCACCAAGCGCACACCCTGAGCGCAAGCGTGTACGCCTTTGCTCGTGCGTTGAGCGTGGTGGAAAAATGGGGTCGGCTCTCGCCTTTGAGACTGACCCTGACGACCTCGTGACAGACGAAGGCAACGGAACAGGCTCACTCGCTAACGCCTTGCTCTCTGCTCTCAACGCACTTCTCGCCAAGAACAACTAAACCACAACCCACTTCCAACAGTTAGCCCTCACTTGCCTCGGCAGGTGGGGGCTTTCTGCTGTCCCCGAACTTCCCCACGAAGGGTCTTCCACCACCGTCAAAGTAGTGAAGACGGGGGTCGGTAGCCCCGGCGGGTTTTATTTAGGCCAGATAGTTCTGATGGCCGCTGCGCTGATGGCCGTGATGGTAGACAAAGCAAAACCCCCTGCTTCGCCAGCGTGAGACGAAACAGGGGGTTGAGCGTGACAGGGGTAGGAAAGACTATCCCTTGTCGGTCTGTTGAGAACGGTAGAAGTCCATAGCGGGGACAGACATCTGCCCTTTATCTTCCAGTTCACGGGCGAACTTGACAAGGATAAGACCCATGCGCTCGTCATCTACCAAGTGATAGTGGAAGAAACGGTGCTTGGTGATGTCGTGTAGAACAGCCATGACAGCGTGTTCCCCCGTTGAGGCAAGCGTGTAGTAATGCTCGTAAAGCGTTTCCACTATTTCTTCATCTGTCCAGTATCGCCAACTGGCGAGGTCTACTCGTATGTCCATGTATCTTCTCCTTGTATTAGACCGAGTGATGAGCCGTTGTCCCACTTGACATGAACAGTACCCATGTCGTCAATGTAGTCCACAACGCCTTCGTCACCACTTTGTAGTTTCGTGTATGGGTCTGAGCAACGGATAAGGCGCACCCGCTTTCCAGCAAGTGCGCCCTTCACCCATTCGTTTGCGAGTTGGTCAATGCGTTTCATTAGCAAATCTGAAAGCCACCGCAGTTTGCTAAGAAAGTAGCGAACTCACGGACATTCTTCTTGTCAAACGGATAGTTCTTCGCAAAGTGTTGCTGACCGCCAGTTCCCCCACAGGCGTTACATTCTTTGGTTTCTTCCAGCCAGCCTTCGGGCTTCTCAACAGGTGTGTAGGTCGGCAAACAACCATTACCTTCGGTGGCTATCTCGTTGGCAAAGGCTTCCGCAATGCTGTATTCCACAGAAGGCGTGTAGTCGCCATTGTTGTCGGGGTTGGTGTACCAAGTGCGCTTACCAGTCGCCTGACAATGAACACAGGGGCGAATAGGCAAAGACGCAAGCCACTCGTTGCGTGTCTGCTCGTAGTTGTCCAGCGTTCCGTCACGCAGGCTCTTGCGTAGAACTTTGGCAAGTTCCTTCGCATCTTCTCCGTCAAGCCCGTCTCCGTCATTGGAGTATCCGTTCTCAACCATGCTCGTAAGTTCAGGTGCGACAAACTCGCAGAACTCCCACAGGGGACGCCACCACCACACATTGTTGCGGAAGTATTCGCCCTTTTCATTCTTTGGGTCTTGCCCAAATACGTCCATTCCCATTCCGTTCCCCTTATCTATTAGGTGTTGAGTGGGCGGGTGTGCCTTCCCTACGACATACCCCCTTCCCTTCTAGTCCCCCTACGGGCAGGTCGCTTGCGAACTCGTAGGCTAGTTGGGTCGGTTGCCCACATAGAAGGGTACAGGTGTCAAGCACAGTTAGCAAGTGTCATTTGTCACAGAACAGGTGTTCGGTGAGACACATTTGGTGCGACTGTCTCGTGAGACTAACTGGGGGAAAGTGTCTCAGACTGGGAGAAGGGTCTTCCACCACCGTCAAAGTCCTGTGGGAGCCCCGCGGGACAAAAATCCCGTCCGGGACTTCCGCCCCATCTGTGTTGCCATCGGCGACATCGGCGACATCGGGTTGCGTTGCTTGCCGACAGCCACTAAGGTATGCCCATGTCATTAGTCTCTATTGTTGTAGTCATCGCACTCATCGCATTGTTCGCAAGTGGCTAATGTCACACAATAACTATTTGACAAGTGGCTACTAACTTTGTAGTCTTAGATTCTCAACTCACAAAAGGGGGAATCATGACTGATTCTGTCATTGAGTGGGAAGAGGTGAGCAACACTTCAGACGAAGTGGAGTGGGACTTTGCGACAGACTTGTTCGCTGAGGTTGCCAACACGCTCATTGCCCATAATGAGGAACTTCACGAAGGCGACACTTGGTGGCGCATTGAGGGATTCCCATTGTGGAGTGGTGGGCTTGACGGTATTTTCCACGCCGATACGCCGATGAAGTTGTTGGAAAGTATTACCGTTCGTTCGGAATGGTCATTGCGCTACACGCTTGACCCCGAAACAATGGTGCTTACTTGTCACCTCTCTCACCACGATGCAAGCGGAACTTTTACGGTGAAGGCAATGCCTAATCCAGACCGCTAACAACTGAACAACACGGCGAACTGCCCGTCTCCGAAAGGGGGCGGGCTTTTTGCTTGCCCAACGACTGCCCGTGCGCCGTCTCCCGCCACCGTCGGAAGGTGCGAGCCCCGGACGGTCGCATCGCAGCGCGGGGCTATCGGGCGCATCTGCGCCGTCGCCACTCAGTTTCGTCGCCACCTGCCAACTCGCCACCTGTCTGTCACCCCTGTCTCGCCTGTGACAAACGACACTTGACAAACTGTGTTATCGCCTGTATCTTCTACCTTGTAATACACACCAACTACCCATAGGGGGGTACACAAATGGAAGAAGAACAGACACCATCTGAACTATTGGCTTCTGTAATCGCTCGCGCGATGGAAGTCAAGTACGAGATGTGCGTGGACAACAATGGAATGTGCGATACGCCACCTGTACTGCTCGGTGAACTACCGACAGGCGAAGGCTTCATCGCACCCGACTACAACGATGGACACCCAACCGACACCTTGCCGTTGATGCTGTCAGCACTCGCTGAAACGATGATGGCACAGTTCTCATCGGTTCAATGGAAGTGGCTTGCGTATGTCGTAGAAGGCTACGCAAAGCCAACACACGAAGGGGTGGAGAGCCTGCCCGAAGATTGGAGCCGTGGAATGTACGAAGAAGAGTACAAGACGAACCCAACAAGCGATGTGCGTGAAGGGCTTATCGTGGGTCTGTATCCGTGGGAAGGACAAGCCATCGGAACAACCGTGTTCTATCGCTACAACGACAAGGGCTTGCCTGTCTATGACGAGCCTGAGATGTTGGAAGGCGAGATGGAAGGGACTGTCGCAGACATCTTCAAGGCGTTCACGATGGCGTGTAAGACAATCACCAACGCCAAGAACAACTAGACCGTACCCCCTACGGAAGGGGGGTCGCCTGCCAAGTACGGTGGGCGACCCCCCTTTTTTCGTGTACCCAACCAGCCCTCTTCCACCACCGTCAAAGCAAACCCGTTGCGCTTAGCAGCCCCGCCCGGTATTATTTATGAGATGTCGTACGTTCGCTATGTGTGTGAGTTCTGTAATCACGAAGTCCAGCCAGGGCAAAGTGGAACAATGAAGTTGGTGTTGGCGTGGGTGCGTTCAGACAACAACACAGGAATAAAGGGTGTGAAGAACCAGCACAAGTACGCTCATTCCATCTGTGTGGAAACAGAGACTAAGCGTGGTGGTAAGCGAGAAGGCTCAAACGGCGAGCAGACGCTGTTTTAGAGTGCGAACAGCAACGCAATCGCAACGAGAACGATGATGGCAGTCACTTTGTATCCTTAGATACGAGCACCCAGCCACCTTTGCCGTCTCCGATGTAGGTCTCTTTGCCTTTCCAACCCCAAGCCCAGCGACAGCATGAAGGGTCAAGGGTACAGTCATCATTACTGTCAAAGTCAGCGTGATGAATGAAGTTCGGGTGACAGCCACCACGAAGTTTCTCTCCGAGCAACGGAAAAGCATCTAGAAGTTTGACAACGCAGTCGTGACACATACTGATAAAGCGACTTTCATCGCTACCAAGTAGGACGCCCACATTGTCGTCAAAGCCACCGTAGTAGCCGAAGTGGTCAATAGGCAAAGACCAGCCCCCGTCAGGAAGGCTGTCTTGTTGTGTGTTCGGTTGCTCTACACCACAGGTATCGCAGGTAATCATTGTGTCTTTCAGGGTTGGTAGATGTTGTACCCGTATGGGTCGTACAGAGTTGTCGTGGTCTCACACGGGTAGTGAAAATACTCGCAGTCAGGGACGCCTTGTTTCTCATCTCCGATAGATGCGATAAGAAATAGAGTTGCGCCGATGAGAGTTGTCCAAAAGACAAACCTCACGAACGAACGCACCTTGTAATAGATAGGTGGGTGGCTCATTCCTTCTCCCAACTACGGAAGTATTCAGGGTCGCCGACCCAAAATGCGCCTTCACCATTTGCCTTGTTCAGCCATTCGTCAAGGTTGGCATGAAGGAAGGCACGGTACCCCTCGGTCACCTCATCTGTGTTGTGCTTACAGATGTCCGACTGAACATTGTCGCCATCGGCATTGGTGTAGATGATTTCTCCACAGAACTCTTTCATGGGGTGAATGGTACAGGTGTCAAGCACACATGACAAGTGGCAGTTGTCACATCGTTGAGAGACAAGCAAGGGTGAGGTCGTCAAGACGGGGACACATCACGATGAGTTCTTCCACCACCGTCAAATCTCTCTGGGAGCCCCGATGGGCCGCTGCGGCCGTCCGGGACTTCCGCCCGCACTCGTGCGCCTGCGCCCGTGCGCCCGTGGGAGTTTCTCGGCTCGGCTGTCGGGGTTGGCTCGGACTGCCTCGCCTGTCGTGTGACAAACGCCACTTGTGTTAGTGCTGTGTTGCCTGTACCCTGTCAGGTGTAAGGGGGTGATTATGAAAGCAACCAAAACAGACCTATCGCTTATGGCGTTACTCTGCTCAGACCGTGAAGGTCGCCCGTGCGATACGGGCGAAGTCTTAGCCCAAGTGGGCAAGATGAACTTTCTCGCTGTGTGCGGTGGCAAGTGGGCGAAGGTTTACGATTCAGGCATGGAGACTGTCGGCGTGTTGATGCTCTGCGGAGAATCTCGCGCGGTGGAAGTCGTGCTAGACCCGTGGGATACCTACACAGTGCGCCGTGTGCGCCTTGTGACCCGTGGAGAACTGAAGGGTTCAATCGTTGTGGAGTCGCAAGTTTCAGATGTCTATTGTGACAACTTGAGCGAAGTCGTCTATTCCGCTTCCTGCTGGAAGTAACCAACAACCAAAACAACCGAGCAAGCCCGCCGTGTGCCCCCCGCACGGCGGGCTTTGCTTTGCCCGTGTGCCTGTGACCTTGACCCTTGCCCGTGGTGCGCCGTCTTCCGCCACCGTCAAAGTAAGTGAGATGGGGGCGAGAGCCCCGCTACCCCGCCCCCATCAAGCTCAGCTCAGCTCGACGGGCACGCTCAGCTCGAGGATTTTCTGCGTTTGTTTTTTGAAAAAGTCACGCTGCGTGGTCAAAGTTTGTCAAAACTCACGGAGAGTGGTCATTTTTGCTCGACTTTACTTTTTAGTTCGAGAAAAAGCAAGCGAAGAGGGCCAACTTCCGGCTTTCTGGCCAGATGTCCCTGGCAGCCCCGATGCGGCCGCACGGCCGTCCGGGACTTCTGCCCAGATGGCATCGCCAGACGGAGTTGCTCAGGTTGTCCATCGCTCTTGCTCGGTCAAGCCAAACTCGTGCTCGTCTCGGTGTGACACACGACACGTTGCGACTGTGGCGTACAGGGTGTAGTTTGCTATTACCTAAGGAGGGGTTTATGCCGGAGTTCTATCCGGAAGAAACCAAAGTCCAAAAGTCAAAACGATTTGCTAAATCCCAAGGAAAGATAGTAAAAGCATTTAGTCACACAAAGTGTGGTAGGTGCGGAACCATCATTGGTGAAGGCGTTGAGTGTATTTGGCTCAATGGAAAAGGTTGCTTCCACAAGCAAGGCGAATGTCCAAAGAAAGAAGAACAACAAGAAGAATGACAGCGTTGATAGTTGCGCTGGCAGTTCTTTTATTGTTGGCAATCTGAACGAAAGCCCGTCACAGAAATGTGGCGGGTTTTTTTGTGCCCGTCTTCCACCACCGTCAATGTAAATGAGACTGGGTCATCAGCCCCGCTGCTAACCCAGTTGATGTCCAGCATCTGAGTTCCTCACGACGTACGACATCGGATTATCAACTTTGTTTTCTTTTGTTTTTTGGAAAACGCTCACTCTGCGTGGTCGGAAAGTCAAAAAGTTCACGGAAAGTGGCAAAAACGAAGCGAAAGTCAAGTTCTTTGGAGTTTTTTGCTTGGCGCAAGCCCCCGTCGCTCACCCGTCGTACGTGCGATGGGTTTTCCCCGCGGTAGCCCCGTTTACCCAGTGCGGGGAAACGGGACTGTTCCGTGGTTTCTGGCCCTGGACGGCCCGGCGGCCCGGAAGTCGGACTGGCGCAGCGCAACTCGGACTGACCTGAGGCTCGGCTGTGACAAACGACACTTTGACATTTGCGCTTGACACCTGTAGCCTGTAGGCAAGAAGGGGGGGAAATGAAGTTTTATGCCAACATCACGCTCAACATAGATGAGTTTGATGCAGATAACGAAGAAAAAGCAAAAGAAATAATAGATTCGTACATCACAAGCCTTGCAAACACTGAAGATGAAAGTCTTTCGTGGCAAGAAATGAACTACGAAGTGAAAGAAGCCACTGAATGAGCATCGCCATTACGGCGTTTACTCTTTTTTTGTTGTTCTCCGCCGTGAACTAAGAACCGCCCGTCCCTGAAAGGGGGCGGGTTTTTCTTTTCCCCGTCTTCCGCCACCGTCGTAAAAGTGCCATCACGAAGGTCGTGAGCCCCGCTGATTTACCAGATGCTCGTGTCTGGTTCGCCAGACAAACCGTGAACTTCGGCGACTCCAACTCGTGCCTGTGACAAACAACACTTGACACTCCTTGTGCTGTTCAGTACACTCGCCCGTATGCAAATAATCACCACTATCAACGAACCGATACCTTTTATCGGAACGGTTGATGAAATGTTAGCCAACTACAACACTCACCTATGGTGGCAAGACCCCGAATCGTGGGAATCGGTATGTGACCGCTGCGCCTGTAAAGGTTGGCACAAGGCTGCCAAGTATCCGTGTGGGACAGAGCCACCTCGCCGTGATGTCGTTGTGTGGGTTGATGCAGAAGGTAATCAGCATCGCAACCACCCGACCCTTGCTGCTTTGGGTATCGCTAGCGATGAGATTGTAGAGTGACCGCTGTCATTTTGACGGTTGCTGTTTTCTTGCTGCTTGCTGTCTAGTAGATAATCCACTTGCCGCCCTGCTTAGTCGTGGGGCGGCTTTGTGCTGCCCGTAATCGCCTCGCATCGCCGTCTCTCTGCCCGTCTCGGCGACTTGCGGCTTGATGGTGTCCCTAAATACCCTGCTTCCAACCTGAGCCTTTCTAGATGTCTAGCGTTGCTCAAAGTTGGAACATCTCAGCCCGTCTTCCGCCACCGTCAGTTTATTGCGGGTAGTCGCGGGGCTCTCGAGCGCCAGCCGCACGGGGAGTTGCACGGGCGGCAGACCTCAGATGGCATCGGCTTTCGGGCAGTTTTTCGGTTTTCTTATTTTTTTAGAAACTGAAAAACCCGAAATCCTTTATTTTGGCGACTTCACGAACTTGACTTTTGAGTTTTTCGTGTTATGTTGGCAAACTTTGCCACACCCCCTTCTTCCGCCCGCGTTAGCCCCGTAAAGCTCGAAGAGCTGCACGGGACTGTCAGTCTTCTGGACGACGGAGTTGTTCTTCGGCTTCGGCTTGTTGCTGGCTCGGCTTGGAACTTCGGAAGGCTTCGCAACTTTCTTTTCGGAAAGACTTGACATCGTGCCTTGTTGCTTGTAAGGTACAGGGTGGGTGGAGTGCCTAGCGAAAGGAAATGCTATGTACTACTTCGTACGCTCGTGCGTGCGCTGGGGTTTACTAATGCTCACTCTTACTCTTGCTGTTTTTGGTTGTTCCAAACTCGCAAGCATAGATGAGACGGAAATACCTGAGTGCGAGTACTTTCACTATCCCTGCCCGTGGGATACGACAGTACCCGACCCTTATTTTGACCCAACAACAGAGATAGGGGGGTGAGATGGTTGCCGTTGTGGTTGCTTTGACAGTTTTTGCTTTATTGTCGGTTGGATAAATACCCGAACACGGGGGCGCATCGTTATTCGGTGCGCCCCTTTTGTTTTGCCCGAACTCAGCAACCTGCTTGGGTGTTTTTTCTGCTTCGCAGTCCCGGCTCCAAACAAGAGCCTTGTTTGAAGCCCCGGAGTTGTTATTTTGTGTTGTCGCCGTAGAATCTACATATGCCAACACAGAAACTCTGGTCGGACCGCCACCCGGATTATGGAGTGCCTTATAAGGTCATCCAAAGAAATTCCTGGGCCGAAACCATTTTGAGCTACGCAGCTTTTACCGTGCGAGTCCGTCCACCCGGATATTTCACACATGATAGTTACTGCGAGTTCAGGATGGGAAACCTGCCGCGCAAAGAGTCATTCCAGTCAGCCATCAAGAAGCTTGTTGGTCTGGGGTATTTAATCGAGACATCGCCAGGTAGCTACCAAATAACATCAAAGGGGCTAGACGCCAACCTGCGCATCTCGAGACGAAACGCTAAAGCGCGTAACCGCATTGCCGACGAGGATTAATACTTTCTCCACTCGCCTTCGTTGTCGTCGTTGCCATCCCAGTAGGTACAGACACTTCCTAAATGCTTTGCGGCAACGTCGATGGCGGGGAACTGCTTGGAGAGAGCCTCGTGCAAGTTTTCCAGCCACCCGGCACACCATATGTCTTCTGACATGTAAGCCATGAGGCGTGGCATCATCCATCTGACCGCCTGGAGTAGTTCGAGGTACTCAATTGTATGCGGGTCATTTTTGTAGCCAGCATTAAGAGCCACGTGCAGTTCGGTCCAAGACCGTGCTACGTCTTCAGGGTCATAAAAACGCTCTTCGCTCATTGTTTTTTATTCCTTAGCGGATTAGAATTGATATCGCAATGGATGATAGCACTCTCTTTTTATGGGACGACCACCTAGCGGCGTCCTTCCCTTATAACGCTGAGCAAGTAGCGCAGGTGAAAGCTGTGCCGGGGGCAAAGTGGGACAAGGTCGCCAAAGTATGGCGCATACCGATGACCAGTCTTCATGAAGCCAGGGTGTTTGCCGAACTACATCGGTTCAAAATCGATAACGAAGTTCTCAAGTTCAACCTGCCGGAGTCAACCAACAAGGCTCAGGGTGTTTATGTCGACGATGATTGGGTGTACCTAAGTTTCAATTACGACCCGGTAAAGGTTCGGTCGGTTAAATCGTTGCCATCAGTAACATGGCACCCACCAACCAAAGCGTGGCGTGTACCGCTTGCTGCCATCCACGACGCCATCGCATGGGCAGAGAAGTTCGATGAACCCATAGCCGAACGTGTTCGAGCTATTGCTGGGGTTATGGAGCGGAGCAAAAACGAAACCATTGCGGCGTCACGAGCAAAAGATGCGGAAATCGAAATACCAGGACTGCAGGGCAACCTTCTGCCGTACCAGCGAGCCGGAGTTAAGTATGCCGCCAATGCGCGTCGTTGTTTTATCGCAGACGACATGGGGCTTGGAAAAACCATGCAGGCCATCGCTACTCTTGAATACGTTCACGATTCCTACCCAGCCGTAGTTGTATGTCCTCCGACACTGGTGCTCAACTGGGCTAAGGAGTACGAGAAGTGGCTCCCACACAGACGGGTTGCAACGGTAACAAACCGCAAGGACCTGCCGGAGCCGGGCACTTATGATGTTGTCGTTGTGGGGTATAGCAATATTGACCACTGGCAAAACCATCTTAAGGGCCATCGGTCATATGTGTATGACGAGAGCCACTACGCAAAGACGCCAACAGCAAAACGTACCAAGGCGGCCATAAAGATGGCGCGTTCCGCTCCCAAAGAAGGAATAGTTCTGTGTCTAACCGGCACGCCAATCACAAACCGACCAGCCGAATACGCGGCTCAGCTTGACATCTTAGGTAACCTAAACAAATTCGGTGGCCTATGGGGTTTCTACCGACGATACTGTGCGGCTTTCCGTGACAGATTCGGGCAGTGGCACATCGACGGCTCGTCTCACCTTGATGAACTCAACGACATGCTGCGTAGTCAGTGCTACATCCGTCGTATTAAAGCCGATGTTCTCGAAGAGCTGCCGCCAGTTCGCCACTCAAAGATTGTCGTTGCGCCCAACCCGACAGCCATGGCCGAGTACACCAAAGCCGAAGATGACATTATTGAATACATGGCCAATCGCGCTAAAGAGTTGGCTAAAGAACTCGGCAAGTCTCCATATTCCGCTGCTGTCGTAGCCCGCATCAAAGCAGAGTCAAACGAACACCTAGTTCGCATTTCTGTTCTGCGCCGACTAGCCGCAAAAGCGAAGATGGATACAGTCTTTGAGTGGATTGATGGCAAGCTGGCCGGTGGCGACAAGGTTGTTGTCGCTGCACATCACCGCGAAATTGTCGACCTCATTGCAAAGAAGTATGGGGGCTTGAAAATTCAGGGTGGCATGAAGGTAGAAGAAGTCGAAGAGAACAAGCGCATCTTCCAAGCTGAATCCATTGACGAAGCACCCGTGATGGTGCTCTCGATTCAGGCTGCCAAGACAGGTCACACACTCACGGCAGCACAGGATGTTGTCTTTGTAGAAATGCCATGGACACCTGCTGATGTTGACCAGACCTACAGTCGGTGCCATCGCCTTGGGCAGAAAGGCTCAGTGATGTCCACATACATTCTTGCCGAGGGAACTATCGACGAAAAGATTTATGGTCTTATCGAATCAAAGCGCGACGTTGTGAATCAAGCAACCGAAGGTAGCGATGTAGAATTTAGTGATGGAAACCAACAGCTTGTGCTCGATTTCCTTGCCGAAGGCCTGCGCCGGAGCAAGATGAATGGAGTGGATGGATGACGCCGAGTGGGAAACCGAGTGGCAAATCTTTTTCATGCTTGAAAACGGGCTTGTTGAATATTTGGGAGACAATGATGACGGTGAGCCTCTCTTTAGGATTACCCCAGCGTTTCTTGAATTCTCACGCATAATCGTTGATATGTTTGACGACGATGAAGATTAATAAGAAGAGCGCGCCACAGCGTAATGTCGTTGACATCATAAAGACCGGAAGCTGGGGAAACGTTGAGTATCTCCATAGACTCGAATGTGGACACACGGAGATACGTAAGCGACATGCGTCCACGAGCGCTATCTCATGCACCGGGTGCGTCAAGGCGCAAATAGCTCAAGAAACCCTAACTCAGCTCGCTGTAAAGCCAACCGTCTTTGTGGACGTTGCTGACATACACGATGAACTTGCTACAGAAATCGCATCATACGAGCAAGACATTGGACGAACCAGGGCTTCTTTGGCGGCAGCACTTGGGGTTACTGTGGCGGATGTTGAGTTGATTGTTACCGAAAGCGATAACGGGTCACTAAGCGTCTCTCAGGCGATGGTTTTTCTCGGACCTTCAGCTATCAACAATCTCATCAAATCGGTCAAGTGACTCGTCTATTTGTGCCTGAATTGTGTACGCACGAGTGCCCGGCCCAATAGGGGTCACAGAACTGATGTTGAACTCATGGATGAGAAGGTTGCGTACTAACCAATGCAACGGGTAAGAGCGCGGGTCCTTGTTGTGTTTCTTGCGGAACTCTGAACAGTAAGCCATGGCTCTGTTGCGGAGGCCAGGAGTAACTACGTTCTCCTCAATGCAACGACGAACACCTTCCCAACCACCAGATGCGTACTGCATGATTCTGGCATCTAGGTCGTAGTCTGCCCAGAGTCGCCGTTGGGCGTCGATGTGGGGGAAGCATTCATAGAGTCGGTCATAGAAATCTGGCTCCGTACGGCAGACATCATTGAGTCTTCGAATTGCCACAGCATGGAGAGGTATACCAACCCGGGTATTAGACCCTGTAAGTGCAGCGAGGTCATAGTACTCACAGTACGACGCACCGTGCTCCTCAGTAATGAATTTAAGCACATCATCGGTTGTCCAGTCATATATAACTTTAGCAAACCGAAGAGGTATGTTTTTCTTCATCTTGTAGGGCGTCACGATGTAGTTCTCGTGGAGCTTTTGCACGCACGAGCGATAGCGAATCATTGATTCATTTGCACGAACACCCGTGATGAACGCGACTCGACCCTTCTTGCCCTGCATTGTGTAGTAGTCGATTGACTGTGGCAGCACTTCTTTGCGGTCTAGGCCAAAATGTTCTGCTGTGATTGCCCAAGGTGGCATCTCGCGGACCAATCGCCCTTGCGATTCGCGGTATGGAGACCAAAGCAAGCAGTACTCTCGGCGTCCAAGAACCCACACCTCTTGACCTGATGGCAAGCAATACCACTCCATGTCAACCCAGTCGTAGTTGCGTACTTCTTCAATAAACTTCACTACAGCAGGAGAGACCATCTCTTCGTCGCGAAAGATAACTTTCACGGGCCCAAGACCACGCTCTTCGTGTATCTCCTTGGCGAGGTACAGCACAGCCGTGCTGTCTTTCCCGCCGGAGAACTGGACGCATACAGTGTCAAACGTGTCGTACACATGGCGCATACGCTCTCGCGCTGCATCTACACAGTTGATATCAAGGAATAATCGTTGGCGTGTCATGCCGACACTATTTCTGGCCAGACGTATGGTGCTTCTGGGTCATCCGTCCACCCCCATTGGGAATAAAAAGACGGGTCTTTGCGGAGAAGATTAGAGCGGTGTGAACTGTGTACAGATTCATCTCCCCACCAGAATGGCAGGTCAGTAGCGTCTGCTTCTCCATAAGAAAGAAGCTTGTCACGACACGTGTCTTTGTAGCCAAGGTCAAGCCATGCATCACACATAGCGACTCCATAGGCAATCAACCCGTTGACATTGTCTGCCCACATCTTCGCAGCAGGATGGTTTTTCCACCCGAGTGACACTTCAAGGTTGCAACGGACGAGCTGAAGAGTCTCAACACGTTGCTTGCCAAGACGGCGGTAGTCAAGAACCTTTGCTGACTTCTGAAAGTCTGCGTAAGGAACAAATGTTTGCATTACCCCTCCTGGGTGTTAATAGCGCGCAGTTTTGAGTATGCGTGTTGGTAAGCCTGTTCAAGGCTGTCTCCGGGCTCACACTTTGTAGTTGTTCCTGTCGTGAGACTATGAGCATGGATTGTGAACTTGTTATTAGAAAAATGGATGACGTACTCATAGTTGTTGAGAACAAACCACTTTGTGTATTGAGTAACGGTAGAGCTGTCGCTAGAAACATACTCTTTGTGGCCGTGGCCGTATTCGACAGGCATATTTTCCTTCCTGGAAGTCCACCGCCGGGAGTTCGAACTTTTCCCGACGGTGGTACAACCGATTATAGCGAGCGCGCCTCACTGGACGCGATTATCGCTATGGGTATTTAGTGCCAGCTCGCTGTTGGGCTGAGAGGCGAGGTGTTTACTGATGGGAACTCAGTTGAGTCCTGTGACCATGGGCGCACAATCTGGAGTTGGTCGCCATTAACCCACTTGTTGAATGCTGTGATGATGGTTGCTGCTTCCAAGACGTTCTTGCCTGACTGGCCTTTACGCTTCGAGCCGCCACGACCAAACCACTGGCGGAGAGCCAAGGCTGGGTTACCAAACGACAGGCCAGCACCTGTCTCGATTGCGTGACAGAACTGAGCAACCTCGATACCGCTGTGACCAGCTTTCTGACGTTCCTGGAGCATCACGCAGTAGGCGATAACCCATGCGCTATTGACGCCACCAACAACAGAAGTAATGCGGCTGGAAACTGAATGCGCTTCCTGAAGCAAGTCATGGTTATCGTCAACGAAACGCAGGATGTCTTCTGCTGTGACAAGGTTCAGCGTGGAGCGAACGGTTGGGCTGAATCCAGCTTCCATTGCTACGAGGATACGTGCAGCGGGCTGAATGTTGTGGGTGTTCTTGTATCCAGCAACGGACAGAACGTCGGCGTAGCTACGAGTCTTGCCACGGTCAATCGTGGAGAAGACGTTGTGCGGAAGACCCAGAACAAGGACTGTCTCGAACGAAATGCCTGCAGCCACGCATGCACTCAGACGGTGCTGGCCATTCAAAAGAACCAAGGTGTTGTCTGCCTTGACTCCTACTTGGATTGACTCGCCGTTGAACACATACTGCCCGCGAGTAAGCACGTCTGCATACTGCTTGACACGTGCATGGGACAATGGACGGTTTTCCCCGTTGATGGTCTCCAGCATTGCTTGGGCAAGCTCTGGGTTAACAGTTGCCTTCATGACAGAGCCTGGCTGGGTGAGAGACATGACGACGATGTCATTCATTGTCAGCCCACGGCTGTCTTGACGATATGAGCCGAGGGTTTGGACACCTGTGCTCGCAATTTTCACGGTGTCTGCCGTGCCAGTTGCGGATGTCTTCGCCGCATCGGAACCATTGGTACTCATAGGTTTTCCTTCAAGTAAGGCTTCAGCACTTTGCCGAAGCTGGATATAGGATAAACACGAGTTTGAGAGATTTGCAACCCCCATATCACAAAAATTCTTCCGCCCCCCGCAAACCCTTGCTGCTATTGTGACTCCAGGTGAATTTATATGAGTCATGAACTGGATTTCACAAAAAACGGCAAGGCTAGAATGGCTTATGCCCTCGGTGGAGACAGGGTTATTCCCTGGCATCGACTTGGGGCTCCCATGGAGGGTTTGCAGACGGTTGACGCCATGCTTCAGGCTGCAGAGGCCGACTATGACGTGCTGCTGACACGTGTAGCAGCAGTGGACGACAATGGCGAACTGATACGCAATTCCGATGGTTCCGTAGTTCTCATCGATGACAGCCGGGCAACAGTACGTCAGAATTCTGATGGGTCTATTGAGCCACTCGCAACGGTTGGAACCAGGTATGTGGTGCGTCAGAACAGGGAAGTTCTAGAGCGAGCCATCGCTGTAGTTGGGGCGTCTCCAGACGATGCGGTAATGGATACTGTTGGTTGCCTAAGGGGCGGAGCAAGATTCTTTGCAACCATTGAACTGAGCGCTACCTTCATTGACCCTGCAGGTGTCAACGACAAAGTGGCTCGCTATCTAGTTGTGTCGACTGGCCATGATGGCGTGTGGCCTATCCGGTATGCCAACACAGATATCAGGGCCGTATGCAACAACACAGTCGTGCTTGGTCTCAAGAATGCACAGCGTGTATTCACAGCACGTCACACAAGAAACGTTGACACCGTTATAGAAGACGCCCGCACTGTTCTGCACCTCTCGACAACATGGTCCGATAAGTTCCGCGCTGAAGCGGAAAGAATGCTTGCTATAAGTGCGCCATTACGCAGTAAAAAGCTTAGCGATGTATTGAATGGCGTATTCCCTGCGCAGCGTGATGAATCATCTAGACAAAAGAAGAACAGGGAAGAACTGCTCGACCAGGTTCTGGGAATCTATGTGAATGAACGCAACGCCGGAAGCTACGGATTCAACGGCTGGTCGCTGTATAACGCGGTGGCGGAGTACCTAGACCACAACAGAACTGATGACAAAGTAAGCAATGCCATCGCGTCAATGGACGACACATCAAGTGTTACTCAGAAAAAGTTGCTTACACACTCCTTGGTGCTAAACTAAGGGAATGTCTTTCCGTGATTTTTTCAATGACGATATGTTCGACTGGGAAGACGACGACGACGATATTGAAATAAGCACAGACTCTCTCTCTGAAGAAGAGATGGAAGAGATGGAAGATGCTTGGATTCTGCACCGGCAGCGTCAAATAAATGCCTTTGTCAAGGCAGCCTTCGAAAACGATGGTGCTGCTGCGATGACAGACCTGCTTTTGTCTATCGAGAAACAAACCAACTGGCGTCTAGAGATAATCGCAGACAAAGACGGTCTGGAGTCAATGACATTCCACAAGTATGACGGATTTGACCCGCTGCTGTGGGAGCAGTTCATCAACTCAGATAGCTACAGAGACATGGTTTACGAAATCACGGCTGTGTCAAATAGACGCGCGCAGGAATTTGTTGAGCGCTATCTGGGAATCAAAACATCAGCCCGTGAAAAAGTTGCGTACGCGTTCCGTCGTATCGCAGAAATATTCGACTAGTTATTGCATTTCGCATAAAGCTCAACTATCCTTCGTAGTTCAACCGAGGAGGGTTATGTCGGGTATTCGTTGGGTTATTCCATTTGAGGAGCAACCGCCACAAGACGGTGCATGTATCGGTTATCCGGTTGACTGGTGGTTTCCCGAGCGTCACGCCAGAGGTGCACGCGCGCGCGACACTGTTGTTGCAAAAGAAATCTGTTCGGGTTGTCATGTGCGCAAAGAGTGTCTAGAGTATGCAATCTCAGCCCAGGAGCAACATGGCATCTGGGGTGGATTAAATATTGATGCACGAGAACAAATAGCCAGACGAAGAAAAGCTGACGGCACACTCAAACTATTTACAAAGATTGCGATTCATGAGCAATATCTCTAAACCCGTAGACACAGTCCTTAGTCTTCTTGAGGGAGTGCGCCAAACAGGCCGCAACCAATGGATGGCGCGTTGCCCTTGTCGCAATGATGACCAGAACCCTTCGCTTGCTATTTCGCAGAACGACGAGGGGACAGCACTAATGCATTGTCACCGTGGTAATTCTTGTTCGCTTGATGAGATATGTAAGTCAATCGGCCTAGAGGCACGCGAGCTTTTCTCAGAGAGTGACGACGACTGGGTTCCTGCCCCTAAGTTTCAACCAGACACCCGTAGTGCATCTACTAAGCGCAACGTAGGTAAGAAGATTGAAAAGGTATACCCGTATTACAACGAAGAGGGCACGCTTCTATATGAGAAGGTGCGCTTTCGCTTGGATGATGGCGGAAAATCATTTGCTAATCGTCAGCCGGACCCAGCAAATCCAGGGGAATACATCTGGAACCTGAAAGAGCCGCTTGTGCGTCGTGTTCTTTATCGTCTTCCTGAAGTAGTTAAGGCAATTGCAGCAGGTGAACCCGTGTGGCTTGTGGAGGGCGAGAAAGACGCTGACACATTGGCCGATATGGGTATCTGTGGGACAACCATGGATAGCGGCGCAGGAAAGTGGGAGCAGTCATACACCGATGTTCTCTCTGCAGCGCATGTAGAAATCATTGCCGACAATGACGAAGTGGGTAAACAACATGCTTTGGCTGTAGCGGCAAAGCTTCAGGCTGCTGGTGCTCGAGGTTGCAACATATGGATGTCGCCAACAGCAAAAGACATTACTGACCATATTGTGTCTGGGAAAGATATTGACGACCTGATTGAACTTGGTTTTTATGAGCGCGCAGAGACAATGCCGCAGCTAGAAGAGCCAACAGAAGACACGACAGAAGACAGTCTTCTTGAGCAAATCATTGATGTATTTAACAAGAATAAGCTGACTCTCCAGCAAAAAATTAATCGCTCTGTCGTGTTGTTAAATAGCGCAGACACACAGCACGTAACAGGTCAGCCAGGACGACTAGTTAACTGGCAAGAGTTTCTTCAGGAGGCAGAAGATGATTCATATGATTGGGTTATTCCAGGCATTCTCGAACGCAGCGAACGCGTTATGGTCGTCGCGGCCGAAGGCGTCGGCAAGACAATGTTGGCCCGCCAAGTCGCAATCTGTGCAGCGGCTGGGATACACCCATTCACCTTCCAGAAAATCCCACCCGTCCGAACGCTAACTGTTGACCTAGAAAACCCTGAGCGCATTATCCGCCGAACCTCGCGTAGCATCATGTTGCAGGCCATGAAACATTCAGGGGCAAAGCACGTAGACGCACATATGCTGATGAAGCCAGACGGCTTAGACCTAACAAGCACAAAAGACCGCGTTCTGCTGGAGTCCTACATTGAAACCATTAAGCCTCAGCTCATCTGTATGGGGCCGATGTACAAGTCCTTTGTTGACAGCGGCACCCGCACTAGCGAAGCACTAGCGATTGAGGTGGCAAAGTATTTGGACATGATTCGTGACGTCTATGGCGTTACCTTGTGGCTTGAACATCACGCTCCCTTGGGGTCCATGGGTTCACGTGACTTGCGCCCGTTCGGTTCGTCTGTCTGGTCACGTTGGCCTGAGTTTGGTCTTGCTCTAACACCAGACCCAACCAATCCTGGGGGATACGTCTACAACGTTGGGCACTTCCGTGGAGCCCGTGACCAGCGTGATTGGCCAAAGCAGATGGCTCGTGGCACAGATTGGCCCTTTGTGGTACTAGAATTTAGTAAACACTCTTAGGGTATCCAATGACCGAAAAATCCAACAGCTTGACACGCGAGTTCTTAGCCGAGCGCGACTTGAGAATCTTCAAGATGCGCCAAGCTGGCGTGCCCCATGGGGAAATAGCCCGTAGGTTCAGTATTACTACTAAGGCTGTTACGAGCGCTATATCTAGACAGTTGGAGAAACTGAACCAGGAAGCCCTGTTGGCCTACCCGGAAGTTCTTCGCATGGAGCTTGAGCGCCTGGATGCTCTTCAGCAAGCAATTTGGCCAATGACGCAGCATCGCAAGGTAACACAAGACGATGGAACAGAAGTCCAGATAGAACCAGACCTAAAGGCCATCACGTCCGTCTTGTCAATCATGGATAGGCGCGCAAAGCTTCTAGGTATGGACCAGCAGAACGTTAATGTGAACGTAGACATTGGGCAGAGAATTCCAGCCCGTGCTGTGTTGGCCGGCGCTCTCCCTAGGTCGGCAGCAGAAGAGTTCAGCCCTGAGTCAGAAGCGCGCAAGATGCTGGAGTTGATGGGCAAATCGGGTGTTATGCCCGCGGATTACGTTGATTCAATACTTAACAAAACTAAACAACTAGAGAACATCCAGGTAGACGATGACATCGTTGATGCCGAGGTGGTGGAGGAAAGGCTTCCCGATGAGTGAAGACAATATCGAAGCAGCAATGGATAAGGTGGCAGACTCTATTACTCCCACCCGAAAGAAGAACACAGGAACTTCTCCTGGTGAGCCAACACAGAAGCAGGTATTGGTCCGTGTCACAGAGTCTGACCATAAGCGCTGGCAGGAGTCGGCCGAAAAGACTGGCATGTCCATGGCGGAGTTCATACGCCTAGCAGTTAATGACGCCTGCGCCAAGACCGGAGAGTGTCAACACCCCCTAGAAAGTCGCAAATCATACCCGTGGGCATCATTTTGTCTCTTGTGTAACACCCGTCTTAGTGGTTAAATAGATACATGAGTAATCAAGGCGCAGACAAGGTAAAAATTATCCTCGATGGTTCATCTCTTCGTGCAGAAAAGCTGTCTGAGCGCGTGGGGCAGGCGTTCTTTAATATCCTGCATGTCAATTACCCAGAAGTAGCTGATTCTATACGTGGTTCTGAATACGACCCATTTCACCTTGATTCAGTGAGTGATGCGACGCAAGACAAGGTCGCTGAGTTAATAAATGAGGCTGGCATACAATGAATGAACTGACAGACAAGAACTTCGATGCATTTATTCGCTCGTCAGACAAGCCAGCAATCGTAGACGTATGGGCTTCATGGTGTGGCCCGTGTTCGTTCTTTACTCCAATCATTGAGGAAGTTGCCCGTGAACATGCGCAACATATTTCTGTTGGGACACTAAACGTTGATGACTACCCGGAGATTGCGCAGCGTTACAGCGTTATGAGTATCCCTACGGTCTTAGTATTTGTTAATGGTCGGGTTGACAAACAGGTTGTTGGCGCGTACCCTAAAGACAAATTCGTAGAACAAATCAGCCAATACCTCGGTTAACAGGCTCCGGTCTGTAACTCAATTGGCAGAGTAACGGGCTTTTAACCCGAGAGTTGTGGGTTCGAGTCCCACCAGACCGACAGGAGTATTTATGAGCAAGAAGACTGACATCATACGCAAGGCTCTCAACAACAAGGGAATCCCGATTACCAATGGAATCCCTGAACATATTGAGACAGCGTTGCGCCTAAACGGTTACAAGATTAAGAAACGTAAGCACAAGCACAATGCCAATTGATGACATCAAAGACAACAGCATCATAATATTGCGCTGCTGTCGAGACTGGCCGTGTCATGTGGGCGAAGCTGCATACATGAGTGGGCGTTGCGGAATATGTCGTCGTATTCCTGGGGTAGTCTGGGAAAACTACCCTCAGGAACTATACGCCCGTAACCGTGTTAGCGAACTGGACACGCTCCTGTAGAGCAGTCGTCTAGGTCTAGAAGACCACCCGTGGCAACCTGCATCGGAACACTCATGTCCAACTTGGAGACAAGCTTCTCATATGTCTGTTGGTCAATCTCTTCGTATGGGGGAAGAGGGAAGTTGTGGTCTGCGTGCAACAAGAATGACACTGACTTAACACCCGTGTCATAGTTTTTCTCCAACCACTCTTTGATGCCGGCGAGCTCTTCCTTGCGGTAGTACACAGTCACTGACACCGCGTTGTCAGCCCACACTGTTTGCATGCGCTTGACCCATTGCAGTTGCTCGATTGCTGTCATTTCTGCAGCAAGTACTGAACCCTCTGGTGATTCGCAAGGGAATTCAACAACATAGCGTGTATGGTCTTCGCGACCGTCAAGGCCGATGTCCCACTGCACCTTGTGCCCGCGAGCACGACATGCCGCAACAAGCGGGTCGGCAGCACCAAAGCGAACGCGACGGATGTAGTACTTGGCGTATGCAGGGTGAATACCTGGCGTAACACCTGGGAGAAGAGAGAGAGTACCCGAAGGCTGAACCGTCGTTAAACGAACAGACGTAGGTAGTCCATTCTTCTTGGAGTATTCCTTGTCGAGTGCTTCAAGCTTTTCGTATGCAGGAGACAGCCATGAAATCTTTTCTTCTGAGCACTGCAAGACGCCCGTGATGCTTTGACCAAGACGAGCGTTCTTGCGAACAATCTCTGTCGTCTTTTCGTATGGGTAGTTCATGCGTGTAATGCTTTTTTGAACGACATAAAGAAGTTCAGATATTTCACACAGTTGTTCGAATGAATCGATGTTTGGAAGGAACAATGTTGACAGGTTGCAGGACTCTCCGTCTCCAAGACCAATCTCTGCACATGGGTTAAAGCCTTCGATGGTGTTGTCCACTTTGCGCTCACCAAGACGCCCGTATGAGCGTGCAAGACGACGATTGACGAGACCATATGGCTCGCCTGAACCGTCGTATCCCTTCCATAGTTCTGGAAGAATCTCATCGAAGTGGTCTGCATAGATACTGTTGTTGGAGTTGGCACGATATGCCGGAACATTACCCGTAGACCAATTCTTTGCACGAAGGAACAGAACATCGTCTGGGTCGCCAATAGCAATCTGTGCAGAGCGACGTGATGAGCCAGAAACAACAATCTTTCCAATGATGTTGCAGATGTCAAGAACATCGATGCTGCGTAGCTTCTTGCCTTCGCGGTTCTTCATTACCTTGCAAATATCTTCGATGCCATCAATGAGCGCGCCAGGTCCGCTTGCTGTTCCACCAAATGTCTTGAGTGGTGCTCCAAATTCGCGAACCAGAATTGTGGAGTATGAGAAAGACTTACCCGTGTCGAAATATGACTTCAACACACTATGCAAAAGACGACGCCAGCCAGTACGGCTATCTGGAACGATGATGTCTGCATCGTTGGTGCGTTCGTGAGTAATTGATACTCCTGTTTTGACCTTTGGAAGTTCGTGAATCTTGGAACGCTCTACAGAGAAGCCAACGCCGCCACCAAGCATGAGGTAATCGAATAGAAGTTCGAAGTCTTCTACCTTCTCGATGTTTGTGAAGTAGCAGTTGTTTAGCGATGTGCCACTGAACTGCTTAACCAATGGTGTGCCAAGCTGCCACAGCGCGCGACCTGACAGAGAGCAACGTAGATAGAACATGTGGTCGAACAGCTTCTCTGCTTGTTCTTGGCTAAGTGGTGCACCAATTTCAATAGCACCATCAATAGCCCGTACGATACTTTCTGTCCAAGTTTCGTTGCGACCAAGACCTTCGACAGGACGGCTGTACGTTCTCAAGTACACCACTTCACCTAAACCGCCAAACCCCCAAGGAGTTTGTTTCTGTGAATATGAAGATAGGAATTCTGGTGTAAATGCTGACATAGCCTTGCTTTCTGTTGGAGGTCCCTTGTTTGAGAGACTCTATTCTACAACAGCACCCGTAAGCAAGTCAGTCTAGAATTCCCAACTCTTTTGCTTTGTCAACTGTGACATAACTTCCTTTGTGATGCACGATTACGCGAGCTTTAGTGAACGGAGTTATTTGTCTGTCTTCGTATATATTCTCTTCAACTAAGACTGTTTGTGTGTCTTTCATTGTTTCAAGAGTGCTGTCAGTAAATGCGATGTGATTGATACCAACTGCTTCGTTGTCTTCGTGTTGTGCGCAGTCTCCTGTTGGATGCTGGCACACAGGGCATGCGTCACGTCCTGCTCTGAGGATGGGGATGCCAAAGACAGTGTCCTGATTGCGGAATGCGTCGCTCATTAAATAATGTTACACGGGGTTACCCGTGAGCCTTTAGCGTTTGAACCAGGCTAGGAATTTCTTCTTGACGCTTGCTGGCTTGACATCATTTGCGTAGATGACTTTACCATTAACTGTTGCACTGACGTCTGCTGTATCGCTCTGGAATACATTCCAAATGACATCGGCATCAACAGTGCTTGTTGTGGTGCTTGTCTGAGAAACCTTGGCGACCTTCTTCGGCGCTGCCTTCTTCTTGGGCGCAGGCTTCTTAGGTGCGCTCTTCTTGGGAGCACTGTCTTTTGCTGCAGCTCTTTTAGCTGGCACCTTCTTGGCAGGTGCTTTCTTTGCAGCGGCCTTCTTCGCAGGGGCCTTTTTGTCTGTCTTCTTCTTTGGTGTTGCCATAACGGATACATTAGTCGCCAAATCACACCCGTGGCGTAACTAGGCTAGTATGGCTAAATGGGACAGGCCAAATATCCTCATCGCCTAGACAAGTTGGCTGTATCGCTACTGAGTGCTGTGAACGCCAAGGAGCAGTGTGTCAAGCAATACGGCATTGGCGAAGACCTGCCTATGTCAATCTTCTGCTGGAAGGAAAACGGGCTAGAGCTTGTGCTGTCGTTGGCTCAAACTCCTGAGACGAGAGACCACACAGAGCGGTTCAAGCGTGTGAGCGAGGCTATATGTATCGTCAAGAAGGGATGGGGCGTAGACGCCTTTACGATGGTGTCAGAGGGCTGGGTAAGTACCAATCCTGAGGCAACGTCAGGTAGGGAGCTGAGCGAAGTCTACGTTGAGAAAGACTCACCCGTAAGCGAATGTTTGGCTATAACTCACGTAGAAAACGACGAAGTCACCTTCCTGGCTAAGCCTTATAAGCAGCTATGGGGAAGGAAGGTTGAATGGGAAGAGGAGCTGTACTTTCCTGGCAAGACGCTGGTCAGAGGACAGGACGCTATGTATCCAAACCTATTCGCCAGAGTGCTGGACGAGGTGGCCTACGAGGAACCACCTGAGGACGAGGAGACGTACTACTCCTCACTGAGTAACGGGCTGTCTGATAAAGGCTTCGCTTGCGAATGGATGTAACCCGTATCGCCCGTGGGCTTCTACGGTTCGAACTGCGGAGGGATGCGGCTATCGTTCTTGATGAATATATCTGCGATGTGTATCGCTTCACGAGGTATCGTGCCTGAGTAGGTATAGGACACGAGTCCTTCTGGGAGTGCGCCGGCCTTAGCAGCCTGCGTCTCGCTCTCGTTGATAGACAGCTTATCTATATCTAATCGACGTACGTTTATTGCTAACACCTGTGCTGTGGTGAAGCTCTTCTTGTCTATGTTCGGCGTCTTTACACCGTTTACGTCGATTATCGTTATTTCGCCTATGCGGGAGAAATCTCGTATCGCGACGAATCCTGCTGCGAACTGCGGTTCGTTCGTCAAATTGACCACGCCATCAGTATTGTGTTGCAGTCCTGAGACGAGTATGGCGTCTACTGCGTCGGGGAACGTAGCGTGGTACAGCGTCTCTGGGAGTGTCGTGTTGTCCAAGATACACAGCCTTTCTTTATATCGCATCGTATATATTGTGCTGAATACAGCCTAAGGGTGGCGGCCTCAACTGTCAATAGCAAACAAAAGTATAGTCACACGGTAGGCGCGCCGGCCTCAACTGTTGTTATCACTTATGGCTTAACTGATAATAGCGCGACCCCCTATTATCACTTCGCCACTACGGGGCTCTTGTAAACTTTCTCGTCGCCGTCGGTGTGTGTGTGGGAGCGTACGATATTGTTTACAACTCCCATGTTTCCGCTGGATTTATCCAAACTCCGCTGCTAGAGTAGTGCTATGTTCATCCAGACAGCAAGGCGTAAGTAGCAGCCAGCCCTGATAGCTCAATGGATAGAGCAACAGACTTCTAATCTGTAGGTTGTAGGTTCGACCCCTACTCAGGGCGCTTAGGGTCCGTGGCGGAATTGGCAGACGCGCTGGTTTTAGGTACCAGTTCTACGGAGTGAGGGTTCGAGTCCCTCCGGGCCCACATGAAACACATTATCCATGTTCATCAGCAGAAGATTCGTAAGTCTCTTGACGCAATCATCGACCGTACGTACAAGGGCTCTACTCACCATCGCCGGCTTGAGATTATTTGCCCCTGTGGTTGCGACGCTGTGGCGGCAACAGTCGTTCAGTCAGATACCCCTGACTCGTGTGGTGCGCGCGTATGGATTGAGGCCCAGGAGACAAGACAGATAAGCATATAGAGCTTCTGTCATTAAGCATTGGACCGTTGCTGAAAAGAAGTCCGATGGACGATAAGTCATTACTCATTTTGTGGATACCATTACTCATTTTGTGGATACATTGTGGGTACATAAAAAATGTGTGCGACCGGCATGTTCCTGCTAAATTTATCGAAACACAAGAAGGGAATTGGGATGAATGTAACCGACATCATAAATAAGTTGGCAATAGAAGGCGAGCTGTTCGACGACTGGTTTACCGATAACGACGGGAACGACTATTTCCCGGGAACAACCATGCTCGAGGCTGCTGAATGCATACAGACCCTTCGTGCGCAGGTGGAAGAGTTGCTGCCGTACATGAAGCGCGAGATGGAGTCTTATTTGTCTATTGGTCCACCTCCGGATGGTCATGACGACGACTGCGCAGATTGCCACAGCTACAAATCAGCGGTAGAGATACAGCAACGTCTGGCAGACGGGGAGTTTGTTCATGAATAAATTAAAGCGTCGCTGTGGTGCTGGATAAATTTATCTATACACTGCTGGAAGAAGAAGGAAATACAGATGAGTGATGATTACACCAAGGAAGACCTACACAAAGACATGGAAGCTTTGCGTAAATTAGGCCTTATAGAAGTTGTTGGCGTTCGTGAAGACGGCCAATGGCTATGGGGACCTACTCAATCAGCCTTAAACATGACTGAAGAAGAACGCGCTCAGGCTATATATGACTCGTATCAGGACGGCTCGTTAGACGACTGACGGCTCCACCGCATCGAGTAGCTGCGACGCTGTTCGTTTCTGCCTAACGCGAGAATTTGCTCTGTTTCCGGGAGGCTCATTATCTTTTCGAGCCGGCGCTTTTGCTTTCTTTCGCGCTCGTATTCTCTGCGCTTGTCCGGGTCACGTATTGGCATTGTCCTCCTGCGTATCTGCTGATTTCATTAAGATATCACGAAGCATGTATGCCATATTGTTATAAACATCGAATGCTGCTGCGAATTCTGATGTCTGGTCTTTCCCTGTGGCCATTTTGTTCATTGTCAACTCGGCCATTTCTTCGTGGAATATAAATTCACTGATAATTAGGTCAGCAAGACGCTTTGTGTCTATGTCCGTTTTTCTTATTCCAAGGTGTTTTGCTAGTTGGTCGTCAATTGACATTGTTCTCCTTAAACAGAAAAGCCTAGGAGGATATTACCCCCTAGGCCGTTCCATACGCGGTGCTGAAACTCGCAGATAAAGGAGTTGCCGCGCCCTCCAGTATGTGCGCCCTAGCCGAAACTAGGCTCTATTGCTAGAGGTCGTACTTATCTGAAAGCATGAGTTCCGACACCTGCGCCGGAGATAACAAATACCCTTTAGCGGGATTGTCAGAGCTGGCGGCGAAGACCGTTTTCTCCATGGTCGATAAGTTCTTGCGAAGATAGCGCTTTATTCTGTCAGTTGCAACAACTACGAATGCGCCGTCAAAATGATATTGGTACACCCACCATTTTGCTGTTGTGACGTTGATGCCGCTCAGTACCCAGAGTTCATTTCCTTCAGCATCGCAGCGGCGTCCAGGCCACTGTTGAGTCTCGATAACCATTTTCCCGTTGCGGTATCGGTCGGTCTTAACTTCTATATGACCGGACGCAATGTCCTGGATAAATTTATTGATAATCTCTTCGCCCTGCTCACCAAACTCGAGGTCTTTTAAAAAATCCGGAGCGGGTATGTCGTATTTAGGGAAGTATCCAGTCATGCCTACTTACTACCAGGAAATCCCAGAAAACACAACTAATAAAAAAATGGTGGGATAGGTTGCGACAGGTATTTCAAGAGGCTAATATTTGAATCTACGAAGGAGGAATTCCAATGACAAAAAAGAAACCACGTTCATACTCGGAGCTCAAGCAATCAGGTGAGGTAAAGCGCGGCCGCAAAAAGACCCAGCTTTCCGCTAAGGAAATTGCCGACCGCAAGGAGCGCGAGAATCTCGCAAACCGCCAACGTCAGGAAGCACGTCGCCGTGCAGCGATGGTACTGCAGCACAACTACCGCGATGAGTTCTCTGAGCTTTACCAGCGCGAGCTCGCCAACATTCAGTCCGAAGACAACTAAGACTTGTAGCGATGCTGTCTCTGACCATACGAATACAGGCCTAAATGCAGGCCCTTGTAGCTCAGTGGTTAGAGCAGCATCCTTATAAGATGTTGGCCGTGGGTTCAATTCCCATCAGGGGCACACAGAAGGGAAACTTATGCCAAACAACAAAGGGACGCTGGGAGAAATACATGTTGGCGGGGATGACTTCGATGTCGTTTACGTCATCTGGCACACATCAGACCCATCAAACAGATGGTTCGTTACGGTAGAAGGAACCGGACAGCGAGCAATATTAAAGTCGCTAGTAGATAGACGACCTCACCCTGCAAATCTCGGATATACGCAAGATGCGTGGACGTACAACATTGTCGATGAAAAGACTTGGTTGAGAATGAACGCCGGCGGACTTCCAATACCACCAAAAAAATTTCTCATTGCGCAGGGTGATGAGAAAGCATCCGCAAACTGAAGGAAAACATGCCCTACGACCAAAACAACAGATGGGTTAAGCCCAAATTGGCCCGACGTCCAATGACTAATCATGTACGTCCAGGAACAAGCAAATTAATCAAAGATGACTCAATGAGTCTCTGGCTAGGGCTTCAGACATGGTCTGACTTTGCTCAAAGCCTGCACCAGTACTACTCAACCAATGGCGGCTTCACTGAGAAGCAAATGATGTCGGCAGAAAAATTGCGAATCAAAGTTGACCAGAATTATGACCCTTATGGAAAGGGAATTGAGGATGGCGTTTACATAGATGACGAATATAAATACATCTTCAAAATTTCTCTCGTAACCAACAGCAACGACAAGCAAATACGGTCAGTGAGAAAGCGTTTGATAGAGATGTCTGGATGGTCGGATGTAAAACTTGCATCAAATAAAGCCACACTGTTTGAGTGCATCAAGACAGGTACATTTCGAATGCTAGACAACGACGAACTGATAGCAATTGGAAGAAGAACAGGAATATGCTGCGACTGCGGCAAGGTTCTCGACAATCCTCAAAGTGTCGCTGCAGGTATCGGGCCGTATTGTGCAAAGATTCGTAAATCCCAGAATAAAAAGGAAACGAAATAAATGAGTGAATTTATATCGATGATTATTGGGCATGTTGCAGTTTTGTGCTGCGGCATTTTTATGGGCAAGTCTTTTAAATAGTCATTGGGCGTGTAGCCCAGCGGCAGAGGCAGGGGACTTAAAATCCCTCAAGCGTGGGTTCGAATCCCACCACGCCCACCAAGCTTCCGTAGCTCAGCGGATAGAGCGCCGGTTTCCTAAACCGTCGGCCGCAGGTTCGAGTCCTGCCGGAAGCGCCAATGGGGAATGGTGTAATTGGCAACACGCCAGGTTTTGGTCCTGAAGTTCGGGGTTCGAGTCCTCGCTCCCCAACCAATACAGCAAAAGGAAAGTATGCAATTAGAAACGCTTATTCAATGCCTTCGTAATGAAGGGTTAAATTTATCCAAAGACGTTGATTCGCCAATTGGTCATATATCTGGTCTTTTGTTGGAGGCCGCCGACGCCATAGAAGAACAGGTGAAACTCGGTGATGAATTACATACAGCACTGCATCACGCTTTGCAATGTTCGGAACCAGAGTGTTTGAACTTTGATTCTCTATGCGATTGGTGGGAGCTTACGCGCAGCTATTCGTAAGGGTTGTTTTCTACAGAACCGATTCGTGTATCTATTCTGGAGCTGCCGCCAGGGTATATGTTGCGTAACCTTTCGCCGTCTGCAGTGGTTATTGCTCCACCGTGTATTACTTTGCCAGGGCTAAATCCGTAGCAGGCGTTCACAACATCGCACACGCCAAACATCATGACAGAAATCCTCTTGCGTCGCCATTTTGGTGCGGTAGTAATCTGTTGAATCATCGGGTCACCGGCACGCCAGTTAATCATGCCTGCCCATGAGGACATGTACTCTTTTTCAAGAACTTGAGACGCCTCTGGGCCGTCTAATACGGTCCCCCAGGGGTATCTGTCGTCTGCGAATCCAAGAAGAATCAAGTGGGCAGGCTGAATGTGTCTCCCATCAAGAAGCACAAACCACATTTTTACTACTTCGTCTTCTGGTCCAAAAACTTCTTCACGGTAGTACTTAACTACCAGACGACCTTCAGCGTCGACTTCTCCGCGACCCCATTCTGTTGGGTCATTACTTGGCAGTTCTTCGTCAGATGTATACCAACGTTTAGGCTGTGCATCCATTCCAGACGACAACCAGCGGATGTCAAAGAAGCGGTCGCTAAGTTTTTCACCAGTATCTAATGCGTATGTTGATGGGAATTTTGCCATACGGCAAGACTAGTCGTTCCACCACGCTGTCCATGGTTTTGCTGGAGCAGAAACCGCTTCTGTATCGTGAATGCCTGTGTATGCAACCGAGATTGTGACCTTTGCATCATCTTCGTATCCTGTCCAGTCGCCACCATTGGCGTAGACGAACATCTGGAGGAACTCGTCAGTATTCATAACTGCGACATCTGTGGCGTATTTCCGTGCGTTGTACTCAGTTTCGTTATCCCAACTGTTGTTGAACGCAGTTCCTTTATCAACAAGTGCCACGGCAGTACTGCGAAGGCTTGACACATTGCCGCCGACCCACGAAGAAGAGGCAAATGCACCGATTCGTCCTGCTGCGTCGTCTGGGTTTCCAAGCCACATTGTTGGCTTCAGGTCTTCGTCAATGCTGCCAGAATATGTGAAAACATCCTCAAACCCCCATACTAGGTCTGTTGGGTTGTCAATTGCATTGTGCTGTGTCTTGGAGTTCTTTGATTTGATTACAGCCAAAGACAACTTTCTTTCTGTTGTCTCAACATCTACAGTTTCCCCATCGCCCTGCCATAGACCTGCTGTTGGGCCGTAATTCTGTTGCGTAGTGAACCAGATTTTCTCAATCTTGACTCGGAACGGAAAAGACACATTCAAGAAAGAAGGGTCGCTGTCTCTGACGGTCCATTCATAGTTGACGATTGATGGCGCAATAATTCCGGACATGTTTGACCTCGTTCGATATATGAGTACAATACAATTTTAACATCCATACAACCGGACATAGCGCAGCTTGGTAGCGCACCTGCTTTGGGAGCAGGGGGTCGTAGGTTCAAATCCTGCTGTCCGGACGTTAGAGGGCTTGCAGCATGTACAGCTGTTGGTTAAATGAGGCAAGTAAGAGCGATAGTACTTAAAGCAGAGATTAACGTTAGAGGCATATTAAGGTTATGTGCTGAAAGTTAGGGTTTACCTAACACCTTGTTTGAGCGTTACTTTGAAGCTGGCTGGAACCGTTACGAAAGAAGCTAAACCCTCTAATTTGCCCTTGTAGCTCAGTGGCAGAGCAACCGCCTTGTAAGCGGTAGGTCGTCAGTTCAATCCTGACCAAGGGCTCAAAAAATAGTTGACAAAAAACAAAAAAGGGTATAGCCTTACATTTATGACCTACCTACCTAATACCTGGATGGACTTTTCGCTATGTCGCGGCCAGTCTCACCTATTTTTCCCTTCTCCAAATATTGTGGGGAAAAAACGTGCTGCGCTACAAAAGCAAGCATTGGAGATTTGCGCTAAGTGTCCTGTTTCTGAACCGTGTCGTGAATACGGCGTAATGACGCAGTCACTAGGAATATGGGGCGGAGAAACTGAAGAGCAACGCGGGGAGCGTGGACTTCCTGTATCAATAGATGTCCAGCGCCGTATAAAGCGCCAGCAAGAAAAAGAAAAATCAGTTATAAACTGACAGACGGGCCGGTAGCTCAGTGGTCAGAGCAGGGGACTCATAATCCCTTGGTCGTGGGTTCAATCCCCACCCGGCCCACTATGGAAAATGAACAAAAATTTGCCGCCGCAGTAGCTATTGTGGCGATTATTCTAGGGTACGTTGTACTCCTGCTGGGCTGGTGACATGAATTTCTACATGTATTTCAGTGGTCTATTTATAGGCTGTGTCGTCGGTTATTTCATTGGATTTGCAGCGGGAAACAAAAAGCGAAAGAGATGACATGAGCGAAACAACATGGACATGGGTCCTTCTTGGGATGGAGTTCCTTGGTGTTTTTGGCATGTGGAATGTCGGCAACAGAAAATGGTGGGGATGGGCTCTGGTGTTGGTGCACTCCCTACCATGGCTTGCATACTCTATAATTTTCAATAAGCCTGGATTTATAGCCATGAGCTTTTTATGGATATCTATGCATCTTCGAAACACGGTCAAGTGGTTCCGGGAGCAGCGTCACACCTAGGGGGTGTTATGGAAATTGTTTTATTGGCGATGTGCATATTTTGCGCGTTTGTTCTCGGACGTCTGACCAACTTTAAGTCAGACAAAAAGACCGAAAAATTGAACAATGAGCTGCGCATAATGACGGAGTCGCGAGATAGATGGCGCGAAAAATACCTCGTGAAAGTCATGAGAGACAAGCTCGAAGAGCTAAACTGCAGGGACCGTGAATCTTATAAAGACTAAAACTTTTCAGTTGTTTGCAGCTTGCATTGCATTGTTTGTTGCTGCTAAGTACGGCATCGCGCGCTTAGAGCGTGACCACAATGATATGTGGGAATAATTAGAAGTCGGAGTGAGCTTCTATAAATTCGAATAAACGTTCTGCTGTTGTGTCGCCGCCATATACGGCAGAAGACTTTAGATAACGAATAAAGTCATACCATCTACGTTGCTGTGCAGCAGAATCAAACACCAAAGTGTATTGAACTACTGCTTTTTCTGTTCCGCCGGATGTAATAGCCGTACTTCCTTGCGACACAGCAACGCCAGTGTCAATGTCCGGCCTTGCCTCAAGCCTCTTCTCTCCAGTACTTGGGTCAAGTGCTGCGACGGCTTCTATCGGTCTAACTATCTCTGGAGCAACATACCCCTGAACGTAGTCTTCGTCATATTTTTCTGCATGCTCTGACAGGGCGGCTATTTCAAAATCATCCCACTGCAACTGTTCAAAAAGATATGAATAGTCATCTGACACGCTAGACAGCATTTCGAATAACGCCGTTTCATCCGTGTGTCCTAATTCAACAGTTCGGTTGTCTGCAATGGCAAACGCTATTGCCGCTTTGTCGTCGGCATCAAGAACTATTGCCGCCATTTCAGTCCACCCAAGAGACTTGGCCGCCTGTAGTTGATGGTTCCCAGCAAGAACGGTATAAGTACCATCATCGTTATCTTTCACGACAATTGGCTTTACCTGGCCAAACTCATTGTATGAGGCAGCTATCGCATCAACGTTGCCTCGTCTGGGGTTTCCTTCGAGAGGTAGCAACGACTCTATTGGGAGAGCAAGGCTAGAAAGACTTTCGTGAATCATAATTCCATATTTTCAGTTGTCTGCAAAGACAAAGCTACGACGAACTTAGACTCGGATTTAATTTCTATCAACTCTAAGCCGAGGATATGGATAACCGCTCTGGCCAGCTCGCCCATAGAGTTGTCTAGTTCAATAAGGTCCTTGTCGGACAAGTCTCCAGGGTCCGTCATGTCTAGAAACTCTTCTTTTATATGGTTTTGGATGGCCGAAATGGCCTGGGAAAATTTCTGGTCGTTTGACATTGCAACACTCTATCACTGGCGCTATAGTTAGTTCCACATCGGCTACGGCCACAACATGAGGAGAAAAAAAATGACTACTCAGGTCACATTGATTGGGAACGCCACTGGCGACCCAGAACTTAAGTATTTCCAGAACGGAACAGCAAAAGCCACATTTGGTCTTGCCGTCAACCGTTACTGGAATGATGAGAGTGGAGAGAAGAAGGAGCAAGTCTCGTACTTCACAGTAGAAGGCTGGCGCTACACAGCGGAAGACATTGCACGCGTTGTCGAAAAAGGAATTCGCATTGTTGTCGTTGGCAAGCTCGAGCAGCAGTCCTGGGAAGACAAGGACAGCGGAGAAAAGCGCTCCAAGGTGATTATCACTGCTGACAACATCGGAATCCACTCCATGGCAATCGAAAGCGTTGAGCGCCGTCGTGGTGGAAACTCTGCTGGAATTGCAGACGACTCTGTTGCGACAGCATCACGCAAGGCACCACAAACAGCGGCTAAAAAGCCAGCTCGTCCAGCTGCGCGCCGCGAAGATTTGGCCGACGAAGAACCGTTCTGAGCCTCGGATACCGGCTGTGACTTTGGTCACAGCCGGTTTTTCCATATATAACAAGGACTTCAGGGCGGAATATTGTTAACTGTTACCTAAATAAGGTGCAACAAATTCTGCCCTTGGGGTATAATAGATAGATAAGTATTAACTAGCCCGGTGCGCCGGAGTCATATTCGCCGAACAAAGGAACGAACATTGGATAAAGCAAAGCGTGTATTCGCTATCCTCCTGTTAAGTATTGTTGTTATTGGGACAGCACCGGCAAAGCTGTCCGCCAGCCCTTCTTTAGGAGAGGGGGTGGTTAGCCGGTCAGCACTTGATTCGCGTGCATGGGAGACCCCCACTAGTTCTTCAAATTTTGACCTTCGAAAATCGTCCACAGAACGCAAGCACGCATACCCAACAGATGAATTTTGGGACAAGCTAGCCCAGTGCGAAACAGCGCAGAATTGGCAAAATGGCGGTCGATGGGCTGGTGGTCTCGGAATCATGAACAACAGCAAATTCCCCAAGCGAGAAATGGGGACATGGGAGCGTTTTGGTGGAGAGCAATTTGCCCCCACCCCAGACAAGGCAACGCGAGAAGAGCAGATAATTGTCGCTAACCGTATTGCCGTTGAGGGCTACCAGCAGTTGGTTCAGCGTGACCCAGATTGGGCGCGACGCCAAGGTGTCCCAGCTCAGTACCTGTGGGACCAAAACCCAGTTGGTCTCGGCGGCTGGGGTTGCTATAAGTCCAAGTCAAGCGGTAAATACCGCATGGACAAGCCAAAGATGTACTACTACGAAAACTACAAAGATGTTGTGCACTTTAAGTTTACGATGAACGAAAAGAGTAAAGCGGTTCACGACTTGCAGGTCTTTTTGGGACTAAAGGTGGACAGCTGGTACGGGCCAAAGACTCGTCAAGCGCATCGTAAATACATTAAAAAACACAATATCCAGACGTACGACACAATTCCTTACTTGTCCGGTGGGGTTACAGCACAAAGTGTTAGCAGCAATAAAACTGCTCCAGAAAAACGTTGCCCGAAGTGGGAGAAAATGCTCAAGCAATACAAATTGCCTGTTAAGGATTTTTCTTACATCATGTGGCGAGAGTCGCGCTGTATTTCCAAAGCCATTGGCTGGAACTACAGAAAAGGGATGAGCCATAAGGACTGCAATCTTGCCCCTGCAGTTCAATACAAAAAATGCAAGGCCGTGAAGTCGTACGACAGTGGTCTATTGCAAATTAATAGCTCATGGGTAACGGTAACGGCGCAGGTCTGCAAGTCAAAACGAGGAGATATGACAGTTCTCCTCAAGCCTGAATGCAACATTGCTGTCGCTCTGCACTTGTACAATAATGGTGGAATGCATCATTGGAAGGCCACTTCTGGCCGGTATCCGGAGTAAAGTAATGGGCGTGTACTCGAGAGCTAATAAAATCGAAAAACTTGAAGTAAAGCATATTCACTTATGGTTCGGAGAGCGAATCGATAAAGATGACATTTCAATAGTGGATGTCACTGTCTGTGCTTGGGTTAACCCACCCAAGGAACAGATAACACACAATAAAGAACTCGTAACATGCGATTCATGCATAAGAAGGGCAAGATAAAAATGGTAGGGAAAGACGCTCCAAACATGGACCACTCACACTACGAAAAGAAAGAAATTTCTTTTAAAGAGTGGATGTCTATGGGTATTGCACGTGGATGGGCTGGTCCGCCAGTGTGTTATACACACGATGGATTACCAACATCGCCAGGCGAAGATGAAGAGTTTGATGAAGGATTGGACCCGTGTATTCATATTATTCGTCTCTATGAAGACGAGGAACATCGTGCCTCGATTGAAGAATCCCACTCCCCTTCACAATGGCGTAACCATTACTTAAAGTAGCTCCACCGCATTATTCTCGCGTGCTGTATTATTGTGTGGGGACAATCCCACCGACAATAAGGAGCTCAAATGCCGGCAACAATTCCATTTTCAATTTTCACTCTCACATCAGACGAGGTTTTAGCAACAGGTACGAAGGCACGCATGGTAGCCCCATGTGACGGCAAAATCGTAAAAGTTACAGCTGCTCTTATCAGCGCATCTGTAGGTTCTTCTGTGATTCTCGATGTGAATATCGGTGGAACAACAATTTTCACCACTCAGGCAAACCGCCCTACAGTGGCGGCAGCTGCAACAACTGCAACAACTGGAACTGCACAGGTTGTTGAGTTTTCAGCCGGCGATGTAATCACTGTAGATGTAGACCAGGTTGGTTCCGGTACTGCTGGTACCGGCTTCACAGTCGCAATTGCCTACGAAGACAAGGACTCGGCTTCCACACACGCCATTCAGGGTCTCTAATACCCGACAAGGAGAATGGCCCGGGTGTAACAGCCCGGGCCTTTTTCTATTTATTGGTTATGTCGCCAATTTGTCGCGCAATCTGCCCTACAGAAGGGAGATAGCTAGATATACCGGCGTTAGATACTTCTCCATCCTTTGCTGATATAGCTTTGGAGTACCCAATCCGTCGGGAAGACTCAACTTCTTCTAGGCGATTAAGATAGAACTTTAAACTGTTGGTTATGGATTCAATTTCGCGCTTAAGGAAAGCTATTTCTCTTTCTAGTGCGTCTACTTCATCTCTTATTTGGCCCGATATGTCGTCAGAGCCACGCTTTGATTTTCTCATTTATAACCTTTGACTACTCCGTCAGGAATGACAGCAAACCTGCATTTTCCATTAGATTCTACGGGCATTGCCAGGATTTTGCAAGAGCTTCCGCCCTCGTACAGTACGCAGTTTGAGCACTTAACCCCGATTGAAGCTTTCTGGTTTTCAGCGGCGCTTTTATATCCGGCCCATATGCCTTTGCCGTCTTGGTTGAATTTGCCGTGCCTTTTGGCAATTGAAACCAAAGCTTCAGCCAGTTCTTTTTCTTCTTGCTGGAGTACGGGTGCTTGCTCTGTGACCTTGACTATCCTTATATTGCCTCCGCTCATTAGGGATGCAATGATGTTCATAATTGCGTTGCTATCTTTCATTTGAATTCCGTCCAAGTCTTATTGCCGACGCCATAATATTCTCTCGCTAGTCCTGATTGAATTATGTCGTTATTCAAGCATGCTGTAGCTGGGTCATTTACGTCTTCAGAGCTGTATATTTTTGCCAAGATTCTGCCGTATTTATCGTTTTTGTCTGGGATTGTGTTCACATATACCCATTTATGACTTGTTAGCCAGTCGGAGGTAAAGTCCTTGGCTTTAACACCAAGAGCTTTTTCTTCTTTGTTTGATGTTCTCGACTCTGGGGTATTAACGCCATACAGACGAACACGTATTTTGTGGTGTATATCAAACCCTAGGTCTATACGCAAATCTAGCGTGTCACCGTCTATTACCTTAAGTACTTCGGCACCGTACCAATATCTTTCGTTCATATAGCAATTATCCCACAAAAGCAAAACCCCCGGGTTTTATCCCGGGGGCCCTACTATTGATTTTGTTTGTTATTAGGCAGTTGGTGCTGCGTCGAAGTCAACCTTGACGAATGCTTCTGGACGCTTCACTGCAAGAGCAAGACGCTGCTCAGCAAGAACCACAATTGCGTTGCGCACGAAGAAGTCTGCGTGCTGCTCTGAAATGCGGATGCTTGCCTGCTCGCGGTCGTACAACTGTGCGCCGGTGCCGAAAGCTCCGACGAGAGCTGTGCCCTCTGCGATTGCTGGGGTGTCGATAACTGGCATGCGCCAGATACGCTGTTCTCCACCAAGAGCTACCGAGACAGCAACGAGGTACTGACCCTGGTCGTCCTTTGCGAGTTCCATGTCTTCCCAGTCGTTCGGGTGCAAGACCACGCCTGTTGGCTCGTAGTACGAGAGGAATGACAGTGTCGCAGCACGACGGATTGCGTCAGCCTTGTTGTCAGCAACTGGCAAGTGAGCACCTTCGGACCATGCGTACTCCTGGATGCCCGTGGTCTGAAGAACACCCTGAAGGTTCTCGCCGGTGCCGTCACCGTTAAGAATTTGAGAGTCCTCAAGAAGACGGAGACCGTACATGAGTTCGTTGTCGATAATGCTGCGGAGCTGTGGCTCGTCTGCAAGAACGTTGCGGTGTGCAGCTTCCCAGTGTGCAAGTGTGCGTACTGGGGCTTGCTCACCGACGAACACCATGCTCGACTGTGGCTTAGCACCAAAAGCAGTATTGCCACCATTGCGCTCAGCAACTGAAGCAGCAGCATTTGTGCCGCCGCCGGCGCTTGTGAAACCAAGCTGGCGGAAGTACTCAATGACAGCAGCTGTCGTTGTGCGGGTTGGGAAGAGGTCACGAACGCGCTTGGTACGTGTTGGCGGGGTGACGATTGGGTCACGCTGAATGGTACCGAACGAACCAGGTGTTCCTGATGGAAGTGCTGAGTAAACGTCCTTGACGCCGTAGTTTGTCAGTGACAAACCAGCCTGCCAAGGCGAAATCATGTTTGCACCATTCTTGCCACCCTGAAGTGACTTGAACTCTGGGGATTCGGTGAACATTTGACCAATTGACTTGAAGCCCATATCGCGAGCTGCTTCGTATAGTGCATTTTCTGCACTCTTGGCGTTGTATTCAACTGCGACAGAGTTACCCTCTTCGCGGCTCCATCCGTCAACATCCTTCATCTGCTCTAGGCCATCGATGAGGCTGCGGATTTCACGGATGTCGCGCATGTTTGAATCGAATGCGGACTTTTGTTCTGAAGACACAACAACTGTGCCATCTTCAACCTTGAACGAATCAGCAATTGACTTGTTCTCGGCCATTTTTGTTCTGAGTGCGCCTTGTAGTTCGCGTACTCTTGCTTCGTCGTAAGACATTTGTCTTTCTCCTTAGAAAGTTTGGATTTTTGGAATTTTGGGTCAGATACATCTGCTTAGGTAAGCACCCAGCTCCTGTTTCCTGATACCTAATGTACCAAACCTAATATCTGTTGTAGTGGAAGTATTGCAAGAAAACAGTATTAATTTGGAACTTGTAAAGCGTCGCCAGATTTAGCTAAATCGTTGGCAGCAAAGCGCATTCGCCAGTACATGGCGATGTTTTCTGGAGTTTGTTTGACACCATACTTAGACATATCTTCATCTCGTATTGCAGCAAGATAAATCTTTTCAATGTCATCGGAAAGAATGTTGTTTTCCATCGTCATGCACCTTTTCTTAAAATGTTTGTGACGTTGCCTGTTGTCATTCTGGCTACGTTCACTCCGTCAGGAATTGGCATTGTGTTGATTATTTCTGCAATTTCTTTATGGGTCAAGTTCGGTCTTGATTTAATCAAACGCTGTACTTCTCTAATTCGTTTGTCAACAAATTTTTGTGTCAAGCTTTTTTTAATTTTTCTAGCCGTTTGTTCTTTGTTGGGAAGGCGGTAGCTCTCGAGAATCCCAGCCTTACGCATGCGCGTCAACCGTGCTGTCCAATCTGTACGGTCCATAAGTATGTCGTACTCGTTCCGTAGCGCCTCTAGGGCGTCGGCGACCTGTAGACCGCGACCGTAAACATCCAGTATGGCGTCCTGTACGTCTTCCTTGGAGTATCTATCTTTGTCGTAGCGCGTAGCCATACTCCCGGATATTTGACCGCCAGAGTTTTCGGGAAGACGGCGCACAAACTGGTTTACGAACCTGGCTCCCTCTTCTGAATACCGCTGCTGCCTTAAATCGACGTTGTAACGCTTAATTGCTTCAGACAGAAGGGTGCTGGCAATGCCCTTACGTTTTGAATCTGGAGAAATAAAGATGTTTACATTTCCTTTTTTCTCAAGAGGAAGGTCTTGAGGGTAGTGGTAAACAATTCCTTTTAATATTCCTTTTTCATCTCTCCACAGAAGACAGTCAACCCATTGTCCAGGCTGGAGACCGTTGCCCGTTCCTTTGAAATACGAAAATCCGGGAGGACCTTTTTTGTCAAACTGAGAAGCTTGCCCCTTGAATGGCCATGGCTCTCCACCAAGACTTTCTTTTACGTCTTTCCATGGTTTGCCTCTATATTTAGGAGCGTTTCGCATCTCTCTTCTGCTGTTGAAAGACTCCCAGCCTTCTGCTGGTTGAGTTATTCGACCAGATATTGAGCCACCCATTCTGCCGGAAACGGATACGGGTTCAACAGCACGTCTGTAGCGAATTCTTGTATCAGGAAGTGTTACGCCATCGTCTTCCCATGCCAATAGCTCTTCGGGGGTAACGCCTTCACCAAACTTGTCTTTGCGCGACTTTTTGATAAGCGCCCTAATTTCATCCCGGGTTTTTCTTTCAGAATCGCCTAACTTTCCTCTAAAAATATCGTTTACTGATTCAGAAAGTTTTTTCAGAAATTTGTTTTTTGCATCCTCGTCGTACCAATAGTAACCGTTGCGCGGCCAGTGTGATGCTCCAAAGAGTCCTTCTGGGCTGTAATTATCTCCGTACAAAGATATTTCTGATATGCCCAATTCTCTGTATATTTCTTCGTTTCGCGCGTTTAGTGCGGTTCCTATACCGAGTCCCTGTTGTTGAAATTTTACTACCATCCCCTTGTGTTCTGCTTCTGCTGAATTGTCGTCAAAGTACAAAACCCTGTCAAAAGATGCAAGGCTATTGTTATCGTTAAGTTGACTTGGATTGGTCCCTAAATGTTTGGGGAAAACCAGTCCAGATATTTCTATGCGCGTTTTGTTTGCTGGGATGGTATAGCCACCCCTGTCATAACCTCCGTCGCCGGTGTTGGTTACCTTCACGTCTATAGGAATTACATTGAACTCATTGCCTCTGTTTGTTTTTGTTCTGTCTATGTAGTCTTTATTCCCAACTATTACACCGGTAAAAGCTTCCTTCATTGCTTTTTTTATTTCGCTGTATTTGCCTTTATTTGCAATAAGCTGTCTTGCTTTTCTGGCTGCAGACCTCTCTCTGCCTGAAATAGCTTGATTTTCTGCAGATTTCTTTATACCGGCACTTGACATTCTTCCGGATATGTCACCGTTTTGTGCTGCCCAGATAATGATGTCCATCGGGAGCTCTTCATTTTCAAATGCGTCCATTGCTCCAGGTGTCTTGTTCAAAACATCTTTAACAATTGATTGCTGTGCTGGGGTAAGTGATTTCCATGTTGACTCAAGCGCGTCATCTGATACAAAGTCATCAATTTTCTTTTCAGGGGAAATCAGAGGTCTTGATGAAGGTTGTACCGGTGGGCGATATTGCATGTTGGGGTCAATTACGCCAGTTGTCACGACGTTGAATATTCTGTCTTTTGACATGTCGGAGCTGCTAGCTATATCTTCTATCGACTGGCCGGCATCGAATGACTCTATTGCCTTTCCTTCTGGGCTTTCTGCCGCATATCGGTTTTGGAACAGACGCGCAGTTGGGCGTCCACCTCGCTTAACTTTCTGAGTAGCTTCATCAAAATCAGCATAGACATATGCGTCTTCATGCTTAATTTCAAGAGGGCTTGAAGCTGATGGCTTGGAAGCAAGAAGGCGACGAGACGATATATCTGTCGAATCCCATAGGTAAAATTCGTCTGCTGCTTTTGCAACAGATGGCATTATTTGCCTATTTCTTCCCATTACAGCGCTGTTGAAGTGTCCAGGAAGGCTACGTGGGTCTGTTAAGGAGCGGCGTTCTAGTGATTCCGCAAGCGCATCTGGCGTTGCCGTGTTGTAGTGCATGACAATGTCGTATCCGGCTGACCTGGCTGCTTGCAGAGTTTCAAAACCAGAGTTGTATTGTCCAGTTGAGTCGTATACAACGTCAAGACCCTGAGATATCGCTTCTTGCAGTGCAAGGTCCGCTATTACACGTGATTCTTCGTGAACAGCATTCGCCCACATTGGGTTTCCGGCAGCATGAAGTGCTCTTGCCTCGGGTAGAAGGGTTTTTATTTCATCAGCATCAACATGGAGCGCAAACCCTGGTGTTGGGATATTGTGAGCGCCGGTTTTTCTGTCTGTAGTCTTGCCTGAACCAGCTGGCCCACCAACTGAAACAAATTTACGCTTTCCTCCAGTAGGGCGTTGTACTCCTGCTACCAATGCATCAATAATGGGGCGATAAACGTTGTCGTAGCGATACTTGCTGACATTTGACTTTCCGCCAAATGTTGTGGTTACTTCAACAGATGGTTCGCCAATGTTGGCTTTGTAAACATCAAACGTAAGTTTTGGATGCTGTTTCGTAAGTTCAGATTGGTCATATGAACTAGGAAGATTTTGCAATCCAAGACGTTTTTGAACGCTGTCATCAAGAGGAGGGAACGACGATGACATGCGACCCGATATTGAACCAGGAGAAGAGCTCATTGATGGGCCACGCCCACCACCGGTCATTCTCCTGATTAGCTCAGCTAGCACTTCTTCGTCAGTTGCATCCGGACCAAGGTCACGCCTAACTTGTTGTTCTACGAAGTAGGCATTAGCAGGGCTACCTGAAGTTGGATTAAATGGCCCACGAGGTCCAGAAGATGGGCCAGGTCCTCCTTGTCCATCGTCATCAATCTCACCGTCACCACCAAGGTCTCGCGTACCTCTACCCTCACCCCATAGAGCACTTCCTGCTGGGCGTGATGGCTGTATGCCGTGGCGAGTCCAGTCTGACCATTCGTCAAATTCTTTTTCGACCCATTGGCGTTGCGGGAACACGGTTGACTGAGTAAACGGAGCGGTAGGCCAGTCGTCTCTATTTGCGTTATGCCGCGGCCATAGGCGACCCTTATCGTCATATAAATATAGGTCTTGGTCTGTGTATTGACTTACGTCAATGTCATCGTCAGCAATGTCTGTGTTATTTGGTCTCGCCGAAGAAGATTGGCGTGAAGTTCGTCCTGCTCGCCATGAATCGTATTGGTTTCTTAACCTGCTATTGCTTAGTGTTTCCCATGCGAATCCAAGTTCTTTGAATTGCTCAGTAGCATCTGGAGAATTGTTAACGTCTGGGTGAAGCACGCGAGATTTAGCTCTAAAGGCTTTTTTTAGCTCTTCGTCTGTTGCTGTTTCCGAAACTCCAATTATGTCGTATAGGTCTCTAGATTGAGCCCACTGTCTCGGGTTTGACATTCTCCCGCTAATGGAATTGTTTTCCTCGACAGCATTTAGGAATTCAAACATCTCATTATCGCCAAGCGGCATGTAGAAGCCGGCATTTATATATGCCTGGCGACCCTTTGGCGTGTTCGTTTTGTATGTTTCCATCAGCTCTGGGATGTTCCTATGGCGCTGCCATTCAGGACTGTCTGGCTGCCACATTCTCCATGGCCAAGATGCGGATTCAATCATTTCATGCATGTCGAGAGAAAAATCAATCATTTCTCTCTTCATCCACAAATCTTCCATCAAAGATTTGCGAGCTTTATTCATTGCTCGCTTAGCAATTTCTTCTCTATCTCCTGAAAACCGTGAGCCTGACTTTCGTGCGGCATCCACGACAGCCTCTAGGACAGATTCATCTATTGTCCTTTTTATGTAAGCACCGAGCGCCGCCATTTTGTCTATGCCTTCTTGCCCTCCAAATACTGGATGCATATAAGCCGACGTAGATGAAAGATTCTGTATTTGGTCTCTCATTTCCTGGCGAATATCTTTTACTTTTTCGCGCAAAGCAGACATAGGGGATGTCATGTAAGAACGTTTTTCTGCGTTAAATTTGTTAGCGCTCTTTGCTACGTCTGACATTTTGCCAGATATTGCCCTAGTTGCCTTCGGTGGATTTTTTTCGAACAAGAATGACGGAGAAATCCACTCTTTAGGTATCGCCTTATATATGTTGGCGTCAAAGTTTCTTGAAAGAGGAGAAACTCCGGATTCCATATGCATTTTACGCATTGCCGAGTTATACATGCGTATTGCAGCTTTCTTCGGCATGTTTGTTCTTTCGGAGAATTGGAATATATTTTCTCCGTCCGACAAGCGACGCATCATTTGAATTTCACCAGCGTTCAATGCTGAACCAAACTGCGAAATTGATTGTTTGATTGCTGCTCTCTCTAGAGGAGCATTTGAATTTTTCCATCTGGCGTATCGCTTTACTATGCCATCGACCATTTTTTCGGTCATGCCAAGGTCTTCTGCTATGCGGTTTAGTGGCTGCTTGCCATGAACATAACGCATAAAAATATCTTGTTCTGCAAATAAGGATTCTGGATTTGAAGACCATGCACCGGCAGACTTAAACATTTTCGGGTTGCGAGCTTTTAGGTTGTCTATTATCGATGCTTCTACTTCCCCGTATCGCTCCACCGACATACCCATAAATTTTGCTACAGAGGCACGCGATGCTCCATGTAGTCGCTGCACCATCGCCGCTTTTTCTGCTCCAGAAATAAAAGAATCATTCATAATTGCTTTGCGCAATGCTGCATTTATGGCCGGCTCTCTATTGCCGATTGAAGACTCTACTTTTACAACAACATCCATTGCTTCCGTAAAAGATATTTTGTTCTTTTTTGCCAAGTCTCTAATTGAGCCTCCGCTGGATATCATCTCGTCAAACATTTTTCGCTCTGAAGCTGAAACATTGTCTGAAGTTTTAGACAACTGTATTCCGCTATAGAGAACGTAACGATTTATATCCTCTTCACTGACGCCATTTTCTTGGCGCAGCTTATTTTTTATTTCGTCAGACGACATGCCTCTTAAGTGCATGTCGTTCATGTTGTTTTCAAACCCTTCACCCATGCGTCCAGATATTGACGGACCAAAATTTGAACCAACTCTGGATAGACGGTTTTCACGGGTTCTTTCTACGTCCGCGGCAATAGATTCTGGAGTTACCTCTCTGCCCATTAGCCTCATGCGGGATATTGAGCCGAGCCTCATCATGTCGTCTGATGGAGCTAGTTCCCAAGCGGAATATGAACCAAGGTTTTTTTCGTCAAAAAGTTTTATCTTGTCGGCTTTTGCTCTGCCTTTATTCAGTTCTTTGCGCCAGCTGTTTGAAATTTCAATTAGTTCTTTATTCCTAGCACGCGTTGCTCTTTCAACACGGTCTAAACCTGTTCTTAAACTTTCGTAGTCAGGACCATAGTTTGCCGGGTCATCAACTTCCAGAGCCATAGCGTTCTTAATCCACGCGACATGTCCGAACCCGATTGGAAGTTTTCCGTCCGCTATATCCTGAACAGGGAACCATTGCGCTCTCAGCGCGTCATCTCCAGCCTTAAAGGCAGCGTCTGGAGATACAAACAACGCAGTACCACTGACCTCTACGCCTTTTGTAAAGCGCACATCCCAGTCTGGTGCTGTTATTGTTCCTATCTGCTTAACGCGCGCATCTGTCGGACTTACTTTTAGTCCTACTTCCTCTTCTAGTTCACGCAATGCTGTCTCTAGTGCGGTTTCGCCAGGGTCAGCAAACCCTCCAGGGAGAACCCATGCACCGGTATCGTCTTTGTGTGGACCGAACGCTCTTTGTATAAGAAGAACCATTAGCGCCCCCGTATCAGGGTCGCGACTAAATATTGCCGTATCTGACGCTTTCTGTGGGACGCCCTTATCAAGGTCTAGTGCATATTGGTTAATTTTGCCTTCAATAGTGTCGTAAACAGTGCTGCGTATGTCGCTTATCTTGTGTGAGTCCAGCGTCATAAAATCACGCAATTCATTACTCACGCCGTTAGCAATTAGCTCCTGAATCTCAGGCATTTGCTCCCATGGACGAGGATAATTTTTAGATATAACGCTTGTTTCTGCGCCCTTGGCTTTTTCACTGGCCAATAAACCTAATTCATCTGATTTGAAAGGTCCGTCGATAACATTTTTTGTATCTGCATCTACAAGATAAAGACCTTCTACTGGCTTAAAAACGCTGTCTTTCAGAGTTATTTGTTCAAGCTTGTAGTTCTGCTTTTTCTTGCCCCTGAAAGGCGAGGTCATCCGGAAACTATTTCTAGCTGTTAAATATTCTCGCTGCCATCTCTCAGGGTTGTATCTTGCAACTCTGCTAGCGTTGCTTAGCGTTCTCCTCAATCCCATCTGACCAGAAATCGTTGGTCGCGTTGCATCCATAGACGAACGGAATGCATTTATTATTGCTTCGTCTGGGGAGACGGTGGAAGCACCGCGTGTTCTGTTCGGCAGCGGTGCAGTCACATCTTTTGATACGGCAACGACAAAGTCTGGATTTGAGTAGAGGGCTCTAAAGTAGTCTTTCTCCACCGGTGATAGATGTTTAAAGTAGTCAACGTTCTCGGGGTTCATTAATGCAGCAAATGAATGCTCATTAGATGCTCCAAGGAACTTCCCACTTCCTCCAGAAAATGCCGTCCTCATTGCTCTTGTAATTGGCATTTCGTCAGAATCGTAGCCAAGCAGCATTGATGAAGGTTTGTTTTTGCGGCGTCCCGAAACAAGTACGCGAGCTGCTTTCCGTGAATATTCATCGTAAAGGTTCGGCCCACCGCTTCGCATGAAGCCAGATATTCCCATGCCTCGACCCTCTTGCCGCGCCCCCTCTATGGTTCTTTTTACTTCACGAAGCTGCTGGACTCGAGAATCTGCTGTTCTTGTTGCATACGCAGTTGTCCCAGCAAGACCTTCGTTTCCGTATTTACGTGCGTGAAGCTGATGAGCCTTTAGTGTTCCCTGCAGCGGACCTACATATTCGCGAGTAATTTCACCATTTTCGTTTCGCTCGATGTAACCCCAGTTTTGTCTCCACCAGCGATATATGCGGTTAGCATGGCGTGCCCGACTTATTTGTGTTGGGTCATAACCTTCATCAAACGCCTGAGGCCATCCCCTCGTGTCGTCGTCAGTTACTTCGCCAGTGTATGGCTCCTGATAGAGGGCTTTTGCTCTACGGCTTGGGCTGTCAGTTATGGTCCCATCTGGTTCCATAAATATTGCGCGACGAGCGGTTGGAACAGGATATGACTCAGCAAGGTCAAGAGCGGCTTTTCTTAACCGAGCATCATGTCCGCGTTCAATTCTGTATGCCTGGTCAGCAAACCATTTCTTTCTTTCTGTTTCTTCAATCAGACCATCAATAGAGCTAATGATTTGTTGTGGGCTTTGGCCGCTAAATAGACGGGTTAGGTCGTCACGCAAGCGCTCAAGCTGGCTTCTCCTAAACGCCTCTTGACGCGCTGTATCAGAATTGAAAGCCTGGTCTGCTGCATTGAGAAGTTTTGTTACATCTGAAGTTTTGATGTTGTTATCTATTGCGTACTGTGTTGCTGCAGCTTTAACCAAGTCACGCAAATCAATTGGCTGAGGAGGCCTATTTGTGTCCGGCTGGTCTGCACCAAAAATAATCAGTTCATGGCTTATTTCTTGCGGAGTTCTTCCTGATTGAAGAAGGTTCCAAACCTGCTCTCGAGCTTTGCGAGAATCTTGTCCAGTTCCCGTAACGTAAAGCTCGCGGGCTTCCTTTGCAGCCTCTACAAACTGGTTCTGTAGCTGTAGTGCACCCCAGTCGTCATAAACACCAAGTGCTGGGTCATACTGGCGACTTGCAGTTGCATAAGAGCCTTTTGACGATGCTTGTTTTCCTTGTTTATTTAGAATTCGCTGGAACATGCGCAATGCAGAGTCCCAGTTGATGTTCCTTGGTATAAAAGGTATGCCCTTGCGAAGTCTTGGTCCGCCCGGGTCGGAAAGTCCAACTCCATCACCTTGTATTCCACCAAGGTTTGGTGTTGGCATCTGTCCTGAGCTTGATGGGGTCGGCGGCATTGTTCCCATTGCTTGTCCGACAAAATAATCAATTAATTCGGGCGGGAGGTCAATGTATCTTTGGTCGATATGACCGTTGTGTGGGTCTGTCCACTCACTTGGCTTTAGTATTTCGAGAAGGTCAGCTTGAAACTGTTTCGGCGCATACTTGAGAATCAATTCTTCTAGTTCGTCAAGTGGGATTAGGGTTACGCCGTCGTCTTCGACGTTGTCCGGGTGTTGAGCCCACGTTGCTGGGTCGTCGGTTACGCCAAGCTCTTCGGGGGAACCGTGTTCTGTGTTCCATACCCAATCTTCATCGAGAACACCAAACTCATCACGTATTGGGCGCTCAGGCTGCGGTTCTTCAAACTCTTCGTCTTCTTCTGGCTCTTGAATCCATCCTGCCTCAAGACCAACCTGTGTCCATTGCTGATACTCTGCATTCAAAGCGTCTATGGCGTCTTTAGCTTCTAGTTCTCCGCCTTCTCTATAGACGCGTTCTGCTTCTGCGGCCCTCTCCTGTATGTCTTCTGACCAGTTCTCCCATTCAGGCTTGGTGATTGGACCCCATTCTGGGTGGAAGCCAATGTCATTGTTTTCCAACAAAAACATGATGTAATCATCTGCTGTTACTGGGTCTTCAAAACTAAGCGCCCTACGTCCGCCAGCCCATCTTGGCATTTGCCTCGGGTCGTCTAAAGGCTGCAACGGTATAGACGAATCTAAAGGCTTTCCAGCTTCGTAGTCAGCTATTAGTTTTGCTAGTTCTTCATCTAGGGCATCAAGCGCATTTTGTGTTGCCTGCTGTTGAGCCGGGGTCATGGTTCCCTGAGCAACACCAGCGGCAAGTTTTTCTTGAAGAACTCTTCTTCTTGCTTCCAGGCTCATCGCATCGTCGCCGGCCATATATGCAAGATTGTCCAGCAGGCGCAGCGGTGAATTTTCTTGGCCCGGTTGAGAAATTCTCTGGGCAACATCAATTACACCAGCAGCATCGAGCTTTGTTGGGTCGACCATCTCTGGCAGTATGTAGCGATTAAACAGTTCTTCAATGTCTTCATTAGAGAGTACGTCAACATCAAGACGCGACAAAGTCCCATTCGGTGCCATTTTTTTGTACTCATCAAGGAAGCTTCTAACGAGAGGACGTTTGATTTGTGCTGCTGCAGCAACTTCAGACGGAAGAAGCGGAAGTTCATCTTTTCTTGGAGGTTTAATGGCTACGTTCGCTGCTTTGAGCGCGTCATTATGACCCTTGAACAGCTTGTCTAAATCTTGGTCAGATAGGTCAAGGATTGCTCTTGCTGCAGTTGCGGCATCAGGATACTTGGCAATATGTGTCTGCATTTCAGGTGATAAATTAACCCTTGCAGTACTTAGGGCTTCATCGAAGAGGAACCTCTTACGCCACTGACCGGCTTTCCACTGTGCTTTTTCTTGGTTTGTCCACTGTGAGTCTGGGCCAGACGGTGTTGCCATGCGTCCTGATATCCCACCCATGCGGCCGGAAATAGCGTCAAACCTTTCAAACGCCCTAGCTGTTGCCTCTATGTCTCTGCTTATTCTTCCAACGCGTCGCTCTCCACGACGTTCTGCTCGTTCGGCCGTGGAAGTAATTCTTCTAGCTGGCTGTATGGCTGTTCTCGGAGTCTTGTATCTACTAACGAAACCATCGGGAAGATTGTTTGCTCGGGCAAAAGTCTTAGTCATTTCTCCTTGTTTCGTGCGCGACGGCACAAAACCAAGAACTACATCTGACTTTCCGTCTGGGTCAAGACCATTTGACACATTGTTAAATAGGTCGTTTACCGCCCTGTCGTTTAGTCTTTGGCGCTTTAAGTCATTGTCTTTAAACGCCCATGAAACAAGTGAGCCCCAGTTGTTAACTTTTCCTCTAGAAACCGCTTCCATTGCCTCGTCTTTAACAGCTCCAAAACTGTTAACAGCAGCAAAAAGTTTGGGGTTATTTTTGCGAAAAGCACTGATGCGCTTTTTGCGTCGAGACTTTTGTCTTTCTACTGATTCACGAACGTCGTTAGCAAAAAGTCCGTTCTGTTTTGCAAATTCACCGTAAGAAAGACCGGAAGCTTTTTGCGTATCGAGCAACCTCTGGGCATCGTCTTCTGTCCATTTATCAGCATCTTCTGGGAGCCAATTAAGTTTAGATTCGCGTACTTTTTCAGCCTTTGGTTTTGGCAATCTTTCTGGTCGCTGGAGCAACTGCCTACGAGGCTGAGGTTTTTCTTCCGGTGTTGGCGCTTGCGTCCTTTGAGGCCGCATTCTTGGCACCCACCGACTCGGTCTTCCGCCCGGGGTTGGGTCAATGACACCACGACCACGGTTAATTGTGGGAATTCCTTCAAGAACTAAGCCGTCTAGGTCTTCGTCTCTCGCTGTTGCGGGATTCATATCCTGTCCGGTTGCTCCCAATCTAGGACGCAACGCACCAGGAGTTCTA
>Ga0315906_10000526_pt1 | contig 60998 bp, 74 predicted proteins | sample LakEriMetagenome_4_FD_203526 | JGI IMG/M metagenome (GOLD analysis project Ga0315906, IMG submission 203526) | Freshwater fungal communities from buoy surface, Lake Erie, Ohio, United States - Buoy 2 MA122 | ecosystem: Environmental > Aquatic > Freshwater > Lake > Lake biofilm | place: USA... | reverse complement strand
TTGTGCTGCTGTACCTGTAGGAGCAGCGCCAGCAGTTGCAGCCAGTTGCATTGAAAGTTTGGATTGAACTATTCCTGCTGTTGCACTAATGTCATCATTGACAATGCTGTTATTGGCTATTTGGAAGTCGATATAAGAATTGTTTAGACTTTCAACAGTTGCACCAGTAGAATGTACAGCGCCAGCAGTCTCAAATTTAGCTCTTGTAACATTATCAAATCTATTAGCAACAGTAGTAATAGCCCCATAAGAAAATATTTCATTTCCTATTCTTAAGAATCCATTGTTAGGGAATCCTGTAACATCGTCTACAACAATACCTCCGCTTACGCTAGATTGAGTAGTTCCTATTATTCCAGAATCTATAACAGGCAATACTGTAATACCTCCTACAAGTAAAGCTGTTACAGTAGTGTCAACAGTTGCACTAAGCACACCTCCGACTGTGCTACTAATAATTGCAGGACCAGCTCCAGTAAACACTGGTAACTGACCTTTGTTAGTAGATATTACAGCAACATCTTTTAATTCTGCAAAAGTATCAGACTGTTCAACTAAATTGTCAACATATCCTTTTGTTGCAGCATCGGTGTCTGATGAAGGTAATGCTAGGTTAATAATTCTATGAGGAGTAGGAGGATCACCGCCTCCCATATTTAGATCCCCGCCCATTGGTAAAGTACCTTGTAGATCTAAGAATCCGCTACCAGCAGGTATTCTTTGACTGTCAGTAACAACACCTCCGTTGTGTGTAATACCTAAACGTCGATCAATATAACCCCTAACTGCACTTTCTGTTGGAACAGTATCTTCAGCATTGTCAGTCATAGTGACATCTGTAGAGAATTCTTTTACAGTAGTACCTCTCTTAAATCCAATACCGTCTAAGTTACTTAGAGCAATACTTGCAGCAAAAGTAACAGTGCCTGTTCCTTGGTCTACGCTAAAGAATCGTCCTACACGGAATATACCGTCTTGGTCTGTACTTACATAGAATACGCGACCTTGTGTTTCTTCTCTAACTTCTTGTGTAGGTTCCGGAGGTGAAGCAGGAGAACCAAACACGTTGTTAGGATAGTTACTACTGTTGTAACCGCCAGTACCAATATCTAAAAAGTCATGTCCTGTTGCACGGCAAGTACTAATATTAACAGTAATTTCTGCAGGAGATTCTGCTTTTACACCTGCTCTTAAAACAGTTGATTGTACTGTTGGCAAACTTTGATAGAGGCCGGTGCCAGTAACAACACTTCCGGATCCGTATGCTATATCTTCTAAATCAACATATGCAGACTCTGCTCCGCTTTCGTCAGTGTAACCTGTAATTCTAAATGTTTTTCCAGCATGTGCTAAAATAAGATTTCCTGAATTTAATCTTCCTTTGGTAAAATCGCTCTGTATAGTTTTTATAGCAATTCTAGTATCGCCTACTTTTGAGCCCATAGTTTTTAAACCACCGTCTACATAGTCAACGTCGTTTAATTTTAATTCATTAGATTGTAATATGGCATAATTATAACTTGTATCAAAAGTTAATATTGCTGTGTCACCGTAAGAAACAGTACCTGTTCCTGGAGTTGCAGCAAGAACATTATCACCGGGATTGTTGTATGTAAAACTGTTAGGAGTCGGAACAGAAATAATAGTTATAGAAACATCATTAAACGTATCATCTGTTGTACATCTAACTTCGTCAATAGAATCTCCAGGATTTAATCCATGGGGTTCTGAAACTGTTACTGTTGCAGTATTACTAGCACGTGAAACAGTTGAAATTGCCTTTTGGATTAATAAATTTCCTTCAATTGGGCTATTTCTAGTATAAGCAAGTGTTCTATATACTGTTCCTTCTTCAGCAGGGTCAGTAAATTCTAATGCTGTCGAAGGTCGTGTAGGTCTAATTACATTTATTCCGGTAAATTTAAAATTCTGTAAACTTCTTATAATTACCAATTGTCCGTCAGTTAATGGAGCACTTATTCCGCCTGTTACCGCATCAGCATTTAAATTTAATTTAAGCACAGGTCTAGTACCTAATACACCACCTGTGTCAACACCTTCTCCTACAGAAGTAGTAAGTTCAACATTACTTACTTCATATCTAACAATGTCGCCTAAGTATGTTATGTCAAACGTTGCACCAGTTCCGGTTCCGCCATCGGAAAGAGTAGTTACTGTTCCTTTGACAGTCGGGTATCCACCAACGGGATTTATGCTGTAATCTCCAACTTCAATAATTTCAAATCTAGTAATTATACCGTCGCTAGGTCCTGTAGGTGCTAGTTTTACAGGATCATTATCAATTTCTATTACCCTGATTCTAGTAGTTTTTCCATTAGGATATAATGTGCCGCCTACTACATCTATAAATTCTTCCTTAGAATATCCTAAACCTCCGCTAACAATAGTTACATTGTTTGGATTAGTTGGAGTATTAACAACTGCACCTGATCTAGTATTTGAAGTATCTATTTCAATTTCAGATACATTCTGAGGTGCAAAACTATAATTGTCAACATATATACTAATTTCTCCTGCTACGTTTTTAGCAGCAAAACTTCCTCTTCTATATATCTTAGCAACTTGTTGAGTGTCATTGGCTAATGCTACTGGATCAGGAACCTCATTAGGATCACGTCCTGCTGCCCTCATTCCGTACTTACCGTATGAGCTATTACCTGCAACACTTCGAATTTGAGAACCGTTTAATGCATAGTAACTAGTCCAGTTATAGTAGGTAAACACAGATACAAGTTCTGCAATACCGTTGTTGGTACAAATTACTCCGTAGCCTAAATCGTTAACCTGTGTATAGTCGTTAGCCAACATACTTCTGTTTCCAGGAGTTTCGATAATTATATCAATTCCTTTTATATCAAAAGTAATAGAACCTGTTGTTGTATGAGCTTTGTCTAGTGTAATAAAATCTTCTGTAACAGAAACAATTTTTGCTCCGGCTGCAAGAACACCTGTTCCGCTAACTTTAGTTAATCGCATTCCTTTAACTAGCCCAAGCGTACTGTCCATAGGAATGGTAAATTGACCAACAGTAATGTTTGCATTAGATGTTAAATTAGTTGCATCTGGAGTTATTTCAGAACCTAAATAATCTATAAATGGAGTTGAATCATCTAAGATTACTTCAGCAGTAGCAGTGCCAGGATCGTAAGTAGATACGTTAATCTGATATCTTTCTCCATTTATGTAAAATGCATTAGGAACTTGAATCTCTCTAACATTAAGTCCGCCTATAGTTAGATTGTATTGATCAGTAGTTGACAATACTTTGGCAGGAAGATTTCCACTGAATCCGTCAATAAACATTCCTCCCCTAAAGCTTTGTTCGTTAACGCTTCCGCTCAAGCTGGTTGCAGTTTGGCAGTATGGAGATTTAGTTTGAATTTGACCTTCTGGATCAAGAACCATCATAAAGCCGCCGTGACCTTGGCAAGTAATGTTACGCAGGATAGTTCCGTCGTTCATTAAGAACACATCCATGTCTTTATTTTCTTTAGGAGGATTGTTAACTCCTATAATAATGTTCTGTATACCTGCAATTAAATCTGCTACAATAGCTGCAACTGTAGGGCTAGCAGAAAGCAATGGTTGTACCAAAGTATTGATGCGTCCGATGCCTGCAAGAGTTTCTGTTAGTTGAGCTGTTATTGCAATTCTAGAACTGGCGTTTCTCTTGTAGGAATAACCTGCTCCTAAAGATCGTTCAATACCTCCATCGGTTATATCGTCAGCTAATGCTTCTACAATATAGCCTACATCTCTTGCACACAACACACTGTCATAATCTAAATCTGGATAAGTTGCGTTTATATAAGACACAACTTGATTGGAAATATTTGTTTTAGCAGCCAATAAGATTCCTGCCTCAACAGTATGGCCGCCAGTTTTTGCAATAGTATCATCGAAAATACCGCTGAGTCCAGTTGGGTCAGATAGATAGTGATATCCAAATTTGTTGTCTTTTGGAGCTAGACCTGAACTGTTTAAACCTCTTATAGTTGCCCCAACTAATTTAGTTTGCGGAACTTTATCAATTTCAAAACTAGTATCATCTCTAAATCTAGTCACTCTGGTTAAATTCTGGAATCGGCCTGTGCCTGACATTACTCTTAAGTACATGCCAACGGTTAACTTGTTTACTGTTCCAGTAGACAATGTTATTACATTTCCTTTAATTGTGCCAGGGGACGTTTGAGCATCAATCGCTTCACAACTAAAGCTGACAGAACTTGTTGTTCCAGTTATTACAGTGTATGTACCGTTGTATGCAGATGGCACTGCACCGCTAACGGTTATAGTAGTACCGTCCGGGAATGGAATACTAGCTTGCGGAGCAAATGACAAAGTTGCAATGCTACCAGTACCAGTTGCACCTGTACTAACTAATTCGTTTGAAGATGCTGCTGCTGTTTGAGATAAGAATGTTCTTGACAAGCCGTCAAACTCGTCATCTCTATAGAAGTAGATATTAGCCCATGGACTTAAACTTTGTCCTGCAGCCGGTCTAATAATTACACGTCTAAATTCATCGCCCTTGATAGATACGTTAGTAGCTATTCTAATTGGCAATTGTTCGTAATACACTCCACTTTCTATTCTAATTGTCACTTGTTGTTCAGGAACAGGCTGACCGTACTCTAATTCTTCGCCTGGAATAAATTCTAAAGGAGTTCCAGGTTGCGCTGTTCCGTTAGCTACAATGTCGCTTATCGATGCAAAAAATTTAGTTATTAAAGGTAATGTTCCTTCTTCTGCTTCGTTTCCAGCTGTAGATTGGCTAATAGTTCCCCTCTTTCCAAATGCTCCGGCAGTTGTAGTTGAACTGATTGTATTATTCACTAATATTTGTTGCATTAACAATTTTATGTAATTAATACCATCTAATGTTTGAGAAAGTTGCTCTGTAGGTAATGCAGAAGCTGCGCCTCTTCTATAAGCTTTTGCAGCTTTGATAACATTTGAATTTCCGCCGTAAAGCACATCTTTTTTAACTGCTTCTACAATATAGCCTACATCTCTTGCACACTTAACTTGATCGTAATCAACTGTAGTAAGTTTAGAATCTATGTACAAAACAACTTCGTTTTTTATAAATTCTAAATTACTTTCTAATTTTGAAGCAGCATCTATGTAGCCAGTTTGAAAATAAACTATATCTTTAGTATCATGTAGTAATTCTACAATATATTGATCGTTAACACCACTGACTCCTACATAGTTTATTACTTTACCTGTAGCTCCGCTTCCTAATCCTTTAATGATACTGCCTTCTCTTAAATCTCGGTTTTCAACATTTATACTTTGATCAACACCTTGACCGTCAGTAAACACGTTCAATGTTCTAATTGATCCAATACCTGAAGTTAAAGAATTAATATAAGCTTTATATGCGTTGCTTCCGTATGTTAGGGGTTGTCTATAAGGACCTGGTTCAGTCTCACTTATTCTTATCATTTCTTCTGCTTTTTCGCAAGCCTTGCTTAGGCTAGCATAAGCAGAAGAAAATGCTCTTCCTTGTCTTTCTTCTGGAATGTTTAGTTGTTCATCACTTCCTGTTGTAGAAACAAAAAGATTGTTAGGACTTACATAGCTTGAACTATCAACATAAAGTTTAGTTGCTGCTTGAAGGTCATCTAAGCCAAAAGGTGTTCCTACTCCTGAAAAACTTCCTGGGTGATCAAATAAAATTAAATCACCTTCCATGTTATCACCTTGTCGACGAACAGTGCTCTTACGAGGCAAGGATTCATCGCTTATCCAGTTTCCAGAAAGTGTAGGATCGTATGCAGCATCTACAAGTTGTTCATCTCCTCTAAATTGAGAAACTAAACTAAATGTTAGGTCTTGTCCTGGACTTACGCCGCCTAGACTTGTTCCAAGTATTTTAAGATCATCACCTTGAACATATTCATCATCCCCAAAATCAACAAAAGTAATAATAATATTATTTTCAGAGTATATAGGATTGTTATTAGTTTTTTCTACTCGTACTGTTGCTCCAGATCCGATGCCAGTAACAGTTGTTACGTTTAATTCTTCATAGATAAACGGAACAGATAGCCCTGTTCCAGAAATACTAGTAGGATCAACATTGTATACAGTTTGACTAATCTCAGGATCAATGTTAACAACTATGCGAGTGTTGTTAAAATTAACATCATCAATGGCTTGCTCTCTAGAAGGATATACTGCTAATCTATCATCATCGTAATATCGAAGATAGTAAGTGTCTTCGGTGATTAGTCCAGTTGCCGGAGTGTTTCCTGTATTTACATAAACAAATGCTGCACCGTTAATTGAAGTATTAAATCCATGTCCAGGTATAACGGCATACCCGTCTTGATCCCAATTATCAACTGTTAAAGAATATTCAGATACATCTTCAGGTTCAGAACGAACTCTGATGCGTCCACCTATACCTGTAAAACCTCCTGTTTGCACATATCTACGATCAGCATATCCTCTAGTTATTACTAGGTCATCTTCACCTATAGATGTATTGTGTAACGTATTGAATAAGTTTCTAGCTTCTGCACTAGGGTTTGCAATATTGCCTATAGCAAATTGATTACCATTTAGGTGATTTCCTAAAACTGGTTCGTCGTCATTAACTAATCTTCCGCCGGTTGTAGTAATGACAATTTCATTTTCGTCAGCATGATTAACCAGTATTCCTTCTCCGCCTACTAATTTCTTAGCAACTAATGCATCGGCAAATTCACTTGAAACAATAACTTTATCAGCATCAGAACCGAGGTCTCCTCTTGGTACTCCATTAGGGAATCCGTCCGGTGTATCATCCAAATCTCCGAAAGATATCGTATCGCCTGATCCAAATATTGCAAAAAGTTGTGTAAAATTATCGTTTACTTTTCGAAAAGATTCACGAATACTATCACCAGTTCCGTCGTTACCCTGTGTACCAATGTCGATAGTTTGTCTTGCCATGTATTACTCCGTTAGAAGATTTTCATCTCTTTTCAATATTTACCAAATTTTTTTGTAAACTTAATGTAAATAAACGATGTATCTTAAAGAAGAAATAGAAACTGTCTCGTATACTAGAAAAAGTAAATTAGGAATAGAACATGCGTATGTTCGATCTAAGAAAATATGTATTTTTCGTTGCGACAATTGCGGATTGGTATTCCAAAGAGAACGTGCTAAAATGAGTCCTAAAAGGCTAAGCAACAACTATTTTCATTGTTGTAGTAATTGCGATGCTAAACGCTTTGCTCAAAAGAAAGGTACTGATAGACGCACTATGTGGGATAAACCTGCAAGTAGTTTAGATGATATAAGTAAATTATGAATAATCTATTTGTTTATGGAGATAGTTTTGCTTCTCCGTCTGCTATCACAAAAGAAACATGGGTTAATATTTTAGCTGATAGTCTTAATTATCAAGTAGTCAACAATGCTGTTTTAGGAAGTAGCACAGAGTATTCTTTTTTTAAATTTGTAAAAGATGCTCAAAATGATATTTTTAAAGAAGAAGATATAATTATTTTTGTAATAAGCAGTCCAGGGCGCTTATATTTTAACTATCAATTATTTGATGATCCGTCAACTGGATCTAGATTTTTAGGTCCTATAAGAAAGACAGATCTTTCAAATTTATGGTATAAAGAAAATAAAGATAATATTAAATGGTATGTAAGAAATACAAATCAAGAATTAAATCAAATTAATCATGAATCTTATATTGAAGTTTTAAAGTCTTTTGCTAGAAAAAATCCTAAACTAACGTTTTTTGTAATGCATAATCCTGAACCTTTAAATCTTTTTAAACTAGATCAATGCCCTCCTAATTTTTTCATGCCGGATATTTGTTTAGTTGAAATATCAAATAGAGAAATTATCGATCAAACTAACTGTGATTTTTCCAGCTGGACTAGATATACAGATATAGATTGTAGATTAAATCATTTAACTAATCCAAATCATAAAATTTTAGCTAATTCTATAAAAAATACTATAACCAAAAAAACTATAGATTTTTGGAATTATGATTTATTTCATCAAGGAATAATTAAACAAATTACAGATTTAGCAGAATACAAACATTTTGTTGATAAACAGATTTTATTTCAATTTCCGAGAATTGAAAAAAAATTATCTAAAAAAGTTTCAATATTTAGACAGTGTATAAATAAAATCACGAAAGGGGAACATTATGTTCACATTTATTAAAAAATTATTTGGTTTCGATCAAGAAACTATTAAGGCAGCTGGAGTACAAATTGAACAGGCACCTTACAAAGTACCTGAGCCAGTAGCTCCGACTCCAATCCCACTAGTACCAGAGGCAGTACCAATGGTAGCAGTAGAAAAGCCAGCACCTGTTGTTGAAGCTGCTCCCGCAAAGCCAGCTCGTAAACCACGTGCTCCAAAAGCGCCTGTCGCAGAAAAAGCAGCCCCTGTTAAGAAGGCTGCTGCAATTAAGGCTGCTCCAAAAGCTAAAACACCTCGTTCAAAGAAGGTTTAATTGTTTAGCCTGCTGATGTAGGCTAAAACTGGCAATATTTTTGCCTTTGCTTTCACACATGATATCATGTGTACCCAAAAAGCTCAGTGCCCATTCGTTCACTGCTGTATTCCAGTAGAAGTTTGAATGTGCTCTGAGCTTTTGTTTTTTGTGCCCAGCTTCTAGCAATGCTGTATAATCAGGTAGTGTTTTATCGCAATGTCCTGGCAACCATTCTTCACGACTGACTGAATAATGTACTACAGGACGAACGCCGCGCCAAGAGTCAATTACACGTAGAACTCTATCGTCGGAGGGTTGAATGTAGTCTCCTGTACGGACCCAGTGATGGTGTATATCAAGCACGAGGGCGCAATGCTTTTGCAGTTCGAGACTGCTTTCGATTCCCCATGCGTTTTCGTCATTTTCGATGGTAATGCAGTTTCTTGCTTCTGGAGTGAGTCGTGAAAGAGCGTCGATGATACCGGCTGGACCTCTTCGACCCGAGATGTGGACATTGATTTTAAAGTCCTGAAACGATTTACCAAATCCCATCCATCGGGCCATATCCACATGATATTCAAATTCCTCAATAGATCGATTTACAATATCATCTGACTCAGATGCCAACACGCAAAACTGCCCAGGATGCATACTAAGCCGAACACCCATCTTGCGAGCCAAATCGCCCACGGTTCCAAAGTGCTTTTCTGCATAGGCTCTAACATCGGATAGCCCATAGAAGAACTTCCAGCTAGGCTCAGTGTATACAGGAAGTATATCGCTGCTGAGTCGTACCATTCTAAGATTTTCATCAAGTGCTCCTACACGTTCTACCAGCTTGCGAACAGCTTCAATGTTACCTTTCATTAGGTCCCATAGTTTTTCTTCAGCTACGCTCTGGCTCTGTCTATTTAACCAACTGACAGTAGTACTGCCAGTATTATACTGTTTAGCATCATCTTTGGGTTTAATACCGTTAACTTGATCAGGAGTGTCAATCCACTTGCAAGCAAAACCAATACGCTTCATAAAAATTAATCAAATAAAAAGGACATAATGTATTATAACATCTATGTCCTTTTAAGTCAATCAATCTACTAGCCGAACTAGTTTCATTGCAGTAGCAGGACTCAGTGTCCAACCTAGGTGCCCATGTCCTGTATGATAATAGACATCGGGTGTGTTAGATGCCTGCACTATGGGCATCATGTTTGGAGTCATAGGCCGTAAGCAAGCCCAACTTGAATAGTCACTAGTATTAATTTTTGGAAAGTTTTCATGAACCCAATTTAACAAAGGTTCAATTCGATCTCTGCGTATGTCATAATTTTCGCCTGCAAGTTCCGCAGTGCCTGCAACACGGAAACGATTGCCTAATGTGCTGGTAACAATCTTAGCTTGATCATCTAGTAGACTAACTTTAGGCACATGCCGCATGTCTTCTTCTTGAATATTGATAGTGATACTATATCCCTTGACTGGGTATATAGGCAAACTATCTCCGAACATACTAGCAATCTTTACGGATCCAACACCTGCGGAAACTACTACAGTGTCAAACTGATCGAATAAGTCTTGAGAAAAACTGCTGTTTATTTCTAAGTCAAAAATAAACTCTACACCATATTTCTTTTCTAATACGTTTGACAGTTCAATGCAGAATTTGTGTATGTCTCCAGTCCAATCGCTAGGAGTCCATGCACCGCCTATTACATCTTCTAAGTCTCCAAGTGCGGGATCTAAACTAGTAGCTTGTAATGGACTTAGCATATTCCATTCGCAACCGTAGGCATTATACAGTTCTTTTACATCGTGAGCATTCTGTAGGTACTGCGGATCTTTATAGAAGTGCAATATGCCGCAGTAACTTTGATCAAACGCAAGACCTTCTTCCTCTATAATTTGTTTGTAGAGTTTTCTAGATTCGATACCTAATCTAATAGTTTCAGCAGTGTTTCTGGCATAGTCACCTTTAACAGTATTCCAGAGAAAACTAGTCATCCATTTGATCTTGCTAATGCTAGGGGTAGGACGAATCAGTAACGGAGCATCTTTTTGAAACATCCATTTCATACCTTTCCAAACATTGCTCCAAGTAGTCCATGTTTCACTGTTGCTGACAGAAACTTGTCCACCGTTGGCAAAGCTAGTACGCATAGCAGGATGACGCTCTTGTTCAAGTACAGTGACCTTGTGACCTGCCCGTGCTAGATAATAGGCTGCTAATATGCCTGTAATGCCTGCACCAATTACTGCTATTGATCTATTAGTCATTTAATACTTTCCGCTAGCCAATACAATTTTACAAATATGCTCTAGTCGTTCGATATGTTCATAGGCACGCCATGGTGAGGTATCAATTGCTACAACACCGTGTCCTTTAATACCTACAATATCATAGGCAATGTTGCCGTCTCGATCTAATTGTAATTGTTTGTGACATTGGTCCGCAAGCTCTTGACTTATAGGAGGTACATCTCCTACGTTAGGTGCTACCCGAGTATATCGATTGAGTTCTGGAAATGCGGCACTTACCGTACTCAAATCAATGCCGGCATGCATAGCCGCAATACAGTAAGTAGGATGCACATGTACTACTACACGGACTTCCCCTGTATGCTGTCCCATTTCTTTTTGTAAACCAAAATGTAATGGTAGCTCTCCACTGGGCTTTAGGTTGGCGCTGATCTCAGTGTAGGGCAATTCTTTAACTGCATGATACAGGCGAGGAGGTTGATCCCAGTATCCTTTCTCGATGCCAATCTTTTTAAATTGATCAGGTTGCAGTGTTTGTTTACGCACACCACTAGGTGTAATGTAAAAGTGATCCCTGTCGTGATGGCGAATACTTACATTACCATCACGACTTGTGATCCAGTTACGCTTATAAGCGTCAACCATTATATCGCAAATTGTTTCTAACATTAATGATTTCTCTTCCCGTCAAATACGCAAACAAAGTAAAGATTATTAGATTTTGATTTGTTATGAACACGATGAAATGCACCGTCTGGAATTAATACAACGTCACCTTCTAAAACATTAAATCGCTTGTCGTCTATTTCTATCTCTCCTATACCCAATACAAAATAATAAACTTCTTCTTGTCCCGGATGACTATGACCTCTAGTGCTTTGTCCTGCCTTTAAGTCAGTAGAACTTAGCACTAGATTGTTTAAAGTTTTATTATCTTTGAGCACATAGGTTTCGTTGTCTTTGACAATTTCCCCTCCTACATTGTATATGCTCAATTTCATATTAGCCCTCGTAGATTGCCGAATTACCTGCGTGTTCAAACACTTCCGCTGACTTTAATCTAACACCCGCACCTACTGGATAGCGAGCTTCAAACACACGACCGTCAGGGTGTGTCCAACCGCGACCTTCTTGATATGCAGTTAGAATTTCGTTCATAGTCTTGTATACTAATTCAGCAAACATTTCGCAGCCTACACCATCTACAATGCGTAGATCAATGATACCCATGTTTTTAAATCCGCCTTGGATTTTGTTTAGTTCTACAAATGTGCCACGTTCCGGATCGTCTTTGCCAATTACCAATGTATGGTCAAATTGCCATTCACTCCATTCTTTAAATGCTTTTAATCCACCGAAGTCCATAACCCAATTACGATCATCTAGTGTTTCAGATTCAAAGATTAATTTGATACCAATTGAGTATCCGTGTAGCATAGAGCAATGACTATGTGTGCTTTTCCACTGTCTAAAACAGCATGAGAGTCCTCTATCGTTACCGTATGTTTTTGTTGAAAGATATTTTGCCATCTCTAGTCTCCTTATGTATGAGCAAGTTTGACGACATGCAGAGTTTATAAAGCGGGATGAATGACGTTAAAGACCGCTATGATACTTATCTCAAGCTACCTTGAGCAAGATAATTTCTTCGTTAATGCGTCCGTTCATCTTAGTGTCAGTTGCATTAATTTCGTCTAGAAACTTTCGCAGTGCAATTTTGCCAGCCGCTTTAAACTCTTTCAGTTTCTCTTCTGGCTTGCGAAGTGTCTTGCAAATGCTCTTAGTCTCATCAAAGCCTGTAATGGTAGTACCTTTGATGCCTAGTGTGTTAAACTCTGAGGCCACATACTTGCCCAACTTACGGCTCTTGGTGTTGTAAATCCAAAGTTCGCCTGCGCCAATAATGTCAACAGGATTAACACTAACAAGTTTCAAAGGTTCGTTAGTCTTCATGAACTTGAGTTTAGCAACCAACTTGTCCTTAGGCACTGCCTTGGTCTTACGAGGCGCACGATTGACTTTGGCTTCTTGCATCAACATTGTGCAGGCAGTTTGAATCTCAGTTAAGAAGATAATAAAATTCTTAATCTGTTTGCGGCTACGATGCTTGTATGCTTCTTTAAGTTGCTCGTCTGCCGAACCACTGGCCAGTTCTTCAAGTTCTGCCAAATCTCGAGCGTAGAAGTCACGAATGATACGTGCGTGAGCAGCCTTTGCGCCTTTGCCTTTCAGCAAGTTCAGCATCTTAAATGCTTTAGGATCAAAGTTTTCTGGATCATTCTGAAAGTTTTGATACGCTTCTTCAATCTCTTCTGTCATCAACATGGCAGCATCACGTACTCGTTCTTGAATAGTGACAACAGGACCTGTAGGCTTTGCTTCTACAACAACACCGCTTTCGTCAATGTCGTCTTTGCCTTCGTCGATAATTTTAGCAATCTCAGAACCTAACCAAGTGGCAGTGTCGCGACCTTTGTTAAAGTCAGGACGATTACTTTGCATACCACGAAGCAGACAAGCGGCAACTGCACCGACTGTCATGCCGCAACGATTATCTTTTGTTTTCTTAAAACTTTGAACAGTCTTTTTGTCGTAACCGTTCTTGTTCATCCACTCGATGACTTTAACTTTGAGTTCTTTACCGCTAGACTCCATTCGGTAGTATTGCATAGCACCGTGAAAATAACGAAGAAACTTAGTTTCATCCCAAGTTTCGCAACCTGTCCAATCTGGACTATAGTCACGTTTAGCTTTTTCGCGGATTGCAATAGATGCTTTTTTAAGTTTAGTTGCCATTAGGCGCTCCTGTGTTAAACAATACTTATATTATAACATCAAAATAGTGCTGTGTCAAGTCCAAAGACTGCCACGAATTTTAACCAAACGGCATAACATTTCGGTATCTTCTTGCTCGTATGCTTGCTCAATTTCATGAGTTTTGGCTAGAGCAGTGTCGCCCAAAGCACGTAATTCTGGATTCTTGCTTTCTTTCATAAAACTCAATCCAGTGTCGCCGTGTTCTTGACGCTTGCGTTCGCAGTACTCTGACCAGCCGCTGGCATCGTGCGGATCTGGACGATTTGGATAAACTTCCGTCCACCATTTGTACAAAGCCAAAATTTCCAAAGCTCGTTCAGCTTGCGGAGTAGGTTGTCCAATATGCGGGTCTCCAGTTTCAAAACCTTCGTCTTCTCCCCAGCGAAGTTTGCTTTGCCAATCTAAGTTATCTAGACCTGCCTGCGGACAACGCCAAGTTCTCCAACGCCACCAACCAGTAGCCCAGAATGGAGCATTGTATTTTGCCTTTTCTTCTTTGTCAGCCCAAGCAATGTGCCACCAGGCTAGTTCAACTTCGACGAATTCAACAAGTTCGTTGAATAGGCAAGGGAGGAACCGGTTGCCCACGTCGCACCAGTTACCGGGCTTGATGTCACGAGGGTGAGCGGTAAGACTATGAGTGCGAGTAACCCAACGGTTATTAATATAGTACTTAATAGCATGTAATGTATCCGTAGGCCAGTATACGACCTTTTGTAAGTAATCGAGTCCTTCTTCTGCTAACCAGTAACGAAAGCTGTGTTTCATTTGGGCCGCAGTAGTCCATTCATCCCAACCTTCAGCAGTCTTGGCTCCGCCCTTAGCGGTACCTCGAAGCCAGTCAGCGAACTTTGAGTTGGTCCAATAGTGGTTACGCATTATAGTTTCTCGTATGTTTGTTTAAAAATATCTAACTTAACTACACCGTAGTCGTTTTCACCGTGACGAACAATAACATCTTCGTCTGGATTATAGTGTAACTTCTCACCCCATGATGTGTCAACACTTCCAGAGTGATCTGCTAGTTTAGCCACTTTGATAATCTTCTTTGGTGTGCAAACACTGTTGCCTAAATCATCTTTAAGATCGTTAAACTTCTCTGGACTGATAGGATACTGTTCACCTTTAGGTCCAGTCATGATATAGAATCCTTTTGGATACTTAACTGGACCTTCAAGAGTGTCAATGGTGCCAGGCTCGTTGGCAATCTCATAACGCTCTTTGGCAGGACGTTTGTAAGTTTTAAATCCACCGTCCTTGAACCATTCGTCGTTAATGCCCTTGCCCATTCCTTCTACAATATTGATAAACTCTCGAATCATTTTATTTTCTTTCGCCAAACAGTTGTAACAAGTTTAAAAACAAGTTAATGAAGTTAAGGTATAGTGTCAATGCACCTGCAACTTCGCCATTGCCAATTTGATCATAACTGAGCATTTCTCGAATACGCTGTGTGTCGTAAGCAGTAAGACCAAGGAAGATGATAATAGCCAATGCTGAGATTACCATTTGAAATACAGTACTACCGATAAAGATGTTAATAATGCTAGCAATGATAATTGCAATCAATCCAACAAACAATAAACTGCCTAGTTCAGATAGATCCTTTTTAGTAAAGTATCCATAAAAACTCATAACTCCAAATAATACTGCGGCACCCATAAAGGCTGTAACAATACTGCCCATATTGTAAACTACAAAGATTGTAGCAAAACTTAGACCCATTAGTGCGGCAAATCCGTATAGCAAGAAGTATGCTACAGATTTACTCACTTTCTCCAAAGCAAAACTAATACCAAACACTAATACTAGAGGTGCAAAAATTACTAACCATTTCATTGCACCAGTAAAGAAAAATGTCATCAGTGCCGCATTGGTTCCTACAAAATGACTGACTAGCATAGAAACAATAACTGCTAATCCCATATTTTTATAAACGCCAGCCATTGCTGTATTAATAGCACTAGCGTCTCGATAATTTGCTGTTGTGTACATAAAGTTCTCCTTATCCTTTATTTAATACGATTTTAAATCGTTGTTCAAAAGCTGGTGCAAGGCAGCTATAAGTTTGTTGAGTAAACGTATTAGTATAAAAGACCCAAGTCCTTCCGTCTAACTCTCTTACATCATCTACATAAAACTCTGTACGGTTATCCCCTGTCCATACTTGGTGTCTTTCTATTTTCATCTTAATGCGTCCATTGTTAATTCTTTGCCGTAAACATGTGCTACAGGTTTGAGCCATCCTCGATCAATACAGGTAGCAATAATCTGTCGATATTCTCGTGGGCAGTGTTCATTAATTTCAAATCCTGCCCTAGGGCATATCACTAAACCGTCGTTGAGCATAAACTTACTATCACCTTGTCTCACTGTTCGTATTTTTGATACTTGTTGAATAAATTTCATCGTAGTGCCTCAAGTGTTTGTTGTTTGGCTTCTTCTTTAACTTCTTGATTATGAATAGTTTGAAGTCCTCGGAACATGTCTTCAATTACATGTATGATAGCATCTTTGCCTTCTTCAGTCAAATGACTATACTCCGGACTGACAGAACTTTCGTGCCAAACACTTTTGTTCCGACTGAGTTCTAACAAGGCACCATAAACAATGTCCTTGTTCATACTTCGTCGCAGATTAAATTTTTTCGCCATGATCAAAGCCTCGGAAACGGAGGAACCGCGGAAAGCGTAGAGAATAAGTACCATCTTGGTTTTGCGTGATAGCGTCTGCACGGACTTCCACAATGTCGCCCACAATCTTATCACGGGCGGCCCAAAAAGCAATACGCTGATCATCAGTAAACCCAGAACCAACATTGACCAAAATCCTACGTCCGTCATCTTCGCCTTCACAAACTAACGCACCTAAGCGTCCAATATTTTTACCAGTACCTTCTTCAACTGCGGTTACAGTTAGACTCACTTCAATAAATGGCTTTAACTTGAGCCATGCCACTGAACGTTTGCACTTGTAACCTGCGTTGGCGTCTTTCAACATAATGCCTTCATAGCCGCCAGCAATGGCCAGAGCGTTAATTTCTTTATAACGCTTTTGTCCGGCAGCAGTGTCTAAGTCTACAGTTTCTTGCGCCACAACTGTTACATTGGGCAGTACAGATTCATTAGCTGTAAACCAAGTCTTGAGCCATTCACTCCGTGCTTCTTGTGTAGTAGCACTTTCGCCAGTTTCAAACTCAGCCAACGGCAATGCATCAAACAAGTTAAGAACAGCATCGTTAGCCTTTGCACTACTCTTGCGGTGAATCTGCTTCATCAAATCTTGAAATGTCCCGCTCATGATCTCACCGTCAAGCACCATAGGCTCAGTAAAGCCCTTGGCAATTTTTGCCAACTGTTCTTTGACATGAGGAAAGTTTACCAGCTCTTTGCCATTGCGACTAAACTGATCAACACGACCATCCGGGTAGACAATTGTAATAACTCGTACACCGTCCAGTTTAACTTCAATGATCTTTTTACCTACGACTTTGCTTTCATGATTGGCACTGTCGTGTGCAAGCTGACAACTAAACACAGGAACGCTATAGTGGACATAATCTTTTTCCGTTACACGATTGATTGTTGCTTCGCTGAATCCTGCTCGCATGTCTTTAATAAGAATGCGTCGGTACCATCCATTCCATTGTGCCTTAGTGGCTGTCTTCATCAAGTTAGCAACAGTGTCACGGGCAAGGTTGCCGGTGAGTGAGCGATTAACAAAGCCAGTAACAATGAGGCTAAAACTATCCCAATCCAAACCAGGCCCATCTTCATCTTTTTTCTCCGGGATCTGTTTCAATCCAAAGGTGATCATAGAGTCCAATGCCAATCGACACCCGTCGAAAAACTCTGTGTTGCCTGCCACTGCTTCTTTTAGCACTTCGGCTTCTTTAGCCAAACGACTGTTATCTGCTTCAATGGCTGCGATTACTTCCCAAGGTTTACGCATTTAAACTCCTAATCTTTTACAATGCTTGTATTGTAACATCAAAAGTTTAGTAAGTCAAGTGTTTGTCTGTTTTAAATGGCTTACCTATTTGGGCATACGGTAAATTCCTGATGATTTTCTTTTTGAGAGAACGGATTACAGGGTGTGTATGATCCCAATCAAATGCTTTGAGTATCTTATGATATGTTGTCTTTTTGCTACGTTTTGCTCGATTACTGTCCAAATATTGTTTGGCAGAATCAAAGTCGTCGCCAAAACGATTATACAGTTCACAGGCAATGTTAAAGCTAAATGCGCCCATTTCGTCTGGATGTCCGTAATACTCTTGTTCTTTACGGTCACGGGCATAGTAGGCAGTGCTTTCGTAGCCTGGTATTGCTTTGAACTGTCTTGTGCGATATTGTCTTAGGTGTATTATTTCGTGTAACATTGTGTCTGCAAACAACATACACATTCTTTGCCAGCGAGTCTCAGACACTTTGATCTCGCCATCGGTATCCTTGTAACTAAACACTATTTCTATTTGACGCTTGCCTTCAACATCGTAGTCTGCATAGTAAGTTCCGCCGATGTAAACTAATCCTGCTTCGTGTGTAGGATCGTGATCCATACGAACTTTAATGGGCAAATACTGTTTAATATGGCTGCTTAGGAGTTTTTGTAGATCTTTGACAGAAAATCTCTTGCCTACTATAGAAGGTTTAAGCCCGTACAACATAGTGTACAGGCTTTTTCTGTCCAATAATGACCAGTTAAACGGTTTTCTTGACACAGGACTCTCCTATTTTATATATTTAAGTCCTATACTAAAGTACATAATGTGCGTAGTTTATGGCCGCTTGTCGATAACTTTATCAGCAAGTCCATAGGCTACAGCTTCTTCTGCGCTTAAAAATGTGTCAAACTTCATAGTTTCAAACAGTTCTTCGTACTTTTTACCTGCTGTGTTGTGCTTAACATACAGTTGAGTCAGTCGTTCGTTCAATCGTTTGCTTTCGCCCATGGCACGAACAGCGTCTTCGAACTGTAATTCTTGCACATGAACTGACCCACGGGTTCCTGGAGTACCTGAGCTAACACGGTGAATCATAGTTCGACTTTCGGGCAATACAAAACGCTTACCCGGAGCACCTGCTTGTGCTAAAAATGAACCCATACTACAGGCTTGTCCAAGAACAATGGTGCTAACAGCAGGCTTAATAAACTGCATGGTATCGTAGATAGCCAACCCAGCAGTCACTGACCCACCGGGACTGTTGATAAAGAACTGAACATCTTCAGTACCTTGACTTTCAAGAAACAACAGTTGAGCAACAATGATACTAGATGTATGCTCGTTAACATCAGTGTCCAGCATAACAATGCGATCTTTCAGCAAGCGGCTGTAGATGTCGTAAGCACGTTCACCTCGGGCTTCTGTTTCGATAACGGTTGGAATAAGATTAGGCATTGTGATCCTTTAAAATTTTAAGTATATGTTCATTGATACTTGTCGTCAAGCTCAACATTAGTCAAACCTGCAACAGTTTGAAACTTCTCCCATGCTGCCTTGGCCGCTGGGTTCTTCTCCAGTTCGATACTGGGCAACACTGCTTCAAGCCAAATTTCAGGACGACGAGCAGGCCGAGCACCAAACTTACGAGGCTGATGCAGTTTGCCAGTTTCCCAAAGTTCGATAGTCACTGAACGAAAAAGATCTTCATCTTCATCTCCGTAATCTGACCACTCTGGATTACTACCACCAAAGAATCCACGCATTAAATTAGCGTCAGATCCTCCAGCATAACCTTGCCAAATTGCCTGCCATTGATCGTTATTATTTGGATCAAAATCTGTGCGAGTAATAATAACCAGCACATCGTCAATCATTACTTTACCGTCAACAATGTCTTTAACACAACGGCTATAACTTAGTCCAATTTTCATCTTCTACCTTGTTTAACGTTTCTAACTAAAGGACCTTCTGTAGTAAAACTCAGTCCTGCACTCTTGCCTTCGTACACTACACCATTCCATTTCATATCGAGTTTAATGGTACGATTAATACTGACTGCACAATGATCATGTTCTCGGAAACTTAACATTTCTCCGACCATTCTACGTCCGTTGTCTTCGCACATGATTTCGCAAGTATTTTCAACGACCTGCCTCATGATAACTCAAACCTTACTTCTTTAATACTATCCCATCGAAAACTTTTCCAAGCTTTGGATTCTAGGTCATACACTGGCATAACCTCTTCGTTAACTTTCTTTTCTTTCTTGGGCTCTGTACTTTCTACAATTTCAACAGCAGGAACAAGTTCTGGATTGGTTGTACAATTCATTACTCGTTCCGTACCATCTTTTTTTGTAAAGACCACAGTAGTAGGACCGTAAGCCAAATGACTTTTCAGCCAACGCTTAAAGATTTTAACATCTTTCTCACTTAGATTCTGCATCGTGTGCCTCTAATTTTTGTTTAAGTTCTGCATTCTCTGCTTCTAATGTTTCGATATGACTTGCTAGTTGCATCATCATTTCGTACATATTTTTAGCAGTTGTTTTTGTAATGTCAGCAATATTCATTTATACCTCGATAATTTTAGTAATGTCCCAGCCACTTTGCTCACTGTAGCCATCGGACTCGTATCCCCTCGGGTTGCAGACAATACGAGTTTCACCTATGACATAGTCAAAAGGATGATGTGTATGACCATGTGTCCACAGTTTGATCTGCGGATGATCTAGAATGAACTCACTAAGATCGCTACTGTAAGCACCGTTCATTAGATATTGATCCTTGTAGTTTTCATGTGTGCTGAGCTTACTGGGCGAATGATGTCCAACTACAACAAACTTTTCGTCATGCTTTTCAGCAACAATAGTCTTGATGTATTGTAACATCTTTATGTGTCGAACTACAGTGTCTTCTGGACGAACTTTACGATAGTCGGCATTTTCTACTCGAATGATACGGAAATCGTTCATCATGTCGCGCACCGCCTGCAGAGTCAAACTGTCTTGACGATTCATGTCAGTCCACAGTGTACCACCGATAAACGTAATGTCATCGATCTTCTTGCTTTCACATTCTAAGAAATAGACATTGTCAAACTTAGCACACTCGTTACGCAACACTTCTAGTGTCTGAAACCATTTGCCGTTATAGAACTCATGATTACCTGCAACGTAGATAACGTGAGGAAACTGAAAGCTACAACGCTTTAGAAAGTCGCGAAACCGCTGAACTCGAATTTGCTTTTTACCTAATTCGGCAAATGCACCTTGACTGTAGGGATTAAAATCCGCAGCCGGGTGACTGTGCAAATCGTCAGCAATCATAATGTCGCCTCCAAGTATCAGAACATCTGCACCTTCGTCATTTTTAATATTGATATCGGAAAACTCTAAATGGAGGTCCGATACTAGTTTAATCTTCATTTGGAAATCTCTCTGCATAACGTGCATCTGCTTCTGCTCGATGCACTGGACATAATGTTTTAATCCAACCTTTACCCCCAGCTGTGCCAGGAGCTCCACATTCTTCACAACTGCGTTCAGCCCATGCTTCTGCCATACGCACCATACCGCTAATTTGGTCATCACCTCCGGTGTAATAGAAACGTAGTCCACCGAACTTTTCTTTAATCTGTTCTACAACTACCTGTTCAACTACAGGACGAGTTTCTCGATTCTTGTTCCACCAATCAATATGACTTTGGATGTTAGCGCATAGGCTTTCAATAATAGGCCACCAGCCTGCTCCTATTGCAAATCCGCCATAGGGAGTTGCAAACATTTTGGGATACTTCTCTTCCATACGTTTGGCAAACTCATCATATTGTTGTTCAGTATATCTCATTGTGCAATCTTTACATAATTAAGTCGAGTTTCAATTTTCTTACACAACCAATTCTCAGCATGTTGTTTTACTTTGGCTTTGATTACCACAGCCGGGCCTACTCGGGGCTCTTTATTACTCATCCAGCTGACAATCTTATTGTCTATTATAGCAAGAATATTCCAAGCATCAAAGTTTTTTGAACGATTGACTTGCAGGACCTCGCAGTCCTTGTCGAGCAACATGTCTCCAATTTCTGCTAACCCTGCATTATCTGCAACACGAAACATTTTTTCAAGTTTGTTTTTGCTCACATCTCGAGCATACACACTGGGCAAACATGCAATAAACCCAATCTTGTTAGAAGGCATGTGCTCAGTCATTAGCAAACTAAAAACTTCAGTTTGGAACTCGTTATCTCCTTTGACAGCAGAAAACATTAACCGTTTGTAATAGTTGCGGATCTCGTCGCTCAATTCGGCATCTTGAGTTTCTAAAGCCAATGACATAGGTCGAAATTCTTGTTCAGCTTTATCGTACTTGTCAATACCTAAGGCATGTCGAATTAGTGTTTTGTTGTCGTGCTTGACAAAGAGAAACTTGCCTTGGTTGTCGTGGACATACTCGGCAGTTTTTATGTATGCTTTGTTAGTACGTTGAGCGGCACAGGCCAACTCAAGGACTTTTTGGACGGGGAATTCTGCGCTCACTTCTAGAAACTTTCCAGTAGGATTATCGTTGCTGATGATCATATTTTACACGAAAATGTGTCTGCTGTCAAGTGTTTCCAAATGTTTATAAACCTTTTTGGCTAGCTTTTTAAGTAGCGCATTGTCTTTGAAGTAGGCAATGTAACAGTTTAAGTTAGGACTTACTAACATATCTCCCCGTTTCATTTTACCCAAAATAGTCATTTTAACCATATTTCGTTTGGCTCGAGACGCAGGCATGGCTCGCAACAGTTCGATAGCAATGCTTAGTGCATAAGCATCTAACTCGTCTGGATCAGCTAGATACTTGCTAAATGGCTCGTGTGCATGTTCACTGTAGCTTTCAAAATACCTTTGACTACTCTGAGTTTGGTGACGCATTTCATGTACTACCGCATCAAAGATTTGAATTAAAAAATCTGTAATTTGATTATGTTGAAACTTGTTGTCACCTAAAAAGTTGTGATGCACTACAACTTCTATTGCTGTTTCATTATTAAAATCATCTTCAGGATCATAATATGCCATAACATAAAAATGATCGTGATCTAATGTCTTGTCCTTCTTAGTTTTAATGGCAAGATCTATGTCGTTGTTTTTAAATTCTTTTTTAGTAGCAAATACTAACTTGCGAAAGCTAGTTGACGGATGACTCTTTCGAACGTTTTGACATACATTATTAACACGTTCGATAATTGAGTTCATGTTACATCCTGTAAATGATACGACCTTTAGTTAGATCGTATGGACTCATTTCTAGTTTAACTTTATCACCCATGATAACTTTAATTTTGTGTTGCTTGAGTTTACCGCCCATGTAACACAATACTTCATGTTCCATATTGTCTACTCTAACTCGAAATGTAGAGTTAGGTAACACCTCTTCTACTTTGCCTGTGATTTCTAATAGTTCTTCTTTAGCCATTTTTTGAAATTGATATTGCTCCGTCTACTACAGACACTGTTAACGTGTCTCCTTCTTTCCAGCCTGTTTGCTCCAACACTTCGGGAGGAAATTTTAGAATAACATTGTCAGGATCTCCCGGAATGTCTTCAAAAATATCTTCAGCCTTAAATGTTAATACTGTCATTATATATCCTTAGTGTCATCGTATTTAACCACTAACCAACCTAACCGGTGTAAATCACTTTCAATTTCCTCAGTTACTACACTTTCGGAAACATAACCAGTTCTAGCTTTCCATTGCTTGTCAGTTTCTTCACTAGTATAATCAGCAATTTGGCCGCCGATTCCACTACAGTACCAATCAATGTAGTCGCCTTCTTGTCGCATGTCTGCAATTATACCGCCAGCTGATCTCCAACTGCAACTCCATTTCTCTTCTTTTAAAATGGACCACATTTCACGTTTGATAAAATCGTTGTTGCACATTGCCGCATATAAATTCTGTGCATAAGATTCGCTAGCTCGAACTTTCTCTAGTATCCAATCAGTAGTCACTAGATCGTATTCCATATTATTTTTCATAGATTCAGGAGTTTGCCATTTTTTATCAGCATCTTCGACAATCTTTTGAAACATATCTAAGTAATCTTGATTAGGCTCTTCGCCATTTTCTTCCATGCGTTTTAGATAACCTTCCTTTTGAAAGGTGTGTCGTTCAGGGCTTTTGCTTGGTTTCATACTTTGTTGAATTGTTTTATAAACCTGTTAAATATAATCAATGAACTTTACAGAAATACCATTTGAAAAAATTGTGCGTTTTGGACAACGAACAATGTTGACTCGCCCGTTGTTTTCCACAAGCTGGATACTAGGACGTTTTTGCAATTACAAATGTAGTTATTGTTGGCCTTATGCACGTAGCGATCAACTTGATTATCAAAGTTTAGACGTATATAAGTGTACAGTAGATCAAATAAAAAGTCAAGCTCGTTTGAACGGATTTACCGAATTTCATTGGAGTTTCAGTGGAGGAGAACCTACTGCTTACAAAGGGCTATTAGAACTAACCAAATATTTAGATGATGGTGTGCAGACTCCTTATCAAAGTGTACACATGACTACCAATCTATCACCTGGATTAGAATGGTGGAAACGTTGGTCTAATGCTACTTCTATGTTAGCTAGACGCAGTATTACAGCAAGCCATCACGCAGAGTTTGCTAAAGAACAAGAGTTTGGTGATAAGATTTTACATCTAACAGACGAAAATGTTTTTGTCACTATCAATCAAGTAATGGTACCTGAGTTATTTTTTCAACTGTACGAAAAACTAGAACGCTTTCATCGAAGAGGAATAAACGTAACGTTGAAGCCGCAAAGCGATCCTACAGCTAGTCGTATAGTTGATGGGTACACTGACGAAATGACGCAGTTGATGCGTACAGGTTTCCCGCAACAGTCACAAGGTGAAGATATATATCAAATATCACTGTTTGATAAAAGTAATGAAGAATACCTATTTGATCAAGCTGAGAGATTCAACGCATTTGGATTTAATAAGTTTAAGGACTGGTCTTGCAATAGCGGATATCAAAGTGTTATTATAAGAAGTAACGAAGTTAAAAGAAGTTATAGTTGTCATGACGGAGCATTAGGAACGTTAACAGAAGGGTTTAATCTTTTTAAATCTCCTAAGGTTTGTATAACTCCTACTTGTGTAAGTTCTGCAGACAGTAAAATACCAAAAATAAAAAATGAATATTGACACAGAACATTTACATCATTGGATGCAGGCTATTAGGCAAAGTCCTGATCCTATGCGTACAATGGACGCCTTTTGGAGTGGACAGCTTCGCAGCAAAGAATGGCTTATAGATTGTTTAGATGAGCATGTACACCACAGTTCTAGTATAGACATTCACGGAGGATGGGTAGGTGTACTGGCTAGTATGATTTTTCAAAGCAACATACCTGTTACTACTATTAGAAGTATAGACATTGATTCGTCGTGTGAATCTATTGCCAACATGATGAACAGACAAGAATATTTGAATAATAAATTTAGAGCTGTAACTGCTAACATGTGTGAGATTCGTAGCGACGCTGATATTTCTATTAACACTAGTTTTGAACACATATCTCAAGACGATTATGATTTATGGTTAAGCGGATTGAAGCACAACAGTTTAATAGTACTGCAAACAAATAATTACAAAATACCTGAGCATATTAGAATTTCTAAAAATTTAGAAGAATTTAAAGAACAAGCAGGTTTAGAAAAAGTTTTATATTCTGGAGAATTAGAGTTACCTTTATATAAAAGATTTATGATTATAGGATATAAGAATGTTTAAATTTTCAGAACTACACGCAGTTCATTTAGAAATTACTAATAATTGTCAAGCAAAATGTCCTATGTGTTCTAGGAACTACAGGGGAGGATTAGAAAATCCGTACATCAAAGTTAATGAATGGTCACTTGAAGATTTTTCTACAATCTTCAATCAAGAAGTATTAGATCAATTAAAGAGTATTTTCTTTTGCGGAAATTTTGGAGATCCTATTATCAACAACGACCTAGCAGAAATGTGTGGGTACGCTACTAACGGAAATCCAAATTTACAAATAAGAATACATACTAACGGCGGAGCACGATCTAAAGAATGGTGGAGGTCATTGCCCGCAAAACTTCCTAGAAATCATTTTGTTATATTTGGGATTGATGGACTAGAAGATACTCATCACATTTACAGAGTTGGTACTAAGTATCAACAGGTTATCGATAATGCCAAAGCATTTATAGATGCCGGAGGGATTGCAGAATGGGTCTTTATTAAATTCAAACATAACGAACACCAAGTAGAAGAAGCAAGGAAAAGAGCTAAAGAATTAGGATTCAAACTATTTACAGTTAAAAACAGTACTAGATTTTTAGAAGAAAAATTTAAAGTCCTTGATAAAAATGGAAACACTGATTATTACTTAGAACCTCCTACAAACAATCAAGTGACTTTAATTTCACCTGATATGATTAAAAATTATAAGGTATGGGTTGATGATTCTAACATTGAATGTTACGTTCAACAAAATAGAGAAATATACATAGACGCATACAAAAATTTATTTCCCTGCTGTTTCCTTGCATCTACTCCTTATAATTATACAGAAGAAAATGACTTTACGTTCCCTGTAAGACAAGAAGTAAAAAAACAGTATTCTAAATTAGTAGAATCGCTAGGCGGAATAGAAAATCTAAGTGCCACAAAGGTAGGTGTAAAAAATATACTAGAATCTAATTCTTGGCAAACTGTTTGGGATTATTACTGGAATGAATATAAACTAATTGTTTGTGCTAGAACTTGCGGAGTTAGTGCAAGCAAACCAATTTCAAAACCTAAAGATCAGTTCGTAGAAAGATCTAACCTTAAGGAAGAATGATATCTCTAGAGTGAAGACTTAATAAATGATTTCTATTCCAGTCTAACACACTGTACATTTCTTTATAAAGACAGTGTAATTGATCGTTAGACAGGCTGTTAATGTAATCAATAAGTTTAAAAATCTTTAATAATCTTTCTGCATGATCAGATTCTTCATCGTAAGACTCGTCCCACCATTTATCAAAAGTTTTAAACCCTAGTTCTTTCAAATACTGTAAAGTAAATGGGGCACCTATCATTATAAAAGGTGTTAGTGTAACCATAGAGTTAAATGTTTTTTCAGTAATTGTAGCAGTAGGTTGAAAAAATACTGATTCAGTAACTATTGCTGCAAACGAATCTTCAAAACTTTTTAAAAAGTTTTCTAAATTTCCATCCCAAGTCCACGGAAAGTTTGCAATTTTAGGAAATTTATAATTTTCAATTACAATTTTATCAATCTTATTATCAATGAAAAAATCTGTTTGATTTAAAATTTTATTTCCTTCTTTTAGATAGTACCAAGGTAAAGTTTTAAGCCAAGTGATATCTTCGCATATATTGTTACAGGAAAACGGCCAACTGTACTTCCCTGGCTTATCAGCTAGATAACACATTAGTAAGTGTCTATGATTAGTAAATCTATTTGCAGAACACCAAAACTTATATTTGATTTCATTTTTGGGCTTAAACAATTCTGCGTTATACTTATAACCAATTGATTCGGTTTGATTTTGAAAATCTAAACACTGTAATGTTAAATTAGGATAATTTTGAAAAATATATTTTGTTGTATTGTATTCACAACAATGAACAGTTATGCTAATTTCTTCTTCTCTAGCAAACTTATCTGCAACATCTAACACAGGAGTTCGCAATTCTGTATGAAGCTGGTCGTTGTATTCTAGTTCATTGTATTCTTTTACAGTTTTATCAGTATCTGAATAATATCTAAACCATTCAAACAAATATATTTCTATCCCAGTTTCTTTAAGTAAATGTTTGTTTAAATTGTGTTTAATGTTGTCTAAAGAAAATTCTTTTCCTTGTCCTATATAAACAATTGAAGGAACTTTAGTTCTTCCCAAAGCGGTAGATTCAATTATTTCATTGTCTAGTACAATAGTAGAAGATAACTCAAAAGGAAAGTTATGATAATAAATGTTTTCCCGCATATCAATGACTTCTAAATAAATCTAATGTGACACAATGGAACCCGCCTCCTAGTGTACGTTGTTGTCTTGCTGGCAGCATTGCACATTCTATTTTGTGCTTCTCTAATTCTTTTCTAAGTTCGTGTTGATGATCTGGTATTGCCGCTAGATTAGGATTGACAGAAAAGATATTCATAGCAACCCATTTGCTACTGTTACAATAGCCAGGGTAGTGTGCGACTTCGCCAGGGTCAGGTGCCCATACAACATCCCAATTTTGCAACGGCTTTGGTAATTGTTCGACACTTTTTATCCTGCTGGGATTTAACAGCATTAATCCTTCTCTTAGTAATGTAATAGTACTGTCAATGTGCATGTAACTATAGACACCTTCTAGTGTCCATACACGCTTGTTACCTACTAGATTTTGTAGATATTCTGCACCTTTTTTATTTCCGCTGTTGCTGACAAGATATATTAAGTCATCATTTACTTTTAAAACATTTGCAGCATCAAAACAAGGTTGTGTTTCATTTAATGCAAGAGTGTCTTTATCTCCTAAGCAATTTAGGTTGTATAATTCTTTATTGTAATTAATAGGTGCTTCAATATATTTTGCACCTAATCGCTCTAAAGGTTCAAAATGTTCATGCATAGCAAGATATTCTTTATGTCTTGCACGTAAAGGTTGCGGCGTTGCTAAAATTGTATCGTTATATACTATGACGCTGTCTCTAGGACAATAATTGTAATAATTAGGTAACGGAGTGCGTTTTGGTCTTAATACTTCTACACTTTCTCCTTTAAGAAAGTTGCAAAATGTTTCTAAGTCTTCATTGGCTTCGTCTATTACTTGTTGAGGATATAATCCTTCAGGAATGTCACTAGAATCTTTTTTATCTGCGTAATTTACAACTCGAAGACTTACATCAAGTTTAGGTATTCTTGCACCATCAGCAACACCTACAATAACTGTTTTAAGAGTATCCCACTCGTTTTTGCTTAACATTTAATTACCTCGGACAAATAAAAGATTAAATAGTAGCAGTTATTTAATTGAATACTACTATGCTTACACAAATTTTTTCAAAAGTAAACCCAGAAAAACTGTTACATTCTGTATATAGGCCCACTGTTAAGTCTAACAGAATAGACTTAGCACCTCCAGAACAGTTTTTGCAATTGTCAATAATCAATCCTTCACATGGAAAAAAATATGATAAGCACTATCATATATGGAAAACTCCTTCATTTGATAAGACTATTGCACAAGAATCATGGGTTATAATATCTGGTTCAGTAAGAGTCAGCTTTTATGATACAGATAATCAATTACTACAAGAAGAAATAATAGGGCCTGGAGAGTGTTCTATGACTTTTGAAGGAGGTCATACTTACGAAATCCTTGAAGAAAACACTTCAATCTACGAATTTAAAACAGGTCCTTATAACGGAAGAGAAAATGACAAACAGTTTTTTTGATAATAAAACAGTAGGTATAGCAGGCTACGGATTTGTTGGAAAAGCCACGCATCGAGGTATTCTCAACGACATGCCTGTATTAATTCACGACCTACAAAGAAATACAAACTTATCTGATCTCCAAGATGCTAGTACAGTATTTTTCTGTGTACCTACTGATAATCAAAATGATGTAAATCGTTTACTTAATGAGATTAAAAAATTAAAAGAAATTAATAAAGAATGTAAGATTATTATTAGAAGTACAATTCCCTTAGGAACATCTAAACGTATAGAAGAACTAATACAAGACAAAATTATCTATATACCAGAATTTTTCCGCCAGCGCATTTGGGAAGAAGAGTGCGGTCGCAGACCATTGATAGTAGGTCACAACGGAATAAATGTCAAAGAGTGGATCGGAGACGATGACTTTTTAGAATGTTCCTTAGAAGAAGCAGAACTAATAAAAATGTTCAGCAATAATTTTGCTGCATTAAGAGTTGTCTTTGCAAATCATTTCTACGAGTTAGCTGAACAAAGTAATTGCAACTACGATGTAATTACAAAATTATTTTCTAAAGTCATGCATCCTGAATCCTATCTTGAAGTAAATGAAGATTTAAGAGGATTCGGAGGGAAGTGTTTGCCAAAAGATTTAGATTTTATAATCAACACTTTCAATCAATTAGGATTGTCTCAAACATTATTTGATTCTGTTAAGAAAGATAACGAACAATGGAAAATTACCGTAAGAGAATCTTAATAACTGGTGCTGCGGGTCTTATAGGTAGAGAACTTTGTAATAAGTTATCTCTCAAGCATCATGTTGTAGGAGTTGATAATAATTTTAGATTTAATGACTACACTCCAGAAAACTGCTACTATGTTAAGAAAGATTTAAAAGAATTTATAGCATCTGCTGACAATGACTTTGACTACGTATTTCACATGGCGGCTATAAATGGTACAAGTCATTTCTATGACATGCCTCTAAATGTATTAGAAAATAATATTACTACAGATTTAGAAATATTCAATTTTGCCGGAAAAAATAAAAACTGCAAATTAATATATGCCAGCAGCAGCGAAATTGTTGCAGATTCAAAAAACTTTCCTACGGCTGAAGAAACAGATGTTGTTATAAAAGACATACACAATTCAAGATGGAGTTATCGATTACCAAAAATTGTATCTGAAAATTATCTATTCAACAGCAACTTAGATTTTTTAATTGTGAGATTTTTCAATGTCTACGGTGCTAACAGTACCAAAGGACATTTTATAGGTGATATTTTAGAAAAAATAAATTCTAATGTATTTGAAATACATGGGTCTAACGAAACAAGATCTTTCTGTTATATAGATGATGCTATTACTGCACTGTTATCTATATACGAACAAGTCAGCAGAGAAGTAATCAATATAGGAGCACAGGAAGAAATATCTATTCTAGATGCTGCAAATCAAATTGCAGAGTGCATGGGTATTAAAGATCCTAACTGGAAAATAGTTCCTAGCAGATATGGCAGTGTTGATAGAAGAATTCCTGATATAACAAAACTTAAATTTTATTTTAAGCAATATAATCCTATATCTTTTAAACAAGGTATAGAGTTGATTCTAAAGTCTCGTCAATAACACTTAGTAAAAATAGTTATTCCGCTTTTTTCTTTATGTGTGCCAGCGCCCGCATGTAGTCTGTTTCGTTCAAACACAATTACATTGCCTGGAGTCCATTCTACTATATTTGAAACAGTTAGTCCATGAAGACTTTCTATATCAATATGATTTAAGTATTTGCTGTGCATTGCTTGATCAAACAATTTACTTTTATCATAGTTAACAATTTGAGAATAATCATAGCAACGATTATCAACTTTGCCAATTTTTTTATCAGACCTAGCTTCTATTAAGTATTCTAGTTCTTTTATCAGTTTGCTGTCCACGTTAAAGTCTGTTATAGATTCTGGAGAATCTATACATTGTTTATAAAATTCTCTAATATCTTTTACAGTTTGAAATTGTTCTTGTTTGTTGGGCAGTTGATATTCAAAAGGCGAGTTTTCTTTTTTGCTAAATTTTGCACTGTGTCCGTTCCAAAAGTTATCAAAGAATACAGTGTAAGATTCTCCGTTATTGTAAAGAGGAATTATTATTCCATGTCCAGTACTTTGTTCTTCAGTATCTCCGCTGTCAACATGTAACTTAAAGCTTATTTTAAATAGATTAAAAATTACTTCATCAACTTGATAATTGTAATCTAATACTGAGTCTAGTACTTTTTTAACAATATGTTGAGGCCATTGGTCCATATCCCACCTAGGATGCTTACTAGCAACATCTGGTCTTATATCAGACCGATGATCTAAAATATTTTGATAATAAATTAGTTCATTGATCTCTGCCGGAGTAAGGACATTTTTTATTTCAAACATATAAAATATTTATGGCTTAGATCTAATTAAATCTAGTGTAACGCAGTGAAATCCACCGCCTAGTGTTCTTTCGTGACGCATTGGTAACATAGCACAATCTATTTTATATTTTTCTAATGCTTTTCTTAAAGGTTCTTGACTTTCTTCTACAACAATTAAGTTAGGATTAATCGAAAAAACGTTCATGTTCATCCATATGCTGGCATTGCAATAACCAGGATAATGTCCTATATCTATAGGCTCAGATGCCCAAATGTAATCCCAACTTTGTAACGGCTTAGGTAGTTGATCTATGCTTTTTATTCTGCTGGGGTTCAACAACATTAGACCTTCTCTAAGGAGGGCAATGGTGCTGTCAATGTGCATGTAACTATAGACACCTTCTACTAAATGTACTTTAGCATTGTTTCCTACTAACTCTTGTAGATAGGCAGCTCCTTGTTTATTGCCACTATTGCTGACCAAATAAAACAGATCTTGATTGCATTTTAAAACATTAGCTGCATCAAAACTAGCTGTAGTTTCTGTTAGTGCCAAGACATCTTTGTCTTGTACACAAGCTTCGTTGTATAGACTATCTGGATGGTCTGGTCTATTTTTAATATATCTAACTTCTGGATATTTTAAAAAGCAGTGTTCTAAGGCAAGATGTTCATTCTTTCTTGCTCTCAGCGGTTGAGGTGTTGCAAGTATTAAGTCATCATAGACTAATACGCCATCCCTTGGGCAATAGTTATAGTATTCTGGAATAACACCGTCGTCGGGTCTAAGAACTTCTATGTTTTCTTTTTTTAAAAAATCACAGAACACTTCTAAATCTTCATTGGCTTCATCTATAACTTGTTTTGGATAGAGTCCTGTTGGGATGTCATTTATGTCAGTGACATTTGCATAATTAACTGTTCTAAGGCTTAAATCTACTTTAGGAATAGCGGCGTTTGTTGCACTACCTACAATTACAGTTTTTAAAGGATCCCATTCATTTAAACTTAGCATTTATCATTTTCCTTGTTAAATACATTTATGCAAAATTTTGGAAAAACACCTGTGTCTTGGAATATAGAAAATTTTAAAAAATTACCATATAAACTCGATCCTGATTTAATAATGTGTGAAGAATACGTAGCCGTAGGTCACCATTTAGAATCTATGAAGTTTTACAATTGTTTTGAAACAGACATAGGATTTCCTTTAGATAGTATTGTTAAAAATTTTGATTTTTTATCTAACATTCGGATCGCAGTAAATCTGTTTACACCCGGACAGTACATTCCGTTGCACTCTGACAAGTACGAAAGATTTAGCAAACTTAACAAGCTTTCAAACTTAGATTCTGTTGTTAGAATTATTCTAATGTTAGAAGACAATGTGCCTGGACAGTTTTTACAAATTGAAGATAAAGTAATTTATTCTTGGCAAGCAGGAGATTGGTTTGCGTGGAAGTCTACTGCCCAACATGCCTTTTATAATTTTAGCAAGCAGAACAGATATTCTCTACAGATAACCGGAACATTAAATTAATTAAAAATAGGTAATAAAGAAAGATCAGGGTAGTCTGTATAGTCTACTGTTCTTGGAGCAATGTCTTTAACTTTATTAAATTTTTCTATACCAGCAGCAGCAGTTTCTGGAGTCATATAATAATGATATCCCATGGTGTAAATTTTCTGTTCAGCCCATAACACATCGCGATCTCTACCATCATAGCTCATTCTTACTAGTTGATCTCTATCTTCTTTATTATCTAATAGAATCATCCCTCCTCGGCCTAGTCCCAAATGCTTACGAAACTGAAAACTTAAACACATATTTGTTCCGGAAATGTAACTTTGTTCTTTCCAAAGAACCGCAGCATCTATTATGTTTGTATTAGACAAATAATAATAGTCTTGCCATTGCTCGTCCTTCCATTGCCATTCTATGTTTAATTTCTTTAAAGTCATAGGCACTGAAACATATGTATGTTTTGGACTACTGCTTGTTTTGATGTCTTGTAATCTAAGACATAGTTCTATTGCATGAGTGCAACAATCTGTAGCAACTGCATATTTAGAACCATAGTACTCGGCTATGGTATTTTCAAATTGGGTTATAGTATTAAAGCTCATGACAATATTTATTGTTTATAATTTAGAGCATTTTTTTTAATGTTAAATAATGGTATCAACAGGAAGAATAAATGATTAGTATCCATAATAAAATTCTAAGCAACGAAGAAGTAAAAATTTTATTAGACTATTTTCAAAAAGACGATGAAAAAGTAGATGCAAGGCCGGATGTAAGAAGTAAGCATCCTATATGGGAAGAGACAGATTGGCCAGAATATATTATTCAAAATGCATTAACTAGAATATTAAACTACGATTACAAGGTAGAAGAAGTTGTATTTTTTGAATCTAAAATAAGCTATAGCCTTCATGTTGATAGCGGAAAATGTCCTAAATCTAGAACAGGAAATGTTGTTATATTTCCGTTAACAGTTGAAGGTCTTGGTACAACTGCGTTGTTTAACAATTTTTGGAATAAAGACAGCACTAGATTTAGTAGAGTAATACTAGAACCTTTTGAATATAATTTACCTAATAAATTTAATGAATTGACTTATGTAAAAGATTTAAGAGAGTTGCTAGTAAAGTGTAAAACTGATCCGTTGTCAATTGAAGATTTTAATGTAGATAGTGCATTTATATCTACTATAGAATATCTTATTGATGCTAGACAAGACAAAAAAGTTAGTAAAACCGACGGAAGGTGTTACGACTATACTGATATTGTTAATTGGAAAGCTGATGAAGAGTTTGATAAAACATTGCATCAACAACATTTAAGTCATATACCAATTGAAACTTTACAAGGTCTTACTTTGAATTCAATTGTAAATTGGAACATAGGAGACTGCTTTTGTTTTGAAAGAACAAGATTACATTGTGCAGGATCTGGTCACAAAGTAAAAACAGGATTAACAATTTTTACTCAACGTGCTTGACTGTACATTTCCAATATTGATTTTTTCTTTGATAGTGATATGCAACTCTAAAGAACTCTTCTTCTGAAAGAATACGATGATCACCTGTATGATTTATTTCAATCACTGATGATTCTTGCCCTAATACTATTTTCGTAGTTTCAATATCTTGGCTGTTGTAAGTAATAGGATATTCTGTGTCTTTATCAACACAAAGTAAAATATTTAAATCTTCTAATGTTTTATTATTTAGATTGTATGTAACTTTTAAAAAATTACTTAGTTCATCAACAAACTGTTGTCGGTTTCTATGAAATTTAACACACGTAGCTGACTTGTATTCCCAATAGGTGTTATTTAATTTCGTTCCCCAAAACTCTCCGTTAAGTATAACATTTTCTATATTTTCTTTAGTTAAAGTATGCTCAGAGTAAAACAGCTTAGGTTTAGCTTGTTCTATGTAGTTTATAAGATCAGATGTAAAACGAGTTTCATTAATTTTTAAAACATTCTTAACATACTTTATTATGTGATGAGCCCATCCGTAATAATACATCACAATTATCCAATGTGAAAACATGTAACCTTTTATTACTTCTTCAAATGTTAAATGCTTTGTTGAACAAACAGTTCCCATAGTTTCAGTAATATAATTTTCTTCATCTTCTACATTTAACCAAAATGTGTCTAATGGAACTATCTTAGAAACTATATCTTTGCTTTTTAAATACTCAGGATTACTCATTGGAGCATTAGGAGTTAATGACAGTGGATGAATCATTAAGAAATTTTCTTGCCCCATATCAATTAATTTTTGTATGCCTGTTATAAAGCTATCAAGAGTCTCTTCAGGCATAGGCCATATTAATTCAGAGTATGTTTTTATATCATTTTCTTTAAAAAAATCCATTGACTCTTTAATAGTTTTTTCTTGAAGATTAAATCTATCAATGGCTTCTAATGTTTTTTCATTTAAGCTTTGTAGTGCAAATGTAATTCCTTTGAACAAGTTAGTGCCTGCTTTTTTGTCCAAGGAAGATATTTTTTTAATTCTTTCTGTATTATTTTTTGCCCAGTCTACATCCCATACATTAGGATATCCAGTTTCTAATTTTTTCTTTATAACATAGGCAGTTATATCATAATCTCTTTCAAGCATTCCCCAGTTACTATCGCATATTGACACGTATTCAATTTTGTTTTCTGAAATCCAATCAATTTCTTTATAAACTCTTTCAAGGTCAAACAGCTTTACTTTATTCCAATAGGAACTGCCTATATCGCAAAAGCTACAATGATAAGGGCAACCTCTTAGTGTTTCATAAGTTACTTGCCATAGAAACTTTTTATTATGTCTTTTTTCATAATTTTCCATAATAAAATTATAGAACCCCGATAATATAGGACTAGGCAGTTTATTAAGATTCTCAGTTCGATTTATTCCAGGTATAATTTTTCCAGGAAGAGAAATTCCGCCAATGTCATCAAAGTTTTTAGAATCTAAATTGTTTAAAATAGATGTTAATGCGTTTTCGTTTTCCCCTAAAACTGCTATGTCAAAACACTTATTAGTTTTTAATAAAAAGGGATCTGTTGTACTAACTTGAGGCCCGCCTATAATTATAAAACTTTCAGGCCATTTTTCTTTAATTCTTTTTGCAAGTTTTCGATTATAGTTCCAATTCCAGATATAGCAACTCATAATAACAACGTGAGGTGTATCTATTCTAGAAACAAATGACTCAATTGATTCTTTTTCTATTAGTACGTCTTTTAAAATAAAATTATTCTTAACAAAGTCGTTTTCAATCGCAGTAAGCCAATGATAAGATATAGCAAGTGGCAAAAATTTATTAGGGCCGTAACTGTCAACGACTTGAATCAAATATACATTTTTCATATGTATTATTTATTAACGCATTTTTTTAGAAGTAAATATATGATGTTAACTACAAAAAATTTAATAGATTGGGATAAAATCATTTTCAACATCAGTCCTGAAAGCGGTGATCCAATCACTATGTCTGCTGTGCTAAACAAATCAGAGCACTCAAGGACTGACAAACAACTTATGTCAGACTATGAAGAAATAGCAAAGACATGGCTAAATGCAGGTTACAACTTAGAAAATATCAAATGGTATGATTATTATCCAGGGGAACATTTTGATAAAAGTATAGAAACTGCTTTTGAAAATTTAGTAAATGCCAAAGCTAGAAGAGTTTGGATTAGTGAAATAATGCCTGGAATAACTTCGCCTTATCACTGGGACGTAGAAGACTATGAGCAACAATGGCTTAGTGAAGGCAATCTAGTTAGATATACTTGTTTTATAGAACAGCCTACTGATGGTCACATTTTTGTATTAGAAGATCAACACTTTTATAATCCCGAACAGCATTCAGTAATCAAATGGGAAAATCATCGTCACTATCACGCTGGATCAAACTGCGGATTTAAACCCTTTTATCTTTTTCATTTTGTAGGAACTCCTAGATGATCAATTATATAGGAAACTCTAGTTCTATTATTAATTGGCAAGCACTGATAGACAATTTAAAAAATCAAGAGCCTGCTTATGTAGGCCCTAGTCACAGTAGAAAAGATAATATTCCTGGAGTTCATAACATTTTAGATAAGTGGGATGCCGCAGGATATGTGTTACAAGAAAATGGCGGCACTGTTGGATGGGATATGTTTCTCCCTCATAAAAATTTTGACGTTGAAATAGTTAACAAATTTGCTAAGTTCGTAGGACTTACATCTTATAACAGTGCATGGGTCAGCAGAGTTAATCCAGGTATGGTTGTTCCTTATCATTGGGATGTTCATGACAATGAAGAAGAACTTTCTAGAATGGGAAATTTTAAAAGATGGCATTGTCACATTAGTGCCTCGAGTTTTGGTCATGCATTTTTTGCAGACAATCAATGTTTTTATAATCAAGAGCAGGGTGCGGTTTACGAATGGGACGATAGGCGACATTGGCACGGTGGAATAAATTGCGGACTAGTGCCAAAGTATGTTTTTAATTTTTGGTAATATATGGAAGAAATAAACGAATACTGGGAACAACCAGAAGAAACTAAAATTGGTCATTGGCAAAATGTCATAAAAGAAAAAACAGGAAGTTCTACTTTCTGTGCTTTACCTTGGGTACACTTTGCTACACGACCAAACGGAGATATGCGTCTTTGCTGTTCTGCTAACGCTAGTGGTGCTGGTACTGATCATGAAGTAGGTCTAGTTAAAAATGAAAGAGGAGTTCCTGCAAACTTTGGCAAAGAAACACCTATGAGTGCATGGAACAATGAATACATGAAGGATGTACGTTTGACTATGTTAGAAGGAAAAATTCCTGCTAGTTGTCAAAAGTGTTACAAAGAAGAAAGCAAAGGTGTTGCTAGTAAACGTATTTGGGAAACAGCTTATTGGACGTTAGACGGTGTTGACCTAGAAGAACTAGTAAAGCAAACAGAAGAAGATGGAACTATACCAGAAAAACTAGTTTATCTAGATTTAAGACTAGGGCATACTTGCAATCTAAAATGTGTTATGTGCAGTCCTCATGACAGCAGCTTATGGGTTCAAGATCATAAAAAAATCTATCCTTTGTTACAGCATGATGCTTTAAAAAATCAAATGGGATGGGATCAAAAGAGTTTTAATAACTATTGGCATGAGAATCCAGACTTCTGGAAAGAAATGTATGCACAGATTCCTAATCTTAAACAGGTGTACTTTGCAGGCGGTGAACCTCTTTTAATTAAAGAACATAAAACTTTCTTAGAAGAAATTATTCGTCAAGGATATGCTGACAAAATATTGATTAGATATAACACCAACGGACTGCTAATAGATGATACTATAATAGAGCTATGGAAAAAATTTAAAAAAGTTAAAGTTGGGTTTAGTATAGACGCATTAACTGATAGAAATTACTATATTAGATTTCCTAGCGAATGGAGTAAGATAGAAAAGAATCTTCATATATTAGACAACACTCCTAGCAATATAGAAGTTAGCATTGCTACTGCTATACAAATTTTAAATATAAAACATTTACCAGAATTTGCCAAATGGAAGATTCAACAGAACTTTAAGAAAGTAAACTTTGAAAACGTTACAGGAGGCATACAAGCCGGCGGCGGAATTTTTAATATGCATTTGTTGTATATTCCTACTTTTTTAAGTATACGCTGCTTACCTAACGAAGATAAAGCAGAAGTTAGAAAACTTTTTGGAGAGCTTGCTAATTGGTTGTATGTAAACTATAGACAAGATGAAGATTTTTGGAAGATTAATCCTTACGGATGGAAACGTTGGCAAGCTGTGTTAGATTTTATGGATGCCGAAGATCACACACATTTGCTGCCTGCGTTTAAAGAATACATTGAAAATTTAGATCCAATTAGAAAAACTAATTTTAAAAACTATTTTCCTGAACTAGCTCACTTAATATAATGAAAAGAAAGATTATAAAAATTACCAACAATGTAAGTCCTAATGTTTTTAGGCTTGAATGGGTAGTGGGTAATTTGTGCAATCGTAAATGCTGGTATTGCTTTCCCGGAGCAAATGAAGGAACTTATCCTTTTCCTTCTGATATAGAGCTCATAAAGAAGAACTTTACTACCATGTTTGACAGTTACAAGGAAAACGGTATAGATACGTTTGAAATATTACTTACAGGAGGAGAGCCTACTTTATGGAAAGAATTTCCTGAAGTACTAAACTTTTTTAAAGAAAACTATAATGTTGTAATACGCACATTAACTAACGGGTATAAAAAATTAGATTGGTGGAAAGAAAATGCAAAATTTTTCGATCATGTAGAGATATCAGTACACAATGAAAATTCTGATATAGACCATATAATTTCTGTAGCAGATTACTTATTTGAATCTAAAACTATGGTAGTGGCAAATGTTTTAATGGATCCTAAAAACTTTGATGTTTGTAAAGACATTGTTGAAAAATTAAAGACCAGCAAACACCCATGGCCTATTATAACTAAAACAGTGTTCTTTGAAGGTATTCCTGACTATACAGAAGAACAGTCTTTGTATTTTAAGGGAACGTTAAAACATAGACTTCCTGACATAGAACAAGTTAAAACATTCTTTAAGGGTAGAATAGAAGGTAATAGATATCAAGTTACTTACGATGACGGAGAAATATTTGTAGTACCAAATGATAGATGGATAGCGTTAGAAAAATTAAATCATTTTTACGGATGGGAATGTAATTTAGGTGTTGAAGCTATGCAAATTACCAGTGAAGGGATACTAACCGGCGGGTGCGGCCAGCAGCTACACGGAAGCGATCATCACTACAATATTTTAGATCCAGACTTCAGTAATAAATTTAAAGCTCCAAAAAATCCAATAACCTGTAAACAGATTACTTGCGGATGCACTACAGAAATACATATTAATAAATCTAAGTTAAATAATATATAATGGAGATTTCAAATGGGTAATTTAACTGATGCCGCAAAAAGTGCCAATCACTGCCAAAGAAATTGGTCTAATCGTTTAGTAGACGAAGATATAGTACAAGAACTTATAGGTGTTGCTACTAATATGCCTACTAAACAAAACGAAGAATACTACGGATTGTTAGTAACAACAAATCAAGAATTTAATCATACTGTTTATATGCACTCATACGCGGTTGCAAAAAACGTTATGAAATTACCTTTTGAAAGACGTCACTTAACTAATCACAATACTCAATTAAGAGCTCCTTTACAATTTCATTATCTTGTTGAAGCTGGAAAGAAATTTCAACACGGACAGCTTGAAAATGCAGGATTTTTTAGCATAGGAATTAGTGCAGGCGCACTAGGTTTAGCAGCTAACTCTCTTGGATTAAAAACAGGATACTGTGTTTGTTTAGATCATCAACCTATAGTTACCATGATAAATCAAGAATTTAATACACCTTATACTGGTATCTTATTAAGTATAGGTATAGGATATCCTGAAGAAAATCTTAGATGGAACATTGGTCGAAGACCAGCTGGACAAACTTTTGTTAAGCCATCATATAAAAAATCTATAAAAGTTTTTAGGAAGTAATCCTATCTAATAAATATTAGAAAATAGGACTTTCGCGATGAAAATAAGCAAAATACCAGGACTAGGTAGATTCGGTGTCTACATTGATAATGTCGATCTTAATAACATTTCAACTGAAGAATGGATGGAGATTGGAAAAATACATTTAGAGTCTCTAGTCACTATAATTAGAAATACAGACGTAACACCCTTAAATTACTATAGACTAATGATGCAGTGGGGTCCAAGCAGATGGAACCGCCCAATTTCATTTTATAAAAAATACGGTAAGCCGTTGAAAGAATTAGTATTAAACAAAGAATTGGACGAAGAAGATCAATTGGTATTTGATAACGGTCGTAGATGGCAATATGACAAACGCTGCCCTGGCATGGTTTGCGTAACTCCTAAGAAGAATACTCGCGGTGAAAGTATGGGAATATTTGGAGACGGTGAGTTGTTATGGCACAGTAACGAATGTGGTGATGTGGCATTTACTCCTGGGGTAGCATTATTAGGATTTGAAAACGTTGATAAAACTGCTACTGGGTTTTGTACCAGTCCAGATTGGTATGAAAAGCAAAGTGAAAGCTTTCGCAGTGAGTTAGACGAGATGATTATTGTACATAACTATCGTCCAATGGCAATGAGTCCTATTGTAATTGAAGATCAAGAAAAGTTTTATAAAAACAATATGGCTCCTGAGAATGACATGAAGGTGCCGTTGATTATAAAGAGTCCTGGAGATATCAAAGGAGTACATTTAGGAATTAATACGTTTGATAAAATTGAAGGTATGAGTTTAGAAGAAAGCAAAAAGATCTTTAATAAAATCCGAAGCGAAATGATTGTTCCTGAATATTGTTACGATCACTGGTATGGAGGCAAAGACATTTGTTTATTTGACAACAGCATTACTTTACACAATAGATCTATACATGAGAGCATTGGTGTAGCACCAAATCGACTTGGTTTAAGGATTCAATACGACTTTGACAAATTAACTGGTAAATCTTACAATCCATTTTATCAAGAAGAATTTAATCAACTTAAACAAGACAGACTATCTATCTTAGACAAAGCCATGGAAGGCATGGTTATTAGCACTAACTAATGTCTTACAAGATTGTTGAATATTCACCTACTCTAGACCTTGAAGAATTCTATAAAGAAAATCAACGCCGAGGCCTAGAGAATAATGCTACTCAACAGGCAATGTTTGATTGTTTTCGTAATGAAAAGCAATGGAACGGTTGGCTAGTAGAATACAATAATAGATTTATCGGAGGTGTGTGCATACACAGCTTCGATGATGTCATGGGTCCCAACAGCTATAGAATCTATGCCAGATCTTGTTTTCATACAGAGTACAGTATGAAACCTACTGGTTATATAAAAGAACACTACGCTAGTTTACAGAATGTAGGCTTACAACTTTTTACTCCTGTTTCTATTGAGTGGGCAGGATTAGATAAAAAATTCTACGGTAGCAGTAACTCTAGAGATGTAGGGTCTGCACAGGTTGTAGATAAAGTTTGGTTTCCAAGGTTAGCAGAAAGAGGAATATTTACTAAAGTTAAAGAAGTATTCTATCGAGGACACTACCAAAATATCTGGGAGCTAAATGTACAAGAATATCTTCAACAGATTCAAAAAGTTCCTCTTTGGGAATGTCAGTTTCCTTTAAAAGACGTAAGAAAGAAAATTTAATGTTAACTCAAGTCATTGAAGGAAGAGCAAGTAATGTACTTACAATAGAATTTATGCTAGGCAATCTATGTAATTACAAATGTTCTTACTGTTATCCGGGAGCGCACGAAGGTACTCATCTTTGGCCTGATGTAGATATCATTATAAAAAATATTTCACATTTATTTGACGTATACAAATTGCAGGGGAAAACTAAATTTGAATTATATATTGTAGGAGGAGAACCTACACTATGGAAAGATTTACCTAAGTTTTGTAATTTTTTAAAAAATAATTATGATACAATTATTAGAATGTCTACTAACGGATACAGAAAATCTGATTGGTGGAAAGAACATTCTAAACTTTTTGATGCTGTAGAAATTTCAGTACATCACGAATTTGCCAAGTCAAATCATATTAAAGAAGTTGGTGATACGTTGTATAGAGAAAATACCAATCTAGTTGCAAACGTCTTGATGGATCCAAATCATTTTGATAAATGTATGAATCTTTTAGAAGACTTAAAGACTAGTAACGAATCATGGCCTATTATAGCTAAGACTGTACACATTGACGGTAATACTTTGTATACAGATTCTCAAGAAGAATATTTAAAATCATCGCTAAAAAGAATGCCAAACATGAGTTGGTGGAAAAATTTAAAACACAACGAAGAATATGAAACTTGGGTTATTGAAGACAATATAAAGAAAAAGGTAGAAGACAATTACCTACGTTTAAACGGAAAAAATAGATTTAACGGTTGGAGTTGTAATCTTGGATTGGATCATTTACATATATCTATGTCCGGAGAAGTAACTGGAAAATGTGGGCAATCTCTTTACGGTAAAAAGATTTACTATAACTTGTATAAAGATAATTTTTCTTTAGTTTTTAATCCTACGATAGGTCCTGTAATCTGCACCAAAGATGTTTGCATGTGCGGATTTGAAACTAATATAAGTAAAAAAATAATTCCTATTAAATCTCAGTAATAGGAACAATACTATTAGCATTCCATAAAGCGTTAAAGTCATCAGCTTCTTTTGCTTTTGGAATACACATTCCGCAGCCGCATCGTTGATTAGGACAGATTATCGGAGCAGGATTTTTCATTCTTTCTTTTAAATCACTTAGCATTTTATCTGCATCTTTAAGCAATCCTAACGATCCTCTTTTTTGGTTGTGTAATGCTTGACAAGTTTGATGATGATATACTAATCCTGTATGTTGATCTATGTGCAGGAAAAACCAATCTACCATACAGCTCCAGTTTTTAAAATTTGTATCAATAACATCAACAGTCTTCCATTCTCCGTCAACCTTACCTGTCAAACATCTTCCGCCACAGCAGCGTCTACCTTCAGTTATCTCTTTAGTTAAATTTTTTATACCAAGCTGTTGACAATACCAATCTTGTTGTTCTTTAGTGTATTCGTGACTTGTTCGTCTTTGAGATCCATCAACGTCAATAAACCAACCTTTTCTTTCTACATTTCCGTCACCTATAGGTCGAAGTTTTACATTGACATTATTTTGTTTAAGCAACTCGTATACTTCAACACACTCGTTCCAATAATCTTGGTGCATCATTAAATTAACCTGCAACCAAATGTCAGTTTTACTAAGTGTTAGTATATTTTCTATAACTTGTTTTTTAAGATTAGGATGTCCTTCAGCATGATAACTAACTGTTACTCCGTGAAATCTTTTAATTATTCTATCATTAAATTTACTATTCCATGCTCCGTTAGTAGTTAAACTTAGACGGAATTGTTGTTTATCTTCTTTTATAATATCAGCTAAATCCCAAAACGCAGGATTCATAGTTGGCTCACCTCCAGTGAAGTTGATATTTGTGTAGGAATCATATTTTCTATTTTGATTGTATACTGTAGTCCATTGTTTTATAAACTCAAAAGTTTTAAGGTATTCTTCTAAACTAGAATGAGAACTAACATTGTCGTGTCTAGAGATTTCGCAATAACTACAATCGTAATTGCATCTTCTACCAGTATCCCATGTGACCATCATAGCTTCTTTAGCCGTTGGGTTGATTGCTATAGTTTTAATCATTTTTTATTTTAGTTAACGGTATGTCAGAAGCACACGTACAAAAATTTCTGTCGCATACAATAGGGTCAGATGGTGTTACAAAAGTATCGTTGTATACGTTTCCAAGACTTCCTCCTACTCTGCAAGTGGCACGGTGTACTTCTCCGTCCCAGTTAATCATAAGACTTTCTATGCCAGCATTACATGTCCATCCTTTATATTGATTTAGATGTAATTTGATAACATCATTGGCATGTTTAAGCCTAGGCATGTCAGGCTCTTCTTTTAAAAATATTACAGTATTTTCTTTAACTGTTGCATCTTGTTCTTTAATCCATATTAAGTCATCTGGATGGTATCGCATGTCATCAAACAAATCATGATCACCTTCGGTCCATCTTATTCTTCTAACAGTAATCGGTATACCGTGTGCCTTAAGTGCTCCGTGAACTGCTTTAACATAAGTCATATGACTGTGATGTGCCATTAGTTGTGCTATTATATTAACATTAGACTTATCACTAACTTTCATTAATGTGTTGCCAACACGCATCCAGTCATATTCAAAGTGAACACTAAACACTAACTGATCTACCGGCAGTGTAGTGTAAAACTCTGCAGGCAATGTTCCGTTGGTAGTTACACTAATCCAACTTATACCAACATGCTTACAGTACTGTAACAGTTCTTTAAACTTAGGATGCACTGTAGGTTCGCCGCCTGTGAAACTTAATCTAATAGGTTTGCCTAAAGTCATTAGTTTATCAACTGTTGCTTTAAGAACTTCTATATCTGTATGTGCGCTGGTATTGTCGTGTATGCTACTAGGACAATAACTACAATCGTAGTTACAGCGTTTGCCAAGATTCCATTCAACTTTTACGCTATTTTGATGCGGCCATCTACTAGTGACTTTAAACATATGGCTTAAATTCTGGGATAGTTTTTAATAAGTCTTGATTTCTTGTAGCGTCTAGTTGTCGGTTAAACTCTAGAAATTCAGGCCAAAGGTTATATTGATCTTTGGCTTTGAGATAGTTTATATTATCTTTAATTTGTTGGCGGGTAACTTTTTCTAATAAACTGTTATTTTTAATATTTTCAAAAGTAAAAAGTCTAGCGTCTACTGCCTGTAATCTGCGAATTGATTCTTCTTTTAGTTCTTGGGGCAATACCTGTGCCGACAAACAGTTAGGATAACTGACTCTGTGACTGTAAAAAACTATATTCATCTTATTGATAAAGTAATCAATACATTCTGCTGCTTGTAATATGTTACCAGCTTGAGCAGTAAATGCACCTACTACTCGACTTACATTAGGAATCTTTTGTATTTCTTTAATGTTAGTTTCTATTTGACTAAAATCACCATTGCCTCGAATATAATTGTAAACATCGTGTATACCGTCAATAGAGACATTAACAGCAACGCTTCTAAAGTACGGCCAATAATCATGTATTGTTCTTCCTTTAGTTATTCCTAGAGTTGTTGCATTAGTAGCATATTTTATTTCTATGTTTTTTCCGTAGGGTTTCAACATGTCTAAAATTTTGTAGTGCTGCGGATCCATTAAAGGTTCTCCGCCTGCAAATTCTACCCTACGGAAATGAGGAAGAAGTTTTTCAAAACTTTCCCACCAATGATCTGTGTCTTCAAATGGGCCTATGTATTGTCCAGGCTTTCTTACTAACTTAGCTATAGTTGGAACTAGATAGTTGTTTTCTTTTTCGTAAAACGGTTTGACTACATCCCAGTCTTGCCAACTTGTACTGTCTAACGGATTACACATTCTACATTTTAAGTTACATAGATTGTTAATTTTAATCTCCATTGTAGGAAATTCAAAAGGCATTGTGTAATCTTCTCGAAGCTGATCTAATGCAGTTGGATATAAATTAATCCTAGCTTCTGGAATAACGCCATTAACATGACGCTGTCTTAGGCTTTCTACTCCTTGATCTTCTAGATCAAAACAGGGTCTGCAAACATCAGGTTTTTCTCCGGAGAGAATCTGTTTTCGAACGGCAAGCATTTTCTCGCTGTTCCATACTTCTTCTAAACTGTTGCTTTGTATCCATCCTATTGGAAGACTTCGGCAACAGATTTTAATTGCGCCATCTTCTCTTGTTGCTAATCCAGTAAAAGGGTGCATACAAAAAGTTTTGCTAGTTGTGTTTTTCAATTTGAATATCCGTCGTTATTTTTTATTTAATACAATCTAGGTTGTTTATAAATATTTTATCATGATTAATCCTGCTGGACCCGTAATTACAACTGATAAGATTTTATCAGCTGTTCAAAGTGATTTTGTTAATTCCATATTGAATAGCACAGAATTGTCAAAAATAAAATACGAAATTAACCAACCATCTGGAGATTTTTTCTATGATCCTTGGACTATTAAATCGGAATTTAAAAATTCTGTATTTGAAGATATACTAAGTTCTTTAGACTCAGATATAGGAGAAGCTAGAATCATTGTTCTTAAACCAGGATCTTGCTATCACAGTCATGCAGACATAGATGATAGGTATCATTTAAACTTGCAAGGACAATACTCCTATTTGATAGATCTAGACAGCAATCAAATGTTTCCTACTAACGTAGACGGAATTTGGTACAATATGAATGCCGGTGCAAGGCACGTAGCTTCAAATTTTGGATCAATAGATAGAATACAATTAGTAGTTAGAAAACTGTTAACAAAAAATCAGTTAACGGACTTTTCAAATATTAACCTTAAAATACTACCTGATTTAAAACATCCTAGATTTGTGTTCGATGATGTTGTAAGCCCATGGCTTAATCGAGCATCAAAAGAAAAAACAATTTCTAATTTTAAAACAGATTTTAAACAAGCTTGGTTTGATATAAAAAATTCATCTTTAGAAGATTTAAAGAAAATATTACCTGCTGGTATAGAACTTACAATTACTTCCAATCGTTATTAATATGCCAAGTTGGTCTTCTTAAAGAATTTATTTCTATAGCTTTAATTATTGATAAATCACCCACATGGGGTAGATCTAAAAATCCAGCTGCTGCTCTTGTAGAAAATGATAGTGTAACATTTATATTCTTTTCTTTTAATTTGTTAATTATTTCATTTTCTTTATGTAACCTATAATATAAAGGTTTGAAAGAAGCAGTTCCTTCGTAGCAAAAAATATTTGATAGATTGATAAAAGTTTTTTTATCTTTATCTAGGTAATCTATAAGAGTATGTTCTCCTAAAAGATCTGCTTTTACAAAAGAGTAAGTTACACCTTCTTTTTTAGGAAAGTGTTCTTTCCAGTAATCTAAAGATTTGTCGTTGTAATCAAAAATAATAACTGAGCCTGTGTCTATTAAATCATGATATAATGTTCCACTTGCAGGAATAACAAGTTGTTCAAATTTTTCAGTTGAATTTAATGATCTATTACCCTCAGTGTTTTCTGTGTGTACAAAATTAACAGCACATTCGTAATCTCTGTTATAGATCCAAGGTAAATTTTTTAAAAAGTCTGTTCTGTTTTCTGGATAGTAGTGACGTTTACTGTTTCTAAATGTATGATCAAAAACTAAAACTTTTAGCTCTTTTTCAAATGCTATATTTAAGATATTCCATCCGTGGCATTTATGATTATATTTTTTTAAACTTTGCCCTGTAGAAACTTTTATAGGAGTATAATCATCGTGATAATTTTCTTTGCTTCTATTAGGCTCTATTTGTGTATGTTCAACACCTAATTCCATTTCTCCTATTTTAGGCATTCCAATTTGTCGATATGTTTTAAGATTTATAATATAACACTGTTGATGTAACTCGTAATAAGCATCTTTTCTATCTAAAACATGTCCGCATAAAAAGAAGTCTTTATCAAAAAGTTCGTTAGCTTTTTCTGCAAAACTATTACCTAAGAATTCTGTTCCAGTACTGAAAACAATAGCATATTCGTAACCATCTGAAGCAGCAGCTTGCAATAGAATATCTTCATCTAATCCTTGATAAACATCAAACAGTTTTTCGTGTAGACTAGATATAGCAAAATCACTTTGATTTTTTATTATCTCTTTTGTAAAGTTGTCTTGGATCAATGATAGTCTATCTACTAGACAATAAACTAGTCTTTGAGTCTTACCTTTTTTTAATTTAATTATATTCATTGTTGTTGAAAATATTGTTTTCTAAAACTTCTTGCCACTAACTCTACAAACTCATTAATTTTTTTATCTAGTCGACCATGGGCTATAATATGATATCTTGTTGTATTAGAAAAATTTACTACACTGTGATAATTTCTAATATTAACTATAAAAGCCTTTCCTTCGTTAAACGGAACACACCCATGATTTTCTAATGTAAGATAACAATCTTCTGGGTGAATAACTGCTAAATTTATCGGAACTCCAAATTTTAATGCATCAAAGTTTTCTTCGCCTGGCAGCTTTCCTGGCCGATCACTGTGAGGATTTATGTAGCCTCCAGGTTCTACAGCCATAATCCTAATTCTTCTATAACTGTCATATGGAAAGTTTTCCCAGAATGTTTTTATTGTTTTACATTTATCTGCTATCTCAGTCCAATTATAAGGAACATCGTCCTCGTTAGTGTATCCATGATTGGTCCATGCACCAGTTGCTTCTACATTTATTCCGTGAATGCAAGCACTTTTCCATCCTTGGCTTTCGCTTTCCCTATGATTGACTATTTTGTCTTTACACTCTAGTATTTCTTTTTTCCAAGAATCTAAATCTATATTAACATCAAGTTCAAGCCAAGCAAAATCACTGCGATTCAATAACCAATTAGCTAATTCGTAGTCTGACATTTCCATGCTAGGCGGCGATGGTAATTTACTATTAAAAGTTTTGTTAGATAGATAGAAATTTTTAGCTTTAAATATCATAAGTTATTAAACTCGATGTCTGTAAATTCTGGAGTATTTGTTTTAATTTCAATATAACGTTTATAATTATGTTGAACCGCTTCTTGACAATTTTTCAAAAGATCAGTGTATTGATCTAATGGCAAAGCATTTATTCGTTCTATTTCTTTAATTATTAATTCTGCTCTAATTTTTGGATCTGTTTCATCATCATACTGTTCATTGATCATAGGGGAGAATGTTTTAAAATCCAGTCGTTTAAGATTTTTAAGATAACCTGCATCGGAGTATATTAAAAAAGGCTTTGATGTAATAATTGCCTTCCAAGTTTTCTCTCCCATTTCTACAGAACGAGTATTGTACTTAGATTCTTCTAAATCAAAAAATCCATTTTCAATAACTAAATGTAAATCAGATGCAAATAATTCGTTTGGGGTTTCTGCATCTGATTTGAAATTTTCTTTTTCTATATAATGAGGGCATAGTTCTATAAATTCTATAACTTCGTTAGATAATTCATAGTTGCATACTGTTGTTAAATCGTTTAAAATTCTACTAGGATCGTTTATTATTTTCCAGTTACCGGTCGCTAAAATTTCTGTTATATCCAATTGTTGTTCAACTGATTTATTAACAGCATCTGTCATGTCATTTTCACAGCCCATAAAAGAATAGTGAAAGTTATCTAACAAATTTTGTTCTTTTAATCTACACAACATATAAGATCTCCAAGGTCGATGCAATCTGCATAGTACACTGAATTTTTTATTGTCAATTTGTGTTTTATTTTCTGACAATTTCATATGTTTAATGTCGTAGTTATATTCTACAACTATGATATTGTTATTGTTAAATCGTTTTTCTATAAACTCTTTTTGCAACTTATTGCTGACTGTAATTATTAACTGTCTAGGATTTAATTTCCATTTTTCAAAAAGGAATACTATTTCTTCTATTGTTGAACTTTCTATTGGTTCCCCGTTAAAGTCATAAATGAGTTTTATATTAGGATTAACTTGTAAAAAATTTAGTTGTTCGTCGGTAAGGCAATCACTAAACTCTATATCGTATACCTGATCGCACCAATTATAGTAAAAACAATAAGGTTCAGAAATTGAATTGTTCCAGTCTTCAATAGGAAGTGTATTGTAAACATGCTTGATGTGTCTGTTTATTTTTTTTTGAAATAATAAGGGCATGGTAATATTTATGAGAAATATATGCTAAGATAAATATTACCATGCTTACTACTAACGGATTAATAAATTGGGAATCCATTATTTCAAATTTGGCAACTGTTCACGGTTCAATTCGTCATGTAGATCAAACCATTGATCCAACAAAAACAAATTTACAAACTTATCAAGAAATTATTAATAAAGGTCTACTGCCGTTTGAATTTAGTAGAACACCGTTTGTTGAGATGGTTAAGAATTATTTTGATCAAGGGCTAGATTTTACAAAAATAACCTTTCAAAATTTTTATCCAGATATAGAACAGTATAATTCTGAGAATCATTTTTCAAAATCTATAGTAGATAAATTTGAAAATCTTATTGGATGTTCAGTTCAGGAATGTTGGATTAGCAAAGTTGATGCATACTCAACTATACCTTTTCACAAAGACGAATTTGATCAAGAGAAAACGTGGATTGAATTAGAAAAGAAAAATTTAGTTAGATATATGGTATTCATAGACAATCCTATAAAAGATCAAATTTTTATAGTCGGTGATAAAAAATATGAAAATGTACCTAAGCATACAGTAGTTAAATGGCCTACTACTAAAGAACTGCATTCATTGATCAATAACAGTAACCGGCCAAATTACATTTTTCATTTCTTAGGATATCATTTAAATGAATACTGATAACTGGAATTACTACTATAAATTTAGTCAAGTAGGAATGAAGGGAATGTCCCAAACAACCTACGAGCCGTTAATCAATCCTGAAGGAACTGTTTTTTGTGCTAGTTTTAAATTAAACAGTGATTATCATAAAGAAATGGGGCCGCGACCTTTATTCACCCAAGAAGTAGTAGATTGGTTCTTTACTAACGAAGTGAAAAATTTAGAACAGTTTTCTAATAAATCTTACTGCCCAGAAGTACTCGATATAGATTATACTAATAAAAAAATTTTTATAAAATGGTATAAGCATACGTGTAACGATATGGTATATTCAGGCAATCCTTGGTCTAAACAATGGGTAGGTCAATTCAAAGAAATTATGATGGATTTAATTAATGAAGGATATTATAAGTTAACTATGTATCCCCATTGTCATTATGTTACTGATACCGGAGTTATGAAATCTATTGATTGGTACGGATGTCTTCCTAAAGATAATCCATTAGTTCCTAAAAATTGTATGGATGCTATTATTCATGACTCTGCTAAATTTAGATTAGAAGAAACTGGCACTGCAACTAACGGATATTACAACATGGAAACTATGTTTAAGAGAGGACTCGAAGAACATGTTCTGTGGGGGCATCGCAATCTTAAATTTATCTATGATGAGATTTTTAAATCATGAAGATTTATATCTTAGGTAAATCGAGAGGGTTAGGATACGATCTTGGAGAACTATTTAAAGCTGATGGACATCAAGTAATAGGAATTGATCGTTCAACAGGTATTGACATTAAAATAGATTATCAAAATTTTTTACAAGACATAGAACCTGACAGTTTAGTCATTATTAATGCCTATGCCGATGGATCCCAAATTTCTGTACTAGAACAATTAATTAATAGAAAAAATAAAGTTGTAGTTATGGGATCTATAGCTGCTAGGTACCAAGATAGTTCTATGCTAGAATACAGTAAGAACAAAAAAGATCTAGAAGATTATTTCATGCACCAAGCTATAGAAACTAAAAAATCAGATCTACTCATTTTAAATCTCACAGGTAAATCATATTTAAACAGCAAGTTAATTTACAATTCTATAAACTTTTGGTTACTAAATACTGATATAATAGCATTTTCTTATAGGACCAAATGATGCAAACTGGAATAGTAAAATGGTTTAACAACTCTAAATCGTACGGATTAATAATTGCCGACAACGGTGAAGAAATTCCTGTTGTTAATTACAGAGAGCATTGTTTGTTAGAAGGTCAAAAAGTTAAGTTTGATCTCAACAATCAAAATGAATCACCAGTTGCTGTAAATTTACAAATTGTAGATAAAGAATTTAGTAGACTAAAAGAAAAATCTTCAAAATATAAAGAACAAATATTGCACAATTATCCTAGAGTTTCTGTTTATGATAATGTGTTGTCTAACGATTACTGCGACGATTTAATAAAGAGAAGTTTAGATCCTAGTTATCCAGGAAGGTACTTGTCAATGTCTGATCATAGGTCTGATTGTGAACACGATACACACGGGCAAGCTAACGATAGAAATATTCATAGAAGGATATTAAATGATTTTACCTACTCAGACTATGACATAATAGCTACAGCTTGTTCAGAAGCATTAGGTAGACCTTATCATCTTATAGAGTCTGCTGATATTCTGTATTACGAAAAAGGTCATTATATGACTCCTCATCATGATTGGCCTTACGATCCTACTAAGTTAGACTATTATAAAAAGGCAGGCACTAGAGATGCAGTAGCATTGATATATCTCAATGATAATTTTCAAGGAGGAGAAACATATTTTCCTAAATTAGATGTTACTATTACTCCTAAAAAAGGCAGCATGTCAGTTTGGAATCACACTCAAGATTTAAATTTAGATTGGTCGTTAGTACACGAAAGCAAAGAAATTTTAGAAGGTGAAAAATTTGCTATTATTTTTTGTCTTAGCAGTTTGCCTAGACCTGAAAGTCGAGGAAATTAAAAATGAATCAACAAGAAGAAGAATTTTTTTTAAAAAAGTTTATGGAATTACAACAAGCTAATGCAGCTCTATATAAAATATTACTTGATCTCTATCAATTAGAAAATGTTAAAGAAACAGTAGATAAGAAAATGCCAAACGGATTTTTAGACTTTGTAAGAAAAAATTTAATTTAATGAAAATAGTAATTACAGGACATACACGAGGATTAGGCAAAGCCTTCTACGACTATTTTGTAAAAGACCCTTCTAACACTGTTATTGGTCTATCTAAAAGTCAAGGAGTTAATGTAGAGTCAACTGACACTGTTATTAATTTAGCAACAGGTTGTGATCTTTTTATTAACAATGCATACAGCGGCACTGCTCAAAATAGATTAGTTAAAAGACTAAACGGATTAGTGCCTATGATAGTAGTTTCTGGATCTCAGGGCGGATATTTTAGTAACTTAATTCCAACAGAATATGGTCAACACAAAAAAGATCTAGCTGAACTGTGTCATATGATTTCGTTAGATAAAAACAGTACTACAAAAATACTTCATTTAGATTTGTCTTGTTTAGAGGGCAACGAAGTTGATATTGATGATCCCAACAACATCAAATGCGATTCTATTACAGCGTTAAGTGATATAGTAGCTACTGTAGATTTTTGGATTAAACTTCCAACATTTAACAACGTTAGATTTAATTTTAAAATCACTGACCTGCTATATAATCAAATATCAACTAAGCTACATACCGGTGCAGAGTTAGACTGTTTATTAGAAAAAATTAAACAGGCTGCTGATAAATCAGCTTAGCCTTTTCCATAGTACTGTCTAAGAAGTTTGTTTTAAAAGTTTCAAACGTCAGTGTCTGTATTTTCCAGAACGATGTTAGTTCATCTGGATTAATTTTTAAAGAATCAAAAATAGGTTGTAGACTTTTTTGTCTATCCTTGCTGATATGACTCATCAGACTGCTCATAGTTATTTCTTCGTCTTTATCAGTATAACAAAAGAAATAATTTATGCCTTTCATTTTTCCATCAACAATAAAATAGCTACTAGGGTGCATGGACATTTTGTAAACACCTAATGCTTTATAACTTTTAATAATATCAAGCATTTGTTCTTCCCAATCTGGAAGTACTTGACTGTAATCTTTTCCTTGACATCCTGCTAGTTCCCACATGTCAGGTCCGTCTATTTTTAGAAATATTTTTCTGTTTGTATAGTCAATGTCTAGAATTTCTGGTACATGCTCAGGATAGTGTTCACTTACTAGTTTAATAAACTCTACTTCACGTAACCATTTATATTCCATTAAGCTAGGATCAACCACTTCGTTTTTCCCACCATGATATCCGTAGTCGTTATAGTACCATTGACAAAAAGTTTTTTTATCTTTGCTAATAAGACTTGTATAGATTAGATTATTTCTGCACAATCCTTTTTCAGGAACGTTATTATAGTAGTATTCGAATTCTGTATTCATGAGATATTTAACAAATAAATAATGCATGATTAAAGGAATTGGCGATAAGCCCTACATTAACTTAGATCCTTACTTAGATATAGAAGGATTTAAAAGCCTGCATCCAGAGATTTCTAAAGGTATGGCGTTGGCTAGAGAATACGCTAAAGAAGGCACTTGGATGGCGCCTGGATTTAAATGGGAAGACGCTAGTTACATAGTAGACTGGAAACCAATTTACAAAGCCTTTGACGAATATCAAAAACTGTCAGACGATCATCCTATTAAGATTGCTGGTAAAGATATTTTGCCCAGCAACTTTAAAGATTACAGACAACGTAATATTTTTACACGATATCTTAAAGCTACACTAGGCGCGAACGATCCTTACATATACTACTTCCTTTGGGAAGAAGGAGAATGGGATGGTAGGAATACTAAAAAGAATCAAACAGAAGAATCTAAATTCTTTCCTGGTCTAGTAGATTGGATTAATAATCTAGTAACTACAGGTGTCATCGATCAAATAGGCAGAGTTATAATTTTTTTATGCGATCATAATGGCAAAGCATTTGAACATAGAGATTTAGATGCCAAACACGGCATATTTGAAAATGGTCAATATACCGATCATAAAAATGAATTTATACACATACGCCCGAGAACTAAGAGAGGATTTTATGTTAGAGATTCAGAAACTGAAAACAAATTTTATATGAACGGTCATGCATCATTCTGGAATGATCAAGATTGGCATGGAGGAGAATCTTCTAAAGAACAGGAATACGGTGTTAGAATTGACTGTGTATTCTCAGAAGATTTTAGAAAACGCTTAGGCATTGATCACCTAAACAACTATTAATATGCAACTTATCGGAAATTATAAAACTTGGGTTGATCCGCAGTGGTTTAAATTAACAACAGAATTACCTGGAAAGCCTAGACCCGATTTTAACAAGTTATTAAATAGTTTTGAAGAAGAACAGTATCAAATAGCTCAAAATGTAGGTTATGATTTTTCTAAGCCTCTATGGACTATCTACGAAAAAGATGATATTGTTATAGACATTAATCCGCCTTGGTGTTCTGGAAAAGTAACTTGGTGGATAACAAAATTAATGCCAGGACAATTTATGCCCATGCATTCAGATCCGTTTACTCATGAATCTAATGTTAAAAGATATTGGATGCCCCTTATGGACTATGAGCCCGGACATGTCTTTATCTACAAAGGCGAAATGCTTAAAGATTATAAACTAGGGGACTTATATCTTTTTGACAATGCTACCGATTTACACGGTGCTGCCAATATAAGTTACTCCCCTAGAATAATGCTTCAGATATCTGAATATCTTTAATTAAGTTGCTGTACCAGCAACGGTATTCCAAGCAGTTGCTCCTCTAACCTGCATACCTGTACCAGTAACAAATACCATCATTCCTACAGTAGGTGTTGGAATTGCAGTATCTCTATCACCAGTAGTTGCATATACTGGCAATTTATGAGCTACACCAGCTTCTACAACTCTTGCACTTAATGTTCCGTTCTCAGCAAGAACCATTTGATATGCAGCATCTGCAGGATCTCTAGTGCCATCTGTTGTAGAAAATACTAGTCGTCCAGCAGTTAGACCTGTTCCAGATGGTGTTCCAGTTCCTACTTTAGACTCAATAAATGTACTTAAACCGTAATCTTGATCAACAGAATTATATGCTTTTGCTATTAAAGCATATGCAGTATCTCCTGTAGCAACAGCAACAGGAGTTAAAGGATTAGCTCCTCTACGAGTTGAGAATTCTATACCAGTACTGAATACTTCTTCTCCTGTGCCAACGTTAGTAAAAGTACTACCTAATATAGATAGTGCTATTCCTATAGAAGTAGGTTTTTCAATAATTAAAGCACTACTAGATATTTCACCTACACTTAATGATGCGTCTACTGGATTAAACACTACATTAGATGCATCATCTAAAAGACCAATGTTGTAAGAACCTGAAAGGTTTACAGGTCCGTTAACCCAAGACACACCATTCCATTCTAATACATGTCCAGCAGCTAAAGCAATACCTCCAATAATAACTTCATTTAAAGAGTCTATACTTAAAGCCGTGTTAGCCCAATCTGTACCATTCCAGGCTAATACTTGATTAGCAGCTAATGTTCCTGGATTAATTGCAAAATCTGCAAGATCAGCAATCCCTAGACTTGCATTTTCCCAGACGTTTGAACCAACATACTTTAAGAATTGTCCTTGAGTAAGACCTAGAGTTAATGTAACATCTGATAGGTCTCCTACTGCTGGAGCTGTTTCGTCTTGATTGCTCCAGTTAGTTCCGTCATACTTTAACACTTGTCCTTGAGCTAGTGTAAGACTATTTACAATAACATCTGTTAAATTGTTTAATGCAGTTACTTCGGTACTGTTGATCCAGCTTGAAGTTATTTGATCGTATTTTAGAATATCTCCATCACCAGGAGTTAGAGAAACTGCAACACCGGTAATATCACCAAAATTTATAGTCGGAGTACCGTTGACCCAACTGAATCCGTCCCATTTAACTACTTGATCAGCGACTGGTGTTCCGGTAATAATAACATCTGATAGTGCGTCTAATGTAGAGCCGCCGCCACTTGTTGCGTCAGTATCATTGGTCCAATTTTCGCCATCATACTTTAATACTTGTCCAGCAGCAAGTATTCCTGAAATTATAATAACATTGCTTAATTCATCTAGTGCAGGAGGTGGTGGAGGTAAACCTATATCATCAGTTCCATTTTCCCAATTAGTACCATTAAACTTTAACACTTGTCCTGTTGTAGGAGTGCCGGAAAGAACAACATCAGTTAGTCCGTCAAGATTAGTAGCACCACCAGTGCCAGCGTCATCGGCACCGTTAACCCAATTAGTACCATTAAACTTTAACACTTGTCCTGTTGTAGGTGTGCCAGAAATAACAACATCGCCTAGCTCGTCAAGAGTAGCGGCTCCACCGCCAGTTCCGACAGCATCAGTTCCATTGACCCAATTAGTACCGTTCCATTTTATAACTTGACCAGTAGTCGGTGTGCCTGTAATGACAACATCAGTTAGTTCATCAAGAGTAACGGCTCCGCCGCCAGTTGCAGTTGATGCAATAGTAATTGTATTTGCATCGGATCTAGTAACAGTTACATTGGATCCTGCAGCCAATGTTACATTATCTACACTAGAATCTGATCCAGTTAATCTTAAATTTGCGCCGCCCGATACAGTTTCTGCGCTAATAGTATATGTAGTGTTAGTGTCGTCGCCACCGGAAAGTGTGTCAACTGCTACACCTCCTGCTGTAGTTCCGTCACCTACATATAATTTTTTAGTATCGGTTGTGAAAACAAGTTCACCCTGTAAAGGAGTAAAAAGTTGTCTCTCAGCGTTTGTTCCTCTACGAATTTGTAATGCCATATTAATAACTCCCGGTATTGTTGTTACCTTCTTTATTATATTTATATCTTTGGCGTACTAAATGGCGTTCAATAAAAAAGGGCTCCTAAGAGCCCTTTAATATGCGTAGTTTATTTACCCAGCAAACCAAATTTGTGTAAAACCTTCTTCTTCTGTAGGCATTTCAAAGCTGGCAATCATGCTGGCAATAACATGATCTGGAATTTCTTTGCCAGGGCGGCCCATCAATCGACGCATGAGTTCTGTATGCTCAGGTGTTTTAAACACCACAGCAATATGCTCATAGTCGGGCAACATAGCAAACTTCTTAGCACGGCTTTTTACAGTTGTGCTAGTTTGATCCCAGATAATATCACGGCCCATTTCTCGAGCCGAAACTACTTCTTTAGCCATAAGTTCTACAGCAGTAGGCATAAAGTCTGTAAACACTTGACTATAAGTACTGCCAATTTCTTTGGCAAAGATTTCTACCCATTTGTCTGTGCTAATGTGGGCACAAAGATGCGCCCAGTCTTGAGCTTCGGCCCAGGTACTTTTTCCGCTTGCTGGTACTCCGATTAACTGATAACATTTCATAGTTCATCCAATCTTTGTGCGACTAATGCGGCCACAGTTGTTTGTAATTTTTCAATTTCATCTGCGGCTTCATCTAATAGGTTAGCAATTTTATCAGGTTTCCCTTCTACTACTGCTAACCTACCAGGAATCTGCCTACGGATTTCTGCCCTTTTTCGCAAACGGAATAACAAACTCTGTTCTGCTACAGGTAAATGGCTTTCATCAATCATTTTTAAACTCCTACATAACTAGATGCCATGGCATGTAATTCTGGATCACCCTTGGTCATAACAGCCAACAACAATCTCTTTTCTTCCAAGTAAGTCCGAGCAAAGGCTGGGTCATGTTGCATGATGCTACGACTGTTGGAGATCAAATCTGCCAACTTGATAGTCTGTGCTTCAGCAGGTGCTGCCGCAGTGTTCTCACGGTCCATAGCCTTGCGATGAGCACGATTGCCATCTTCGGGCTTAGAAACGTCAGTCAACCATCCAACCAAAGTAGCGATGTCAGCGCCAAACGCCATATGGATATCAGTGTAAGTGCAACCAGTGTCTTCCACAACATCATGCAACCAAGCGGCCGCAACCATATCCGGAGTGCTACCAGGAACACTGGCAACGATCTTGGCAACTTCTGCTGGGTGAACGATGTAGGGTTCGCCTGTGTACTTACGCTTTTGACCAACTGCGGCATGAGCAGCCATGGCATAGACTTGGGCCTTGCGGACAATGTCCATACCGCTTTGTTCCATTGTAAATCCTTCCATGCTACTCTCCTTGTTAATAAGTGTATATTATAGCATGGTTTTACCATGCTGTCAATCGGGATCAGGCATCTTTTCTTCTATGATAATTTCTACTACTAAATGCTTACGGAGCCGCATGAAGTTTTTGAACTTGGCTTGGATAACCGCTTCATCATATCCGTCATGATAGGGCACAGTAGCCACTTCTTCGTACGGTTGATCATTTTCATCTAGAGCTATAAACTTTAGTTTTACTTTTCCAGATTCGGGCTTTTTAAACAGATTTTTGATCCAAGTCATACATATATTTACACATGATGTCCTTTAATTTCATTGTCCTTAATCAAGCGGACTGCACGATCCATTGAGATAACAATTTCGCCAGTTGAGTCCATGCCCACATCCATACACCTGTATTTTTCCATACCAGTAGATCCACCGTGTAAATGCCCGTGAAAGTGCAGTGCTCCCTTGTGCATTTGATCCCATTCTAAGATAGGATAGTGAAACATCACAATCTTATGCCCATCATAGGTAATGTCCAAGTAGTCGTGTACTTCTGCAAATGCACCACGGAATGTTGCATCCATTAATGTCTTGCGATCGTGATTACCACGTACCAAAATCTTTGTTCCATACAGCCGATTGACCATACGACCAGCATCACTGCCGCTCATAAATGCTACATCACCTAAGATGTAAACGAGGTCGTCTGGCTGTACCTTAGCGTTCCATTCTTCTGCCATTGCATTGTTCATATATGCAACATCGTTATTAAATCGTGCTCTTGTCTGCGGACAAAAACTCATTATGTTCTTGTGTCCAAAATGCAGATCGCTTGTTATCCATACCTTCATTTTCTTATCCTTGAAATTCTATTGCGTTAATCAATATGTCTAATAATTCTCTATTACTTAACGCTTCTAGTGTTTTACGATCGGTAATGGGTTCTACTAGTGTACTGTATATTTCAACGCCTTCTTCGATTAAAATCATTAGTTCATCGATTACTAGATTACGCATTTTAATCTACACTCTTAAAAGTTCGCCAATCATCAATATTGGGTTTTTCATCTTCGTCATATGTCCAACCTAATGCTTTCATCATTCGATGCTTGACCAATAGGTTAGGACTACGGAACCGGCCAGTATCCTCGAAGCCCATCATTACTCCAACCTCACAAACCGCACCCGACCTGCAAATACCTGCAAAGCAGTGAACAACAACGTTCATTCGATTGGCTAGTGCATGTTGCAACAAGCGAACAAGCTCGTTGGCTTGCTCTTGGCTACACTTCATAGCTTCGTCCAACACTTGGTCATTCTTTTCAACATCCAAAAATTCAAAGTTATGAATTTCTTTGAACTTGTGTGCAGGAGTAGGGCGCCAGCTTGCTGGATCAACAATGCTGATCAGCATTGAGTTCTCTCCGGCTTCGTGATGGAACCTTGTAGGTATATCAGCGGCTGCTACATTTTCAATCCATGGCATAATTGCCTCCTAAGTTTCTATGTCGATATGTCGACCCTTGTCTAAATCTAGACGAAGATTCCTTGCTACTCGTTCTGCTACAATATCTTCAAACTTTCGTCGTTCAATAACTTTACGATAATCTTCGTCTCTTTTATCTTGTAGTGTTCTCTGTTCTAAATTATATTCTCTAATACGAATTAGATCAGCTCTAGATACTTGCATTATATTCTCTCCTTTTTAACGCGGCCAATTCGGCTCGCTTTGTTCCAATCGTAAGCAATGCCATCTGGGCATAAACCATCTTTGATGCTGTCTACTCCAAACATACCTACAATTTCAAATTCGCTTCCTGTGATACTAACAAAAGCATCAAGAGTCTTAGCATAGG